>Ga0209344_10004713_pt1 | contig 12290 bp, 16 predicted proteins | sample Cruoilmetagenom6_FD_187293 | JGI IMG/M metagenome (GOLD analysis project Ga0209344, IMG submission 187293) | Oil polluted marine microbial communities from Coal Oil Point, Santa Barbara, California, USA - Santa Barbara Oil Seep Sample 6 (SPAdes)... | ecosystem: Environmental > Aquatic > Marine...
CGGGACGGATTTGTTTACCCGTCAACCGCGCGGTGTGATCCTGACCGTTGAAGGTGAGGCGTGGTTGCCCTATGTTTCCAACGCATTGCAGGGCCTGAACAGAAGTGCAGAGGATCTATTTGGCAAGCCATTGAAAAAGGTGGTTATCTCTGCGCCGGTGTCGGTCATGCAATTGTGGATCGCATCACGTATCCATGCCTTAAGCCATAAGACTAAATATCAGATTTCCTTAAGAACGATGAATGTCGAAGGTGATTTTTCTAAAACCAAAGCAATGATTGAGGTTAGATACGGCACTGGAAACTGGTCGGATTTACGCAAATCCCTTTTGTTTAACGAGGTGCTTACGCCGATGGTGGCACCGCGCTTGTTGCAAGCTGGCGTTAACTGGCAGGAATTGCCCTGTATCGCGGTCTCCGGCCCACGCCCCGGCTGGCAGGAATGGGCGGTGCAATCAGGGCAAGTGGCCCCACCTGTACCCATCTTGCGGCTTGACAGTTTCGTGTCTGCCTATGCCGCCGCCATTGCGGGGGCTGGTGTGTTGCTGGGTTCTGTGCCGCTTTGCGGGGGGGCGCTGGCGGACAAGTCTTTGACCTTGTTGTCGCCCCATAGGCTTGAACATGGCGCGGGGTATTGGATAACTTCCAAAGAAGGGAAACTGCCGCATAAACAGTGGAATGATCTGGTGGAGTGTCTTTGCACCGAACCCAGAAGTGATCTATGATCGGATTTGCGCAAAGCTTAACCGCAATGAAAAGGACACTAAACATTGCAAGAGATTGACCTTCTTATACGCGGTGCCGTCATGGGCTGTGCTTTGCTTGTTGCGGTTGGACTGATTGTGGGCACTGCACCGCCAAGAAAGGCGTTTGCACTTATTACGCTTTACCTCTTTATATCTTGTTACCTTTTGCTTTCGGCCCCTGGCCTTGCGCTGATAATCGGAAAGTACAGATATGTACTGCTGATCGGTGCGATATTAGCACCAGCCGCTTTTACCTGGGCGGTTTTGGAAATCCTGTTTGACGAAATACGAGATAAATGGATTTGGTTTGTCGCTTCTTTGTTCATCGCAAGCTTGGCATTTTTCATCGACATTTTACCGATACTTGGTGTCGTGCGCGGTGTTGCAACACTGTTGCTTTATACTGGGTTGCTTATTTTTGTGATTGTGACCGGGCCTGATGATCTGGTTGAAAAAAGGCGCAGCTTCAGACGCTGGTTCGTTGCTTCTATGGCTCTTTTGGGGGTCGTTATTTCCGGTGTCGAAATCGGTTTTGATGATACGGGCTTGCCACAGTCTATCTTTGTGCTTCAGGCGGTTGCATTTTTTATACTGTCAATGGTGTTCGGGTTTTGGATATTTACCTTAAGCCCTGAAATATGGCCTTTGGAAGCGACTGTAAAAGTTGAAAGCCAATCTAAAATCACAGCCAAAGACAACCACCTTATCGGTAAACTGACAGACCTAATGGATGCTGGTGTCTGGCGTGAAGAAGGCTTGACAATCAGCCGGTTGGCAGAACGTTTGGGCGTACCTGAACATAAGCTGCGCGCGGTAATTAACCGCGATCTGAATTTTCGCAATTTTTCAACCTTTATCAATGGCCACCGCATTCAGGCCGCGATGCGGGCGTTTGATGATCCTGAACAGTCAGGCCGCACGATCCTTGAAATTGCTTATGACACTGGCTTTTCTTCACTGGGGCCGTTCAACAAAGCATTTCGCAGCCATACAGGGCAAAGCCCGCGGGAATATCGCACTCGCGCCCGTTAAAACCCGTCATTTCTGAAAAATACCCGTTGATTTCTATCATTACGCTTCGATTTTGAAAATCAAAGCGAACTGCATCTGTGTCCCTGTCATCTGATCATTGTCACTTCAAAAAGGAGTTAACGATGACACGCCCAATACTAAAACCTTTCATAGCCGCCCTGATTTTGGCTGCGTCTGTTCCACAGATGGTACAGGCGGGCGGGGCTCTTAGCTTTCCATCAATCCAATGGCCAAAGGAAGGCGTATTCCCAACGCGTATCCCTGTTGAACAACCAACGCAGACATCGACCCCGGAGTCTCAAAATGAATGATCTTTGCATAACGGATATCTTCCTAAGCATTTTCACAGGTGATTTACTGCGCTATGCCGTCGGGGCAGGCGGGGTTTACCTGCTGATCAACATTGGCTTGGCCATACGGCTGCAATCCCGAAAAATACGCAAGACAACACCACCCTTGATACAGCTTCGTAATGAGGTTCTTGCAAGCCTGCGTACTGTTTTGATCTTTAGTCTGGTTGGGGTGTCCATTGTCTTGGGTATGAAAGTTGGTGTGATGAAGGTATACGAGGATGTTCAAATTTACGGATGGGCATACTTATGGGGCTCAACGGCCCTGACAATCATTATCCATGATACGTATTTCTATTGGGCGCACAGGATCATGCATCGCCCAAGGTTGTTTCGAATACTGCATCGGTTACACCACAAATCGTATAATCCCAGCCCGTTCACATCCTATAGTTTCAATACGGGTGAGGCCATTGTGAATGCGTTGTTCTTACCGCTTATTCTGTTGATTTTGCCGTTGCACCCAATTGCTTTGCTGATTTTTACCAGCCACATGATGTTGCGTAATGCGATCGGGCATTGCGGGTATGAGGTGTTTCCTGCAAGCAAGTCCGGTAAACCGCTTTTTGACTGGCTGACAACGGTAACCCACCACGATATTCACCACGCCCATGCCGGTTACAACATGGGATTATATTTCAGTTGGTGGGATCGTTGGATGGGAACGGAACACCCGAACTACCATGCCAAGTTTGCCCGTGTTGTGTCCCGCCATAATGAAATTGCAGAAAATCCATAGGCAAGAAATCGCAGTCAAGGCAGGTGTTTTCGTGTTTTTGGGAAGTTTTGCTCCGTTTTCCGCCGATAGAATCACCGCCTATGGGCAAACCCAAGCTTGTTTTGGGTTGTTCGACGAAAGGTGATTTCGATATAAAACGTGCCGGCCTATCGTCTGGGAACCTTAAACATTACCCAACAGAGGAGCAGAAAAATGAAACGATTAACCATCACGACAATCGCCCTTTCTACGGTTTTCACAGCTAACGCTTTTGCTCAAGATACAAAAAATTGTGACGTGAAATCTTTTGTGGCGGTTTTGGCTGAAATGGATAATGCCACTGCTGAAGGGAAAGAATTGGTGATAACTGAACTTAAGATGGCCAAAGATAAAATGATTGCAGATGATGCGGAAGCTTGCGCAATACATCTGACCAAGGCGTCTAATGCTGCAACGGCCCAATAGGCTGGTTTAGATGCAACCTTTAGCGCTTCCCCACCGCGCTAAAGGCCCCCTGCGGGCTTATACGTTTTTTGCTGTGCGCAAGCTTGCTTCAAACCCCTTACGATCTTTTTCAATTTTTCCCAACACATCGCGCAGGGCAAAATCCCTGGCGTCATGTGCCCCGCTCCAGATCACGATTTCCAGAATGATCGGCGCAAGGTCAAAGCCCTTTTTGGTCAACGTATAAAGAAAACTGCGGCGGTTTTCAGGGTCACGCGCCTTATTTATAATACCTTCCGCTTCCAGATGCTTCAGCCGGTCAACAAGGATATTGGTTGCAATGCCTTCTTCGGCTTCAAGGAATTCGCTGTAGGTTTTATGACCCCTAAGCATGATTTCGCGGATGATCAGCAAACTCCATCTGTCCCCGAATATATCAAGGCCAAAAGTGATCGGACAACCCGAAGGGCGCAGCTTGGTTTTTTCTTTCATCATGGGTTTATAAAAAAAAGACTTGCAAAATGCAATAGGTAAGCTTAAGGAAACACGTATTGCAAAATGCAAGTTAACTTAAAAAGGACAAAAAATGAAAAAAATGACCTTGGGATCAATTGCAACTATCGCCATGTTTGCAGGCAGCTTTGCGGCGCAAGCACAAAGCTGCCTGCCAATGGGCGGTGTCGCTGTCGCCAATTTCTTTGCCGAAGGCGATGGGCAACCATTGATTATTTCGGCTGCCCTTACGGGTACGGTTAATAACGCCGCAGGCAAGATTACGGCGCAACGCGAAACCCCTACGGGGCTGGAAATGGATCTGGAACATTATTTTGGACGCAATGATGGCGGTGCCGTTTTTACCAAAGATTTGGCAGTTTTGACTGCGGTTCCGGGCAAACCGGGCCGTTTTATGATCGAGATCAGCTACGATATTCAGGCAGACACGACCCGCGGCACGTTGAAAGGCTACAAAGGTTCTTTCAAAAGCTACGGTTTGGTCGATTTGCGTGACGCTGACAACATGAAGGGTCTTGTCCGCTACGATGGCGAAATCTGCAAATAGTACCCCCCAAACAGCTATCCGCACACCGTCTCAATCGGCGCGTGGCCTCTAACCCAAACAGGAGAATTACAATGCCCCTTATCCATATTTCACATGCAGCGGATAAGTCTGAAGATTATGTCTCGGCCCTATCAAAAGGGGTTCATAGCGCCCTTGTTGAAGCGTTCGGTATCCCGTTCGACGATTACTTTCAGACCCTCACCCAACACGTCCCTAAAGTAGGGTTGCGCTTCCCAAACTCTTTTCTTGGGGTCGAGCATGGCTCGGAAATGGTTTTCGTGCAGATCACTGCCGCTGAAGGCCGTTCCACCGCGCAGAAAAAGGCACTTTATAAGGCCATTGTCGATCAACTTGAAACCAATGCGGGCGTGCCGCGCAGTGACGTGTTGATCAATATAATCGAAACGAAGCGTGAAAACTGGTCATTCGGCAACGCAGATGCGCCATTCGCCTAGTTACGTTCCCTAAAACTAAAACCAACCATGAAGGAAAACAATCATGACTATATACTTTAAACATATCAAAGCAGTCGCTTTGGCAACAGCAGTAGCTTTCACAGGGGCTGCAAATGCGGAACCTGCGAACACGGTTAAATTGCTTAGCGCAAATTTCGAAACCCGTGACGTGGTGAAAATCGAAGCGGGCGATTTCCATTTCGTACCGGGCCAAGATGCCCCAATTCATACCCATGCGGCCCCCGCTATCGGTTATGTGGCCAAAGGTTCGATCATTTATCAGGTTGAAGGTGAAAAACCGCAGATTTTGCGCACGGGCGATGCGTTTTACGAACCCGTCGGCCCACGCATCGTACAATTCGACAACGCATCAGCCACGGAAGAAGCAGTCTTTCTGGATTTCAACCTGCAACAGGAAGGTGAGCCTTTTATCGTTTTTGAAAAACCGCTGACAGAAAACATTGACCGCCGCACTTTACCGACTATTGAGCCCGGTGAAGTTACGATTGATAGCGCGGAAATTTTTACAACCGATCTGGCGAATGGCGGCAAGTACGAACTGAAGAATGAAGCCCCCACATTTGGTCTTGTGGCCGAAGGTGTTGTCGACCTTCTGATAGAGGGTCAATCGCCGCAACATATCGTAGCAGGGGCCAGCTTTTCCGTTCCGGTAAACGCTTCAAAAGCCACGTTTGTGAACGCTTCATCAGAAGTGCCTGCTAAAGTGATCACGTTCGTTATTCGTTAATGTGCAAGCGAAAATTATGTCGGGCTGCCAAGGTGGCCCGACGTAAAACGGTTATGTAAAATATTTATGTGTGCATGCGAATTTAATATACAGATGGCTCCAATCTTGGCATGGTTTTTCAATCGCTATTGCTTAAACGGACCTAAACGATGCTGACAGTTCTTATCCTTGAATCGAACACCCCGCAGATGGTTGATGTTGACCGTACAAGGGGTCAGACAATAAGTGCGGATCGTTATGCTGTGGCTTTAAAAGCCAATGCACCTGATCTGAAAATCCGTGTCGCTGAACCATATCGCAAGCCCCTTACAATGGTTGATCTAGATGGCGCTGATGGCGTCGTTTTCACAGGATCAGGCGTAAACTGGTCAACTGATGCGCCCGAAGCTGCAGTTTTGCGGGCTGCGGGTGAAATGGTGTTCAATACGGGCCTGCCCACCATCGGTTCGTGCAATGGTTTGCAACTTGCCACGATCCTTCTTGGCGGTGCAGTCGGTGCTTCGCCCAAGGGGATGGAAATGGGATTAGCGCGCAATATTGAATTGACGGCAGAGGGGCGTTTGCACCCGATGATGCAAGGGCGCCGTGATGGATTTTGTGTACCATGTGTGCACCGTGATGAGGTGCAGCGCCTGCCCGATGATGCAGTGCTTGTCGCTGGTAACGCGCATAGTCCCGTACAGGCTATGACATATAATGCGAACGGGGTGAGTTTTTGGGGTATGCAATACCATCCTGAACTGCCCACCGTTGCCATTGCAGATTATGTGCAGAATGAAGACAGTTTGTTTGCAAAAGGGGCGGATCTGGCTGCAGACCTGCTTGCGGCGGGAACTGATTTGAGTGCCGCCATGCGTTTAGGTTGTACGCCGGATGATCTGCGCGAATCCGTCAGAACCACAGAATTGGCCAATTGGCTGGCATATATTCGAAAATAAACCAACTGCCGCTTATCCTTTGATCTAGGTCAAGGATCGCAGAGGTTTGCGGGCATAGGCTGAACAGGTACTGGATTTATAAGGAGACTGCCATGTCTAACACCCCACACGAATTAGCCGAAGAATTCCCGGACCATCTGGATACAATCCACAAATTGAAAATAGAAAATGCCCATTTTGCCAAACTTTTTGATGAATATCATGATGTAAACGGTGCCATCCACCGCTCGGAAACCAATGTAGAGCCAACGGATGATCTGAATGAACAGGCAATGCGCAAACAGCGCATGGTATTAAAGGATGAACTGTGGAGCATGTTGCAGGCGGGGTAATGCGTGCAACTGTGATCGTCTAAATGGATCGGATCGTAACGTTCAGCCTGCCTTGGCGGCTTTTACAGCGATCTCGACCTTCCATCTGGGATCGGCAAGTCCGCAAACCAGCAGGGTGGAGGCACATGTGTGTTCACCCAGCATTTTATCACGCATTATGCGGTAGGTTGGAACCTGATCATGGTCAGTGACAATCCCCAACACGTCAACAATGTCTGTTCTGTCCATGCCATCGGCGGCCAGAATGGCAAAGATATTTTCCCATGCCAATTCATGCTGTTTGGCGGGATCATCGGGTAAATCACCTGATGGTGTAATTCCGACCTGACCAGACACATACAGACAGCGCGCATTTTCGGGTGTGGCAACGCCTTGCGCGTAATTGGAAAAGGGTGCCGGGGCTTTTTCGGTTTTAACTTCTTTATTCATCGTATAACCCTAATATCTTTTGCGTATCATAGTAAGGTAAATGTTTGCATTGAAAGCCCAAGATGTGCTTTTTGTGAACGCATGACCAGACAGGAATTCGGTAAGCCATGACAACTCGACCTTTTTGCATGCTTGCGTGCCAAATAGACATCCCTGCAATGACAACAGCGAAAGAACGCAATGCTCATCTTGAAGTATCTGCCTCTAAGGTAAGTGCTGCATTGCGCGAAAAATCCACCGATCTGGTGGTGCTGCCCGAGCTGTCCAGCATTGACTATTCCCGCGCGGCTTTTGACAATCTTGATGCCTTGGCTGAACCGCTTGATGGCCCGTCATTTGCTTGCTGGCGACAGGTGGCACAGGAATTCAACTGCCATATTGCCTATAGTTTTGCGCGGCGCGATGGCGACGCGCACTATATATGTCTGGCCGTTGTGAACCCTGAAGGCACACTTGTCGGGCATTACGATAAATTGCATCTGGCGCAATACGGGGCCTCGATGGAAAAAGAGTATTTCAGGCGTGGCGATCATGTGTTCACGTTCACAATCAACGGCCTGACCTTCGCCCCGATCATTTGTTACGATCTGCGTATACCGGAACTGTCTCGCAGCCTTGTGCTGGATCACGGTGTTGATGTTATCTTGCATTGTGGTGCTTATTATCGCGATGCGTCTTTTGCCACATGGCACGATTTCGCCACCACGCGTGCGTTGGAAAATCAGGTATTCTTCTTATCCCTGAACAGGGCAGGTGCAAATTATGGCAACTCGCGGTTTTGTTATCCGTGGATGGATGAAAACCTGCTGCCTGTTTCATTTGCGCAGCATGATGAACAGCTTATGCTGCTTGAAATCGATATGGGCGAAATCACAACGGCACGTGAAACCTATTCGTTTTTAAAAGATCGCCTGCCGGATTATGGAAAGCTTAAGAGCTAGGAATATCTTCGGCCTTGGTAATTGCTATCCGTTTACCGTCAGCATTCAACTCCACTACGCCTGTGTCATCTGCAAACACCACCGAAATTGGCCCACCCCATGCAGCGCCCGTGTCAATATTGATACGGTTACCGTAGTCTGTGATCTGATCAATTACCGTGTGGCCGTGGATCACGATCTTGCCGAAGCTTTCCGTATGTTCAAAAAACGGGCCGCGGATCCAGACCAGATCATCTTCAACTTGCTGATCCATGGGTACATTGGGGCGGATGCCTGCATGGGCAAAGATATATTTGTCGGTTTCAATGTATGTCGGCAGGTTGCGGATGAATTCCAGATGCGCTGGCGGAATGGCGGCAAGGGCCATCTTTTGGACTTCGTATATGTCGAACTCTTCAGCGTAAGTAACACCATAAGACGCCAATGTCTCACGCCCGCCGATGCGGTGATAAAGCCAACTGTAGCCGGGTTTCAGATGATCGTCGGGGCGATCCGGATCTTCCATAAACCACTGCATCATTCGGTCGTGATTGCCTTTTAGAACGACCCAAGGCTTGCCTGATGCAATCCCCGTCATAAGATGATCAATCACGCCCTTGCTGTCTTCGCGCCGATCCACCAGATCACCAATATGGATGATCGTGTAATCGCTGATGCCATGTTTGGCGGCGTCCGCAGTGATGCGGTTTTGCACTTCAACAAGCTTCACAAGGTCGCCGTGGATGTCACTGATAACATAGATGGGGGTTTTGATCATGGGTAAGGCCGTGGTTGGGTATGTTCGTTAAGGTTTTAAGCCAATCCCCGCCAAACGAAAAGCCCTGAGTGGGGGATTGCTGTCGGAAAGCTGCGTTAATCTTTCCAAAGGGGAAGTTGCGGCGATGGAAAACCGATTAAGTGATTGCCATGAACCCATATTGACTGACGCTGCATGACACGCATTTCGATGCGGTTGCAACAACGGCTAAGCAATAGTCGAACGCTGACATCCCATCGCGATGCCCAATGCTCGTCCAAGTTGCCTAACACGGGTTGAAACGGCTGTTGGCTTTGCTCTCAAGGTGTGAAATTGGCGGAACACTGCCGTTAACAGCACCAAAATTTTTTGGCTTTTGATCTGCGATTCGAAAAGTATATGCTGCTTGTAATTGAAACCAGAACCGTAAACCCGCCTTGTATTTTCAATAGAAGGACTACAATTATGGACTTAGAAAATAACCTTGCTCAAAAGCTTTCGACAGGCCACGTAATTCCAAAGATCCCGAATGCTTCGCGAACCAGTATGTTGCCAAACTTTCTGAAGGAACATGCTCTGGCATTTGGCCCAAGGCCAAAGAAATGCTTGGAAGCATTTGTAGATCTCGGGCTTTCAGATAAAGAAATTGCAGGATATTTCAATATACCGCAATCATGTGTCTCGAAGTTTTGTCTCATCTGGAACATAACTCAATTGAACCCCCAGAACAGCAACTAGCTTTCGGGCAAATCCCAAGCGAAGAACTCATGAGCGGGCTTTGTCCGCTTATCGTTTAATTTTTGAATGGCAACCAATGCTTGGTTTGAGCCTTCCATGATATTCATGGTGAACGGATCATCCGATATGAAGGGCGGGAAGCGAACATTTGCTATAAGTGATTAGTGCTAAGTCCATTGAATTTAGCACCCATATGGAGCCCAGATCGATTTTGTATTAGATGTTTATTGTGGGAGCAATTAGAGTTCTATTCTAAGTTTGCATTTTGGAACAACTATGGGACTAATTCGAATTCTCTTAGAGGCAGGGTAATACATAGGGTAAGGAAATGGTGTCATTCGACAAGGAATTTGATCTTATTGTGATCGGCGGCGGGCCTGCTGGTGTTATGGCTGCATATCATGCGGTTCAAGCAGGTCTTGATGTGTTGATCATGGATAAAAGCAATTTCCCGCGCCTGAAGCCCTGTGGCGGATGCATTGCGACGAAAGCACTGGCACTTCTCCCTTTTTCAATTGAAGAGGTTTTGGAAACCGCGACGGGTACTTTGAACATAGGGCTGCATTACGATGCGCCGCATGAGTTTACTACGAAAGGATATATTTGCGCCTTTGCCGTGCGTGAAAAATTTGATGCGTTTATGTTGAACAATACTATTGAGGCGGGGGTCAAGTTTCTGAAAATTGAGCGCTTGGATGCAGTTAAGGAAACAGATGACGCGGTGTGTGTCGCGATTGACGGGGGCACCCAGATCAAGGCCAGATATATGATCGCTGCGGATGGGGCCAACAGTCAGGTGCGTCGTTTGGTCGAACCCACTTTGAAATTCAGCCGTGGTTTTGCGTTGGAAGGGTTGGTTCCATATACGCGGTTATCGCATATTCCGAAAATGGAGTTTAACTTTGGTTGTGTGGATTATGGCTACGGCTGGATGTTCCCGAAGGCGGACCATGTTAATGTGGGCATCTACACCTGCAACAGTGATGTTTCCATACGCAAGGCAGATTTGCGCGAGTATTCGCAAAAGAAATTGGGAACGGATGAGATAGATGATGTCGTTGGCTTCCCGCTCGGATTTGGTGGCAACACCTATCGGCAAACGACTGAGCGGGTGTTATTTGCGGGGGATGCCGCTGGGTTTTGCGAGCCGATGTTTGGCGAAGGTATTCACAATGCTATTAAGTCGGGGACTTTTGCAGGCAAGGCGGTGGCAGCTGCTGTGAAGGGCAATCGTAAGATTGGTGAACGATATAATGAGATGTTACATGAAATTCGTCAGGATTTAGTGCGATGCAATCACGCCGCCTATCAGTTTTTTTATCCCAAGGTTGACGGTTTGGGATTTAAGACCCTAACCTCGCCGATTTCCAATATGGTTTTCCTGAAAGGGTTTGCGAGCGGGAAAACCCTGCACGAGATTATGAACGGGTTTTACAAGATGCCGTTTCAAAAGCCAATTTACCCGATATCTTATAAAAAACTCAACGATAAACCCACCGTAATGCCTTAGGTTTTGTTTGACAGTAAATTGTTTAACGTCAGCACTTTTATCTTCCGTAATAGTAATCATTTAATTCTAATCTTCCTATATTTCTTGTGATCGTTGGTGCCAAGAAGGTAGAAGATCAGGCCAATCCCTTACCTCCACCGTCTCTCCTGAATCAGGGTAATAAATATGGGATAGGGAACTAGAGATAGGAAGGGGGGGTACAGCGGGTGGGGTGGACTTTGGGCTGCTCTAGCAGGTTCTATGGAACAAACTTTTCGCAACTGAAACTACGATAATCGTTTGTCGAGCAGCCAATTTGTACCTTCGATGTAGCACCTCGATTCAAGGCCTACTTCAAGGATCACGCAGTAGTATGGCAATCCCTTGATTAATGCCTGCAAAGGGCTGAAATCGCCGATATGGGTTGATTATCTAATGGCAGCTTTATCTCGCAAAGCAGATACTTAATAGCATAGCACCAATGAAACAGCCCGGAATAAATCGGGCCACCACACATGTGAAAGCCAGTTAAAATTTCGTAGAGATTTCTGAAAACCCTAACATGCAGATGTGTAAATCATGCAATTTCAATAGGTTGAATGGGTGTCCTAATTGGGACATTCGGATTATTCAAACGCTCCTCGTATTGAATAGCCGTTCTAATCTTTACGATAAAATGGCTTTTCTTTGCGATCGTCAAACGTGCGGCCGGGCTTTTTATCGCCAAATGGTTTGCCGCCGCCTTTGCGATCACCACCCTTAAATCCGCCACGATCACCGCCACCTTTGAAACCGCCCCGGTCACCACCGCGATCACCGCCCTTGAAGCCACCGCGATCTTCGGACGCTTCAAACTTGCGCAGCAATGTGACGTTGAACGTGTCGCGGTTCACCTTGCCTTCGTTGATCCAGACAACGTTGATGTTTTTACCTTCAAAGCTTTCAACCGCCATACGCGGAGAGCCAGAGACTAATGTGACGATATCGCCTTCGGTAAGTGCAGACATGAGGTGTTTCCTTTTCTCGGTTGTGCGGCCCATACGCCCGTTACGGCGAAATGGAAAGGCTTAGTTTTCGATGCCGTTGTAAATATCAAACATATCAACAGTGATAACGCCTGAAATAATGACGCCAC
>Ga0209344_10004714_pt1 | contig 12290 bp, 8 predicted proteins | sample Cruoilmetagenom6_FD_187293 | JGI IMG/M metagenome (GOLD analysis project Ga0209344, IMG submission 187293) | Oil polluted marine microbial communities from Coal Oil Point, Santa Barbara, California, USA - Santa Barbara Oil Seep Sample 6 (SPAdes)... | ecosystem: Environmental > Aquatic > Marine >...
ACTGCGCCGGGTAGGAGTTATTGGCAATGATACCGCCGACCTTTGCCGCCGCCAGAATGACCTGATCGGGGCGCTCGGTGGTCATGAAATCGCGCACCGCCCCCTGATCGCACAGGTCCAGATCTGCACTGGTCCGGGTGATCAGCGTCAGGTCTTCACCGGCGTCCCGGCGCGCCTGCAGCTGGCGCAGAATGGCCCCGCCCACCATGCCACGATGGCCTGCAACATAGATCTTCATGGCGCTTAACCCTCGATGCTTACGGGCATTTCCAGCCCGTGTTCCTTCAGAAGGGCGTGGCGGCGCGCGGTTTTCAGATCCTCGGCGACCATTTCGGCGCACATCTCCTGTACGGTGATTTCCGGCACCCAGCCCAGTTCCTTTTTGGCCTTGGCCGGATCGCCCAGCAGGGTTTCCACCTCGGCCGGGCGGAAATAGCGCGGGTCGATCCGCATCACCACATCGCCAACCTTCAGCATCGGCGCGATGTCGCCCCTGATCGCGGTGACGGTGGCGACCTCGTCGATACCGGTGCCGGTGAATTCCACCGTCACGCCCAGCTCAGCCGCCGACCAGGTGATGAATTGGCGCACGGAATACTGCACGCCGGTGGCGATGACAAAATCGTCAGGGGTGTCTTGCTGTAGCATCATCCACTGCATGCGCACGTAATCCCTGGCGTGGCCCCAGTCGCGCAAAGAGTCTATATTCCCCATATACAGACACTCTTCGAGCCCCTGAGCGATATTGGCCAGACCGCGGGTGATCTTGCGGGTGACAAAGGTCTCACCGCGCCGGGGGCTCTCGTGATTGAACAGGATGCCGTTGCAGGCGTACATGCCATAGGCCTCACGGTAGTTCACGGTGATCCAATAGGCGTACATCTTGGCCACCGCATAGGGGCTGCGCGGATGGAACGGCGTGGTTTCGGTCTGCGGCGTTTCCTGCACAAGGCCATAAAGTTCCGAGGTCGAGGCCTGATAGAAGCGGGTTTTCTTTTCCAGACCCAGAAAACGGATTGCTTCCAGCAGCCGCAGGGTGCCCACGGCATCGACATCGGCGGTATATTCGGGGGCTTCAAAGCTGACGGCAACATGGCTTTGCGCCCCGAGGTTATAAACCTCGTCGGGCTGCACTTCCGACAGGATGCGGGTCAGGTTCGAGGCATCGGTGAGGTCGCCGTAATGCAGCCTGAACCGGGCATGATCGGTATGCGGATCTTCATAGATATGATCAATGCGGGCGGTATTGAGCGAACTGGCCCGGCGTTTGATGCCATGCACCTCATAGCCCTTTGCCAGCAGGAATTCTGCCAGATACGACCCGTCCTGCCCGGTGATGCCAGTGATAAGTGCTGTCTTGGTCATCCAAACGTTCCTTTGTGGTGTCGGGTTTTGGGTGCTGCCTTCACGGCGAAGATCATGTAGCCGCCAAGCGCTTTGCTGCCCGGGTGCGGGTCATTTGCTGTCGATTGCCTCAAGGCTGGAAATCACCTGCTGTGTAAAGGACTTCTTGTGTTTCAGCACGTCGATAACACGGGCGGTGTCGGAGGTGCCATAGCGCAGTTCCATGGCATATTTCGGGGCCAGGAATTTTTCGACACGGGTCGCGTTGAAGGGTCGGGAAATCAGTTTTGCGAACCGGGTGCGTGTTTCGCGGTCGAACACCGGATTGCTGGGGCGGGCACCTTCGGAGCGGGTCGTCATGAACCACTGGTAAACCGCCAGATCCTCCTGGCAGTATTGCGCGATTGCGCTGTCGGGCACGTCGAGCGTGGCCGCAACCTCGCCGGATTCGTTGCTGCGCGCGACCTTGCCTTTCGTGGCCCCCGCCACGTTGAGCAACCTGCGGATGCCGGCATCGGCATCCGCGATGTCAAAGACACTGTCGAGACCGGACAGGATCGCCTTGGCCCCCGCCACCCGGTCGTCGTAATCGCGCGCGATCGAAGGGAAGGCCCGGGTCAGGAAATTGACCATCACGTTGCTGTTCTGGCGCAGAAAGGTATCGGTTTCGGGTTTGGGCCAGGATCCGCCGCGCAGCCCGACATCAAAGCGGTACTGGCTGCGGACCCGATCAACGGGATGGCGCAGCGAGGTGGCAAGATAGATCGGCCTTTGCAGGGCCGGCATCATCGATTCATGCAGCCAGTGCCCGACCACCGCCCGCAACTTCTTGGGTTGGGTGATCTCCAGGAATTCCGGCCGGTTTTCGCGAAAATTACGGATCATCGAGGTGGATTGATAGACGGTGCCATCCGGCAGACGCTCAATCAGCGCCTCGGTCAGGGTCATCCCGGCGCATTTGGGAATATGCAGAAAGAACAGGGTCGGCATGAACGGGTTGCAGTCCTTCGTAAGTATCGAAAATGCGCCCCTCGTTCCTAAGTCAGGACGACGGTATAGTCGAGGCCGGTTGGATCAGCGTTATGTCTGAGCCTCCCGTGCCGCCTGTACCGCCTGTACGTCCTCCAGCCGGCGTTTCAGGGCATGGGCGAAGAAGTCTTTTGGGGTCCAATCAGAGGCCGCGATGGCTTTGGATATCCTGTCGATCTTCCCGGGCGCGCGGGCGGTCAGGGCAATGCACAACCCCGCGCCAAAATCGCCCTGGGCCCACAGGTATTCGAAATTTGACAGCAACAGCGCCCGAAATTTGGAATTGGGAAAGCTCAGGCCGAACAACACCTGGCGCAGACATCCGGGGGACCATTTGTGCTGTTGGGTTTCTTGGACAATCAGAGAGGATAGCAGGGCCGAGGCTTCGTCAAAGCCCTTCGTGTCGATCAGCGCATTGATCAGCGCCAGCTTGTAAAGGCTGCTGGCGGGATCGTATTGCACCGCCTTTTTCAGGCAGGCCACGCGCTCGCTTGGGGCAATGTCCTGGCCGTATGTGTCGGTGATGGCCCAGAACGAAAAGGCTTTTTGCAGATCGGAAACAGGGGCCGCATCTGTCGCGTCTGTCAAGATCAACTCAAGCGCGGTTTCATCGTCAAACAGGTGGTAGCCATTGGTAATTTCGACATTGCCGATCCAGGAAGGAAAGCGAGAGAACGAACTGGCTCCGCCGGCAATAATCTGCTGGCAGCGCGCCATCAGGCAGGTCTCGAAAAACCACATCTGGGTGGCGTCAAAGGCGTGATCGCGCGCGAAGGCCGATATCTCACGGGCTCCGGTGGCATCACAGATATGCTGCACGACCACCGGATCCTGACCAAAGATCACCACGTCCCGGCCCTTGTCCATCTCGCGTTCGACCAGGCGGCGCGCCAGTGGAAAGGGAATGACCCACTGGGTATAGTTGCCCGAGAAGCGATGGATCTTTTCCACGATATCCCCGGCCCGCAGATGGATCGCGGTGGTGTTTTGTGAGAGGTCGGCCTTTTGTGCGGCGCGGATCGCGGTTTTGATGTGATCCGAAAACTCCAGCGCCTGAAAGGCCTCGCGGTACACGTTTTCGGCGTCCGGACGCGCCAGAACCTCTCTCAGGTCATCGAAAGAGGTGATGTGGCAGACGCTGTTGCTGTGGCCGGTTTTCAGGATCTTGCCTATTTGCACCTTGTGCAGAATATGAGACCGGAACTGTTTTCTTTTGGGCCCTTGACCGCGTGTGCAATCGAACAGATCCAGCCAGCCGTCGCGATGATGCCGGGCGATGAAGTCCTGTGAGAAGATCTCTGCGGCAGGTGCCAAAGCCTCGCCCGATCCGGTACCGGCATTGTCAGGCCAGGAGAATTCGAAGCTGCCATCACATTCCCGCGCCAGGGCGACGGCGTTCAGGATCGGGCGCAGCCGCGCGCCCAGACCGTCGTTGCGCACGGAAATGAATCTTGGTTTCACGCTGCGTTTTCCTTTACGAAATCAGGCTCTGAAATGCACTCAGGGGGCTTGGCGGCTTATGGCCCGACAAAGCTGTTCAGGTAGTCCAGGCTTGGCGCAACCCAAGGCGCATGGGCGGTTGCCTCGGCCTGGGTTTTTGCATCCAGCGGTTCGCGATACCGCGGATCCAGCCCCGAGACCATGCTGCGCAGGGCCTGCGCAAAGGCGGGCTTATGTTCATGCGAGACACTCTCGGCGCTCCATTTCAGCAGCTTGAAGGTTGCTGCCAGCACCAGCGCGCGCAGGGTCGTGTCCTGGAAATACCGCGACTGGCTGAACAGGTGCAGGGTGTTGATGGCGGTGGAAATTGCGTCGAACCGCAGGGTCGTGCTGGTCGAGGTGATCTGTGTCCGGGCGTAGCGGCGGAAATAGGTGAAGGTGGGCAACTCGGTGATGCCATAGCTTTGCAGGTTCATCACAATGGCGTTGTGAAACAGGATGTCCTCAAAGAACAGCCCCGACGGAAAGCGCAGCCGGTGATGTTCAAGAAACGCCCGGCGCACCATCTTGTTGGCCGACTGAGGCTCAACGCAGGCCAGTTGGCGCAACGCATGTTGCAGGGCCTTGGCGTCGCGTGTCGCGGATCCGGTTGTCATGCCCTCGGCCCGCAGGGCGTGAAAATGACGTTCGTCATAGAAAGGGTGGGTTTCCTGGCGCAGCTCTTGCAGGATGCCGGGCGAAAAGACGCAATCGGGATTGTCCGCCGCCGCCGCCATCATCGCCTCGAAGGCCCAGGGCGGCCGGGTGTCATCGGCATCCAGAAAGCAGACATAATCGCCACGCGCGACCCCAAGGGCCCGGTTGCGTGCCGAGGACAGCCCGTCATTGGCCTGGCGGATATGCAGGATGCGCGGGTCGTCATAGCTGTGCAGTACGCGGCGGGTCTGTTCGCTGGCCCCGTCGTCGACCAGCAGGATTTCGAAGTCCCCGAAACTCTGCGTCAGCAGCGAGTCCAGGGATACGGCGGCCAGCGCGCCTTCGTTGAAGGCGGTGACGATGCACGAGAGGCGGGGGGAAGCAGAGCGGGAAAGGGTCATCAGATCAGCGCGCCTTGTGCATGGCTTGTCGCATGTGAAGGACATCCGGGTGGTAGAGTTCGCCGTTGAAATAGCTCCAGAAGGCACCGTCCCAAAGACCGTCGGCCTTGGCCAGTTCGGTTTTGTAGTGATAGGCGAAATCCGGGTGGCCGACCCGCCCGACAAGATCCTCGATCAGTGCCGGACCGTAGGTCTTGGTGACCCCGACGCAGAACCGGGCACTGGCCTGAAGGAAGCTGTCCACCAGATCGGGGCGCAGGATGTCTGACGACCACGAGATGCTGTCGATCACGGATTCGGCGTAAGGGGCGAAATTGGTCCAGCCTTCGTCGACCGAGCGTTTGAGCAGCATCTGGAACATGTAGAGCATGTAGAAGTGCCGCTCGTCGCCCTGTCTGATGTCCTGGGCCGGGTGCTGGCGGTAATGGTACTTGTGCTCGGGCAGCATCAGGATGTCGCGGGCGGCGGTCAGGGCGAACATCTGGAAGATGTAATCGTCATAGGCGCGCACGTTCTCGGGGAAGTAGATGTTTTTGGCATCCAGGAAATCGCGCCGATAGACCTTGCGCCAGATGCTGGGCTGGCCCTTGATGATGTCTTGCGCCTGCAGGCGGATGACCGGTTGCCCGTTGAAGCTGATGCGCGGGTGGTCCTTGAACTGCTCTTCCTCGTAGCTGGGGTAATAAGGCTCCGGGCGGCTTTCATCGTAGAAGTCGAACCCGGCCCGGGTTACTTCGCAGCCGCTGTAAAGGGCAAGATCATAGAGATCGGCAAAAAAACCGTCGCTGACGAAATCATCGGCGTCGACAAAGGTGACATGGGTGGCGTCCGAGACCAGCCGCCCATAGTTGCGGGCCGAGGCGCATCCGCCATTGGGTTTGCGTTCCACCCGCACCCTTGGATCGGCGGCGAAATGCGCGTCTGCCATCTCGCCCGAGCCATCCGAAGAGCCGTCATCGACAATGATCACCCGCACGTCGTCCCGGCCCTTGCAAAGCAGGCTGGTGACGCATTCGATCAGATAATCCTTGGCGTTGTAGGCCGCAACGGCGATGTCCAGCCCCGGCCGGCGGCCCGACAGATCGACGGCCCCGCTGTGGTTGAGCGCCCAGGCCGGGGGCACCCGGATCTGGGCGTTGGCGCAGGGAAACACCCGGTGGCCGGGCACGATGTCATCGGCGGTGGTCCAGATCGACAATTTTTCCCGGCGGGCGGCGGGCAGGGCGTCGATTGCGGCCCCGAAAGTGTCAAAGGCCCCGCCCCCCTGCAACAGTACCGGGCCTTCGGCGGTGGTCAGGGTCCGGGCGATTTCGCCCTGCGACAGAATCCGGATCCCGGTGAGATCATTGGCCCGGGCGATCCCGGTCAGGAAATCATCGGCCTCGCCCCCCTGCGACAGCCGGCAGATCCGCGCCTTGGGAAACAGGATCGCCGCCCACAGCGCATGGATCGGGCTGGTGTCGATATCAAGGATGGTCAGGGTCTCGCCGGGCCGGGCCAGCGGGCGGCTGGCGGCAAATTGCACATAGGTGCTATCGCTGCCCATTGTCGCCTGCAACAGCGCGGTATGCGCGCGTTGTGACCGTGTCCCGGGCAGGTCGAGGATCCGGCCACCGATTTTCACCTGCGCCGTCTCGCCGCTGTTTTCCAGCCGGGCCATATGCAGCACCGGCACCAGGGCATCGCCGCTTTCCATGCGCCAGCTCATGTTTTTTGTTGCCGCCGCCAGCGTGACATCCATCTGCGAGACCGGCATCGGGAAGGTCAGGATCTCGCTGCCGACAAGGATATGGACCGTATCGTTAACCACCTCGATGATAAGCATCCGAAGCTCGTCCAGAGGGACCGGCAAAGGTAATGTGCGTTCGTCCCCCCAGGTGCCGGAGGCCATGCTGTTCAGGCCAATCTGGCCGATCTGGTCGCCTTGAGGCCGCAGCACGATGTGGAACGGGCGGTCATTGTCGTCGATGCGCAGTTCGAAATGTGCATCGGCCCAATCGCCTTTTTCGGGCGTCACGGTGTATTTGGTTACAATCATGGTCTCATGGATGCCGGGAAAAGGGATGCTGGGAAAAACGCGGCCTCGGGCCGTGACATAAGATATTGGAATCGAAAGCTGTCTGTCGGGGTCCTCAGAGCGGGTTTTTGACAAAGGCCGGCATGGCCGTGCCTGCATCGGCATGGTCAAGGAAAAGCCGGGCGGTGTCCAGTGCTTCGCGGATGGTGACATCCATATCAAGATAGCGATAGGTGCCCAGCCGTCCGACAAAGGTCACGCCGGGGGTGGTCTGCGCCAGTTGCACATAATCGGCCAGCAGCGAGGCTTCCTCGACCAGGCGGATCGGGTAATAGGGAATGTCATCGGGGCCGCAGGCGCGGGAATATTCGCGATAGCAGACGGTGCCCGCGTGTTTTTCCCAGGGGCTGAAATGCTTGTGCTCGGTGATCCGGGTGTAGGGCACATCGCGGTCGCCGTAATTCATCACCGCGCAGCCCTGATAATCGCCCTGATCGGCGAAGCGTTCAAAATCCAGCGTGCGATAGCCCAGGCGGCCAAGCCGGAAATCGAAATACCCGTCCAGCGGCCCGGAATAGAAGATGTGATCGTAATCCGCAGCACTGGCCGGATCAAACATCCGGTCCAGATGCACGGTGATGTTCGGATGATCCAGAATGTTTTCGATCATCGGGGTATAACCCTGTTCCGGCATCCCCTGGAAACGGTGAAAGAAATAATTGTCATCGTAATTGAAGCGCACCGGCAGGCGCTTGAGGATCGAGGCGGGCAGATCCCGGGGCGAACAGCCCCATTGTTTTTCGGTATAGCCCTTGAAGAAGGCCTCGTAGAGATCGGGACCAACAAAGCGCAGGGCCTGATCCTCGAAGGTCTGCGGATCGGCGATCGAGGTGTCGGCCTGATCCTCCAGAAAGGCGCGCGCCTGTGCCGGGCGCAGGGTCTTGCCGTAGAACTGGTTGATCGTGTGCAGGTTCAGCGGCAGGGAATAGACCGCCCCCTGCGAGGTGGTCTTGACCTGGTTTTTATAGGGCATGAAGCGGGTGAAGCCATTGACATAATCCCAGACTTCTTCGTCGTCGGTATGGAAAATATGCGGCCCGTAGACATGGACCATCACGCCGGTTTCGGGATCGCGTTCGGTATGGCAGTTGCCGCCGACATGGGACCGGCTGTCGATGATGGTGACCTGGTGACCTGTTTGCGCAAGGCGGCGTCCGATCACTGCACCGGACAGGCCGGCTCCGACGAGAAGTAAATTCATGATGAAAAGTACCGTGTTGCAGCCGTGAAAACCGGGAAAAACCGGGGTTTCCGATTTCTCGCAGACCGGCCTGTGGAATACAACATATCAAATCCAGCCGTTGCCACAGGGTCGCCACAAGGTCGCTACAGGGTGTTACAGGGCATTGCCGGGCATTGCAGTTTTTACGTGCGTGTGCCGGTTGGTCTGATTAGCATATGGAAACCTTGAGAATCAGGAATTTAAGTTTGACGAAGCAAGTTATTGATATCGGCGGCTCTGAGCCGAAGAGTCATCAAGGCTCTGAACGGGCCCTCAGCCTCAAGGGGGGCACAGGCGACAAACCGCCCGCAACCGGGCGGGACGAAATCTCTGACCTGTGGGATCCGGAGTTGGAGCGTTATGTGCTCCAGGAGGTCATCCTCAAGTCCAGCGGTGCGGTTCTTGCGCCCCGTCTTTACAGGGGTGAACTGACGGGCAGCGCAACCATGCGCGGCGATGCGATGTTTGTCGCGGCGGGCGGGAAAGTTGGCTTCAACACCTATGCCAACAGTTTTTTCGCCAGCTACTGGGAGAAATTCACCGATATCCGTGCCCTCAGCCTGTGCGGGAAACTACAGGGGCAGGGGCTTGTCCATCTGTTCCGCTCGACCTCGGAAGGGGGCATGGTCAAGGTCGGTGAATACCCGGTCTCGGGCATTTTCCACATCCATTTCGACCTGTTCAGCTATCTGCCCAGTGATGAAAGCGCGGGGCGGTTCTTTTTTGATCTCGAAGCAATCACCGACATCACGGTCGAAAAGCTGGCCTTTACGGCCTTCACGCCTCCCGGCAAGACGGCGACATTCTCTCTTGGGGTGTGCACCTATGGGAAAGAGAAATATGTCACCAACCTTGCGCTGAGCCTTGAGGCCTATCTCAAGCGGGGCGGCAAGGCCGTCAGCGAGGTGACCATCGTCAACAACGACGGCACCGATGATGCGCTGCCGGTCCTGCGCAAGGTTGTGGACCGGACCCCTGCCTTCACCCTGGTGTCGCAGGACAATATCGGCGGGGCCGGCGGCTTTGCCCGCACCCTGCATCTGAGTCAGAAATCCGGGGTCGCATCGCATCATATCTTCATGGACGACGATGTCTTTCTGGACACCCATATGCTGGACCGGTTGCAGGCGTTTGTCTCTTATTGCAACGCGCCGTATGTGGTTGGTGGCCAGATGATGAACATGGCCGATCCCCAGATGCTGTACGAAGGGGGCGCGACGCTTGACTATTGGGGGTTCCTGAAACGGGTGGGCGAGGACATCGACGGTGCGCTGGGTTCCGAGGTGTCGTTTTTCGACAAGGTGCGCGCGGTCGATTACAATGCCTGGTGGTTTGCCTGTGTGCCCCTGGCCGAGGCGCGGCAGGCGGGTCTGCCGCTCAATATCTTCATCAGAGGTGATGATTTCGAATACGGGTTGCGGCTGGGCCGGGCCGGGGTGGCGACGGTCTCGCTGCCGGGGCTGTTCCTGTGGCATGAACCCTTTGAGGTCAAATCCGCCGCCTGGCTGGAATATTACAACATACGCAACCGATTGATCGTAACGGCGATTTATGACGATTCCGAGCGCTTCAGCATTCCGCCCGCGAACATGATTCGCGATACTTTCGTCGGGTTTTTGCAACTGGAGCGTTACGATACCGTCTTTGCCGCCGCACGCGGGGTTGTTGATTTTCTGCGTGGCCCGCAAGCTATCCTGGCACGGCATGCCGAAGAACTGCATGGGGTGTTGCGGCAGGATCTGGCGGATCTGACCGAGGATGACACTGAGATTGTGGCCCGCCTGGAGGCCGATATGGCCGATATGGGGCCAGCACCTGAATTGCATTCGATACTTTGTCTGCGCCACTCTGCCCAGCTGGGGGGGCGACGCCGCGATGCCAAGACGGTCCCCTGGATCAACCACCCGGTCGTCGGGGTCCTGGAGACGATACTGGCGTGCTATGCGGACAGGGCCGCAGCGGCCGGGAAACAGTGGCAGGACAATGCCCATGCCCTGTCCTCGGACGGGGCATGGAGCGCGCTTTATGGCTGGGAAGAGGTTGGATAAATTTCGACACTGGGCGTATTGCGACACTGGGCGTATTGCGACACATAGTCTCCCTATGCGATAGTCGGCTTAGGGTGTATTGTTCCGGGTAGGGGCTTCGCGACTCCGAAGCCAGGTTACGTCTTGCCGTGCCGTACATGGTGAGGTTGCGTCTGTTTATAAGGTTATCTGAGCATCATGTCCGTCTACATTTACACTTTGCCCAAAGCCGGAACTTATTTCATCGCAGAATTGCTGAGCAATCTAGGGTTGAACAACACGGGTTTGCATCTTGCCGCGCACCGATTTCTGGACACCAAGCGCTTTACCCTTGAACAGAATGCCACGACGCCCGGGATTGCCGGTGTTGACAGGTTTTTTGTCCCGGTTGTGCGGGGCGCGGGGCCGCAGGACGTTCTTTTCGGGCATTTCCCGCTGCCCCGGAACCCGAATATCGCCCCATCGCACATGAATTACATCTGTTCCTACCGGAGTCCGGAAAAGACCCTGGTTTCGGAATTCATGGATTTCCGGTTCCGGCGCTCGGACGTGCCTTGGGTATCGCGCGAAAAGGTTCCGGACGATGTTACCGCCTTCGAGCTTTATCTCGGGCGGCATGGCACCGGCCCGCATCTGGAGATTTTCAAAAGCATCATTGTCTATCATAGCACGGTCAATCATCCGCTGGAGCACCCCAGGGAGCGGGAAAAGGTGTGTTTCGTGCATTTTGACACGCTGCTTGAACAGCCAGAGGCGGTGCGCCAGATCGCAGCGTTTCTGGAGAAGGACATTTCCTTGCAAGAGGCACAGGCGATTCACCAAAAGACGCTGGCCACAGAGACCAAGACCAAGGCCACCAATCTTGAGTTCGACCGGGAGGCGCTGTGGAGCGACCGCGCCCGGGAAATTTTCGCTGAATCCGACTTCCCCGCTGCGATCGCCCTGGCGCAGGATCAGGGATTGCAGGTCTGAGCGACAGGGCCGTGCGGGCCTAGAACCAGCGCCCGGTTGCGCTGGCGTGGATCCGCGCGGTTGCCGGCGCGCCGCCGGTGTCCCAGACATTGAAGGTAACACCCGTGGTACTCAGGTCATCGTTCTCGGTCAGGATCCGGGGGGCGGTGGCGTGTCGTGGCAGCGCCTGCAAGATCGGCGTGCTGCCGGTCGCAAAGGTCAGCGGAAAGGTCCAGCCATGGCTGCTGGCCGCGCTGTCGAACAGCCGGGTGCAGATCTGGGTGCCATCGGCAAACCGCAGATAGGTGCCATCGGCATTCGACCCCTGTTCGATCAGGGCTCCGGTGGGCAGGCCGCCGCTTTCAGAGACAGGCCCCAGGATCGTCGAGTGATCGTAGATCAGCCGCCAGACACCCCATGTGCCGCCCGAATATATCCGCGCCCAGAGACCGCCCAGGAAATCATTCCGCCAGACGGTCTGTCTGAGCAGGCTGGCATCGTGGCGCTCGATCCGGACCACGCCGTCACCGCTTTGCAGGGCCGGCGGCAGGCTGGCCGCGCCGGGGCTGCCGGTCAGATAGCGAAAGGTTCCGGCTGGCAGGTCCGTGGCGTCGATATCCGTGATGGCCGGTCCGGTTCCGGTCTGGCCCAGGCCAAAGGCACCAACAGTCAAAAGCCGGCCCTGGGTGGCATCGGTGTCGTCCGACTGTACCGCGCTGCCCGTCGCGTGCCCGGTTGCGCCCGCCAGCCGCAAGGCGTCGGTCCAGGTGGCACCGTCGTTCGAGACCTTGATTGAAAAGGCATCCTGCCCGGTCAGCCCCATTTCCGCGTGCCCGGTCCAGTCCGACTGAAACAGCAGGCTGGCGGTATCGCCGGTCGCGGCCTTGTTCACCGTTAGCCGGTGGTCGGCACCGTCGTGGCTCAGCAGGGTGGCGGGGGCCTGTACGGACAGCCGGTTGGTGGCATCCGCGCTGGTGCCGATACCCACCCCGTCCAGATTATCAAGTGCGGGTTGCGGTACAATCCACCCGCTTTCGTCCCGGACCATCAGCTGGGCGGTGCTTATGTCCCAGGCACGCCAGCCGGCCTGCGGCACAAGGAAC
>Ga0209344_10004716_pt1 | contig 12282 bp, 8 predicted proteins | sample Cruoilmetagenom6_FD_187293 | JGI IMG/M metagenome (GOLD analysis project Ga0209344, IMG submission 187293) | Oil polluted marine microbial communities from Coal Oil Point, Santa Barbara, California, USA - Santa Barbara Oil Seep Sample 6 (SPAdes)... | ecosystem: Environmental > Aquatic > Marine >...
GATCAGCTTGTCGCGCTTGCCTTGGGTCGAAGCCTCGGTCAGCACACGGGTGGTTTCCTGGAACGACGCCGCCGAGATAAACGAACGGGTCGAGAGCGACGCTTTCGTGATCCCGAGGAGAACCGGTCCGCCTTTGGCAGGTTCGCGGCCTTCAGCCACGGCCTTTTCATTGGCTTCCATAAACTCGGCGCGGTCAACCTGCTCGCCTTTGAGCAGGATGGTGCCACCGGAGTGGGACACTTCCCATTTCTGCAACATTTGGCGCACGATCACTTCGATATGCTTATCGTTGATCTTCACACCTTGCAGGCGGTAAACGTCCTGAACCTCGTCAACCATGTATTCCGCCAAAGCTTCAACACCCATGATCTGCAAAATATCATGCGGCGCTGGGTTGCCGTCCATGATGTATTCGCCTTTCTGGATGAAGTCACCTTCCTGAACCGGAATGTGGCGGCCTTTCGGCACCATATATTCCACGTTCTCCATGGTCTCGTCTGTTGGCTCAATCGCGATGCGGCGCTTGGCTTTGTAGTCTTTGCCGAAGCGCACGTGACCGTCGATCTCCGCGATAATCGCGTGATCTTTCGGACGGCGGGCCTCAAAGAGCTCGGCCACACGGGGCAAACCACCAGTGATGTCTTTCACCTTGGTGCCTTCGCGCGGAATCCGTGCCAGCACATCACCAGGGGCGATATCCTGACCATCTTCCACGGAAAGAACCGCGTCGATTGACATGTTGTAGACCGCAGGGTTGCCGTTGGCCATGCGCACAGGTTCGCCTGTCGCCGGGTCCATCACAATGATGGCTGGCTTGAGGTCGCCGCCTTTGGCAGTCGAGCGCCAGTCCGATACCACTTTCTGGCTCAGGCCGGTAGCGTCATCGGTTTCTTCCCGAAGCGAAATACCGCTGGTAAGGTCAACAAACTTGGCCACACCCGGTTTCTCGGTGATGATCGGCATGGTGAACGGGTCCCATTCAAACAGCTTGTCACCGGTTTTGACCTTGGCTTTGTCTTTGACCATCAGCTTGGAGCCGAAGCCGATCCGGTAGTTGGAAAGTTCAACCCCGTTCTCGTCCATCAGTGCCAGTTCCATGTGGCGGTCCATGACCACGGTATCCCCCGACGCATTTTTCAACACGTTGGAGTTCCGCAACTCGACTTTACCGTCAGCAATGGCTTCTTGCGAAGTTTGCGAACCACCTTGTGCAATCCCGCCAATGTGGAAGGTCCGCATGGTGAGCTGGGTGCCCGGCTCGCCGATGGATTGCGCCGCAATAATGCCCACAGCCTCGCCCGGGTTCACTTTTGAACCCCGCGCCAGATCGCGGCCATAACATTGTGCACAGATACCGTCTTCGGCCTCACAGGTCAGCGGCGAACGCGCCTGAATGGAAAGCACACCGGCTTCTTCAATTGTGTCCGCGAGTTTCTCGTCGATCAGCACATTGCGCGCGGCCAGCACTTCTTCCGTTCCCGGTTTCAGCACGTCTTCAGCCACAACACGGCCCAAAATCCGCTCGGAGAGCGAAGACACAACCGTGCCGTCATTCACCGCCGCCGCGATCTTGATCGAAATATCGGTGCCGCAATCATCTTCCCGCACGATACAATCCTGCGCCACGTCAACCAGACGACGGGTCAAGTAACCCGAGTTCGCCGTCTTAAGCGCGGTGTCAGCCAAGCCTTTACGTGCGCCGTGGGTCGAGTTGAAGTACTCAAGAACGGTGAGGCCTTCTTTAAAGTTCGACACAATCGGGGTCTCGATGATGTCACCCGAAGGTTTCGCCATCAAGCCGCGCATCCCGCCGAGCTGTTTCATCTGGGCAGGGGAGCCACGTGCGCCCGAGTGGGACATCATGTAAACCGAGTTCGGCTCAAGCTCGTTGCCTTCGTCATCAAAGCGAACTTTCGAGATTTCGCCCATCATGCCGTCAGCCACGTCATCCGAACACTTGGACCAAACATCCACAGCTTTGTTGTATTTTTCGAGCTTGGTAATAAGCCCGTCCATATACTGTTGCTCGAATTCCTTAACCTTGGCGCGAACACCGTCAACGATTGGCCATTTGGTATCAGGGATGAGCATGTCATCCTTACCAAAGGAAATACCGGCTTTAAACGCTTCGCCGAAGCCGAGGGTCATGATCTGGTCACAGAAAATAACCGACTCTTTCTGGCCGCAGTGGCGATAAACGATGTCAATCACCTCGCCCACTTCCTTCTTGCGAAGCAAACGGTTCACGATGCTGAACGGCGCTTTATGGTTTTTCGGCAGAAGCTGCGCCAGGCGCACACGGCCCGGCGTGGTTTCAAACCGCTCCATATAAGCGTTGCCCTCTTCGTCGATCTGCTCGACGCGCGCAGTGATTTTCGCGTGCAGATGCACGGAGCCGGTTTCCAGCGCATGGTCGATCTCGTCCATGCTGGCAAAAGACATACCTTCGCCAACCATACCTTTGCGCATCAGCGTCACATAGTAGAGACCCAAGATCATATCCTGCGAAGGCACAATGATCGGCGCACCGTTTGAAGGCGACAACACGTTGTTGGTCGACATCATCAGAACACGGGCTTCCAGCTGCGCTTCCAGCGAGAGCGGCACGTGGACCGCCATTTGGTCCCCGTCAAAGTCAGCGTTAAAGGCCGAACAAACCAGCGGGTGAAGCTGGATGGCTTTACCCTCGATCAAAACCGGCTCAAACGCCTGAATGCCAAGGCGGTGAAGCGTTGGCGCGCGGTTGAGCATGACCGGGTGCTCGCGAATAACCTCATCAAGGATGTCCCACACTTCGGCGCGCTCTTTTTCGACCAGCTTTTTAGCCTGCTTCACCGTGCTCGAAAGGCCTTTGGCCTCCAAACGCGAGTAAATAAACGGCTTGAACAGTTCCAGCGCCATCTTCTTGGGCAGGCCACACTGGTGCAGCTTCAGCTCGGGACCGGTCACAATCACCGAACGGCCCGAGAAGTCTACGCGTTTCCCCAAAAGGTTCTGGCGGAAACGGCCTTGTTTACCTTTGAGCATGTCTGAAAGTGATTTCAGCGGGCGTTTGTTGCCGCCGGTAATCACACGGCCACGGCGGCCGTTGTCAAACAGCGCATCCACCGACTCTTGCAACATCCGCTTCTCGTTCCGGATAATGATATCCGGTGCGCGCAGCTCAATGAGGCGTTTCAGGCGGTTGTTCCGGTTGATCACGCGGCGATACAGATCATTGAGATCGGAGGTCGCAAAGCGGCCACCATCGAGCGGCACCAGCGGGCGCAGCTCAGGCGGGATCACAGGGATCACGGTCAGGATCATCCACTCTGGGCGGTTGCCACTTTCGCGGAAGTTTTCAACCAGCTTCAGGCGTTTGATGATCTTTTTCGGTTTCAGCTCACCGGTGGCCTCAGCCAGATCCGCGCGCAGTTGCTCGGCTTCAGCTTCAAGGTCAATCGCGGCCAGCATTTCGCGAATGGCTTCCGCACCAATGCCTGCGGTAAACGCGTCTGCACCGTATTGATCTTCGGCGTCGAGGAATTCTTCTTCCGTCAACAACTGACCGGCAGTCAGGTCGGTCAGACCCGGCTCGATCACCACATATTGTTCAAAATACAGGATGCGCTCAAGGTCACGCAGAGTCATATCCAGCATCAGGCCGATGCGCGAAGGCAGCGACTTGAGGAACCAGATATGCGCCACAGGTGCAGCCAAATCGATGTGCCCCATGCGCTCACGGCGCACTTTTTGCAGCGTAACTTCCACACCACATTTCTCGCAGGTCACACCGCGATACTTCATGCGCTTATATTTACCGCACAGGCACTCATAGTCTTTGATCGGGCCAAAGATACGGGCACAGAAAAGGCCATCGCGCTCGGGCTTGAATGTCCGATAGTTGATGGTTTCAGGCTTTTTGATTTCGCCAAAGGACCAGCTCAAAATCCGCTCCGGTGAAGAGAGCGAGATTTTGATTTCGTCGAATGTTTTCAACGGCTGGACCGGGTTAAACGGGTTTGTGATTTCTTGATTCATTTTGTAATCCTCAATCTATTTCCAAAGGTAAGGGCGTCGCGATATTTGTGCGGGCGCCCCTACTCCGCCTCCGAATCCAGCAGCTCGATATTCAAACCGAGTGACCGAATTTCCTTCACGAGCACGTTAAACGATTCTGGCACGCCAGCTTCGAAATTGTCCTCGCCTTTCACGATGCTTTCATAAACCTTGGTCCGGCCTGCAACGTCATCCGACTTAACGGTGAGCATTTCCTGCAAGGTGTAAGCCGCGCCATAAGCTTCAAGCGCCCAAACTTCCATCTCACCAAAGCGCTGGCCACCAAACTGGGCTTTACCACCCAAAGGTTGCTGGGTCACAAGGCTGTAAGGCCCGGTGGAACGCGCGTGGATTTTCTCGTCCACAAGGTGGTGCAGTTTCAGGATGTACTTCATGCCAACGGTCACAGGGCGGGCAAACTGCTCACCTGTACGGCCGTCAAACACGGTTGACTGGCCTGAGGTGTCGAGCCCGGCGCGCATCAGCGCGTCGTTCACATCCGCCTCTTTGGCACCGTCAAATACCGGCGTCGCAATTGGCACACCGCGGGTTACATTGCCTGCGGCTTCAAGGATGTTGTCTTGGTCCATGCCCTCGGTCGCTTCCGCATATGTGTCTTCGCCGTAAGCGATCTTCATTGCGTCTTCAACCGGTGTCATATCACCCGAGCGTTTGTATTCCGCCAGCGCGCTCTCAATCGAGCGGCCAAGGTTATGCGCAGCCCAACCCATGTGGGTTTCCAAGATCTGCCCTACGTTCATGCGTGAAGGCACGCCGAGCGGGTTCAACACCACGTCTACCGGAGTCCCGTCCGCAAGGAACGGCATATCTTCTTGTGGAACAACTTTGGAGATAACCCCTTTGTTGCCGTGGCGACCGGCCATTTTATCACCCGGTTGCAGTTTGCGCTTCACAGCCACAAACACTTTAACCACTTTCATGGCACCCGGTGGCAGGTCATCCCCGCGGCGGACTTTCTCAACCTTGTCTTCAAAGCGCGCAGTCATGGTCCGCTTGTTGGCTTCGAACTGGGCGTTCAGGGCTTCAACCTGTGCGGCATCATCATCCTCGGAGAGGGCAAGCTGCCACCACTGGCCTTTGCTCAAAGTTTCCAGCAAGTCCTCGTTAATTTCGGAACCGGCTTTCACGCCTTTCGGGCCTTTCACAGCCTTTTTACCCAACAGCATAGTCCGCAAGCGGCCATAAGTGTTGCGCTCAAGGATGGCGATTTCATCGTCACGGTCGCGCGACAGGCGTTCGACTTCCTCACGCTCGATCTGGATCGCGCGTTCGTCTTTGTCTATGCCGTGGCGGTTAAATACCCGCACATCCACAACCGTGCCGAAATCACCCGGTTTCAGACGCAGCGAAGTATCCCGCACATCCGAGGCTTTTTCCCCAAAGATTGCCCGCAGGAGTTTCTCCTCCGGTGTCATTGCGCTTTCGCCTTTCGGGGTGATCTTACCAACAAGAATATCCGATGGCCCAACTTCGGCCCCGATATAAACGATACCGGCTTCGTCGAGGTTGCGCAGAGCTTCCTCGCCAACATTCGGGATATCACGGGTTATTTCTTCAGGCCCAAGCTTGGTGTCCCGCGCCGCTACTTCAAATTCCTCAATATGGATCGAAGTAAACACGTCGTCTTTCACGATGCGCTCGGAGATCAGGATCGAGTCCTCATAGTTGTAGCCCTGCCATGGCATAAAGGCCACGAGCACGTTTTTACCCAGCGCCAATTCACCAAGGTCAGTTGACGGCCCATCGGCAATCACCTCGGTTTTGTGCACCATGTCACCCACTTTCACCAGCGGGCGCTGGTTGATACAGGTGTTCTGATTGGAGCGCTGGAATTTGCGCAGGCGGTAAATGTCCACACCCGGATCACCCACTTCGAGGTCTTCCGTTGCACGCACAACAATGCGCATCGCGTCAACCTGGTCAACAATGCCGCCACGCTTGGCCACAATCGCAGCACCAGAGTCGCGCGCAACAATCGCTTCAATACCTGTTCCTACGTAAGGCGCTTCCGCCTTCACTAGTGGCACGGCTTGGCGTTGCATGTTCGAACCCATCAAGGCGCGGTTCGCATCGTCATTCTCAAGGAACGGAATCAGCGAGGCTGCAACCGAAACCAACTGTTTCGGCGAAACGTCGATCAGGTCGATGTTTTCGGGCGGGTTGAGCATGTGCTCGCCAGCCTGACGGGTCGAAACCAGATCACTGGTGAAACGGCCTTCTTCGTCCAAGCCCGCATTGGCTTGCGCTACGGTGTAGCGCATTTCTTCGGTCGCCGACATATAGCGCACTTCGTCGGTCACCTGACCATCTTTAACCGTGCGATAAGGTGTTTCAATGAAGCCATATTTGTTCACCCGCGCAAAAGAAGCGAGCGAGTTGATCAGACCAATATTTGGCCCCTCGGGTGTTTCAATCGGGCAGAGCCGGCCATAGTGGGTCGGGTGCACGTCGCGCACCTCAAAACCGGCACGTTCGCGGGTCAAACCACCAGGCCCAAGCGCCGAAAGGCGGCGTTTGTGGGTCACTTCGGAAAGCGGGTTGTTTTGGTCCATGAACTGCGAGAGTTGCGAAGAGCCGAAGAACTCACGCACAGCGGCGGCAGCCGGTTTGGCGTTGATCAGATCTTGCGGCATCACATTGTCGATTTCGACGCTGGACATACGTTCACGAATAGCACGTTCCATGCGGAGCAGGCCAACGCGATATTGGTTTTCCATCAACTCGCCAACCGAACGAACACGGCGGTTTCCGAGGTGGTCGATGTCATCCACCGAGCCTTTGCCGTCGCGCAGGTCAACGAGGCCTTTGATCACAGCAATGATGTCTTCTTTACGCAGGGTGCGCTGGGTGTCCGGCGCATCCAACTCAAGGCGCATATTCATTTTTACGCGGCCAACGGTTGAAAGATCAAACCGGTCGCTTTCAAAGAACATAGCGTCAAACATGGTCGAAGCCGCTTCAACGGTGGGCGGCTCGCCCGGGCGCATCACGCGGTAGATATCCAGAAGCGCGGTGTCGCGGTTCAGGTTCTTATCCAGCGCCATGGTGTTGCGCATGTAAGGGCCAACATTGATGTTGTCGATATCCAGCGTCGGGATCAGGGTCACGCCGTTATCCAGCAGGGTTTTCAGCGTGCCGCCAATAACCGTGCCTTCTTTGTCCAGCTCTTCGGTGATCTCGCCACCGGCTTCGATCCAGATCTCGCCGGTTTCTTCGTTGATGATATCCTTGGCAGAGAAACGGCCAACAATGCTGTCATACGGTGCGAGAATATTCTCAACTTCGCCGCTGTCGATCAGCTTTTTAACGGTCCGCGGCGTTACTTTTTTACCAGCCTCGGCGATCACTTCACCGGTTTTGGCGTCTATAACGTCAAACGCAGGCTTGGTACCGCGAATACGGTCAGGGAAGAACTTGGTGGCCCAGCCCTTTTTCTTTTTGTTCAGCTTGTAATCAACCGTTTCGTAATAGGCATCCATGATGCCTTCTTGGTCGAGGCCAAGCGCATAAAGCAGCGTCGTGACCGGCAGCTTCCGGCGGCGGTCGATGCGGGTGTAAACATTGTCTTTGGCGTCAAATTCGAAATCGAGCCACGAACCGCGGTAGGGAATGATCCGGCTGGTGAACAGCAACTTGCCCGAAGCATGGGTTTTACCTTTATCGTGATCAAAGAAAACGCCCGGGGAGCGGTGCATCTGGGAAACGATGACCCGCTCGGTGCCGTTGACGATGAACGTACCGATATCGGTCATGAGGGGCATATCCCCCATGAAGACTTCTTGCTCTTTAATGTCTTTGACAGTGCGGGCACCGGTATCTTCATCGACATCAAACACGATCAGACGGAGCGTCACCTTGAGCGGCGCGCTATAGGTCATATCGCGCTGCTGGCACTCTTCCACGTCATATTTCGGCTCTTCCAGCTCGTATTTTACATACTCGATGCTGGCCGTGTCGTTAAAATCCTTGATCGGGAAAACCGAGTTGAACACGGCGTTAATGCCCGCGTCATCGAGCGGCATGCCCTTTTCACCTGAATCCAAAAACAGATCATAGGAGCTTTTCTGCACCTCGATCAGGTTTGGCATTTTTGCAATTTCGTCAATATGACCGTAAAATTTACGGATACGTTTACGGCCGGAAAATGTCTGAGACATGCTCTAAATTACCTTTTTCAACGCCCGACAGATGGGTGGGAACACCTGTCAAAAGCCCTGCGGTTGGGCCAACCCATTCTTGCGAGATTCCCAAGTCTCGCTTCCGGTTGGCTTGCACCTTTCAAGAGGTCCGCATTCGGGCCCCTTGAAAGACGCAAATAGCCGGACCCGCAAAACCAGCGGATCCAGCCTTTTTATTATGGCTGCGGCCGAGACCGCGCCAAATTACTTAAGCTCAACAGTGGCGCCAGCGGCTTCCAGTTTCGCTTTGATTTCTTCAGCTTCAGCTTTGTTAACGCCTTCTTTAACGGCTTTGCCGCCTGCGTCTACAACGTCTTTAGCTTCTTTGAGGCCCAGGCCAGTGATGGCGCGGACTTCTTTGATAACGCCGATTTTCTTGTCGCCCGGGGAAACCAGGATAACGTCGAATTCGTCTTTTTCCTCGGCAGCTGCGCCACCTGCGTCACCGCCACCGGCAACCATTACAGCGCCGCCAGCAGCTGGCTCGATGCCGTGCTCGTCTTTGAGGATATTTTTCAGTTCTACAGCTTCGAGAAGGGTCAGACCCACAATCTCGTCCGCTAGTTTTTTCAGATCAGCCATTTGATTTGCTTTCCGTATTAGTTTCAATTTGTATCCGGTATGGGATGTTTCCCACATTGCTCCGGTCTATAGTCTCAGAGATTATGCCGCCTGCTCTTCGATGGTAGAAAGTATACCAGCGATATTGCTTGCAGGTGCGCCAATCGCGCCAGCGATGTTGCTTGCAGGGGATGTGAGACAAGCAGCGATCGAGGCAAGAACCTCTTCACGGCTTGGCATCGCAGCCACAGCTTTAACACCGGCCGGGTCAAGAACCGTGTCACCCATGGTCCCGCCAAGGATAACGAGCTTGTCGTTTTCCTTAGAGAAAGCCTGAGCAACTTTTGCTGCGGCCACCGGATCTTCGGAGTACGCAAGCACAGCTTGGCCCGTAAGCAGATCACCCATTGATTCAAAGGATTTTCCGCTCAAAGCGATTTTGGCGAGCCTGTTTTTGGCAACGCGAACCGTAGCGCCTGCATCTGTCATGCGAAGGCGTAGATCCGTCATCTCTGCAACTGTAAGACCGGTGTAATGTGCTACCACAATCACACCAGAGTCCGTGAAGATTTGGTTGAGTTCACCAACCACTGCTTCTTTTTGGGCTCTATCCACAGATTTGCTCCAGTTTATGGGAGAGTTGCCCCTCCCGGCTCAATTTCACTAAGGCGAGTGCCCTAGCGTCTTGGTCCTTACGGAACCAGCCAAAATCTTCCGGCCTAAGCCTTCAAATTTCATTTGCTTCCATCTCAAGCAGGAAATTAAGCCCGAAGGCACCCACTATCTCGGACGAAAGGCGGGCCCGAAAGCCCACCAAAACCCCTTACGGGGATCTCTTATTCGGCGGTTGCCGAAGCGATATCAAGCGTAACGCCCGGGCCCATTGTGGAGCTCAGTGCGATCTTCTTGATATATGTACCTTTGGCACCCGACGGGCGGGCTTTGTTCACAGCCGCGATAATCGCTTTCACGTTTTCCGCCAGATTAGCCTCAGTAAACGAAGCTTTGCCAATACCTGCGTGCACAACGCCGGCTTTTTCAGCCTTGAACTGCACTTCGCCACCTTTGGCAGCTTCAACAGCGGCCTTGATGTCCATGGTCACCGTGCCAACCCGCGGGTTTGGCATCAGGTTGCGGGGCCCGAGGATTTTGCCCAGACGGCCAACGATTGGCATCATGTCAGGGGTTGCAACGCAACGGTCAAAATCAAGGTTGCCCTGCTGGATGCTTTCCATCAGGTCTTCCGCACCCACGATATCCGCACCAGCGGCTGTGGCTTCTTCAGCTTTCGCGTCGCGGGCAAATACAGCTACACGAACCGTTTTACCGGTGCCGTTTGGCAGCGCCACAACGCCGCGAACCATTTGGTCAGCGTGGCGCGGGTCTACGCCCAGCGCAAATACGATATCAACCGTTTCGTCAAACTTGGCTTTGGCGTTGGATTTAACCAGCGCTACAGCTTCTTCAACTGAAACTTCGGCTTTGCCGTCAAAAGCAGCTTTCGCAGCTGCAAAGCGTTTTCCTACATTCGCCATGATCTAGCCCTTAACCTCGATACCCATCGAACGGGCCGAGCCCATGATGATTTTCACAGCACCTTCCATGTCGACCGCATTCAGGTCTTTCATTTTGGCTTCAGCGATTTCTTTCACTTGCTTCATGGACACCGCACCCACAATCTCTTTTGCAGGATTGTTTGCGCCGGATTTCACTTTGGCAGCTTTCTTAAGCATGTAAGAAGCCGGAGGCGTCTTGATGTCCATGGTGAAGGATTTATCAACGTAATAGGTGATAATAGTCGGGCAGGGAGCACCGGCTTCCATTTCCTGGGTTTTGGCGTTGAACGCTTTACAAAACTCCATAATGTTCAGCCCGCGCTGACCCAGCGCCGGACCAACGGGTGGAGATGGGTTTGCCTTACCGGCAGGCACTTGCAGCTTCATCGTGCCAGCAACTTTTTTGGCCATTGTGGCCTCCTTTGTTCATCATCGCCGCTTGTGCGGCATGGTATAGTGGTGCGGATCAGGCCGTAGCCCTAGCCTCCCACCGGGGTTAACACCTAGGTTACTTTCGAAACCTGGGTGAATTCGAGTTCAACCGGAGTGGCCCGGCCAAAAATTGATACGGTCACTTTGAGGCGGGCATTGTCCATGTCCACCTCTTCGACCATGCCCGAGAAGCCCTCGAACGGGCCATCGGTCACGTTAACTTGCTCGCCAACATCAAAGAAGATCAGGTTGCGCGGCGCATCGGCGCTCTCGTCCACCTGATTGAGGATGCGGTTCACTTCGGCATCCCGCATCGGAGAAGGCTTGTTTTGCGCGCCCAGAAATCCGGTGACGCGATTGATGTTCATGATCGCGTGATAGGCGCGGTCGGTCATTTCCATTTTAACGAGAACGTAGCCCGGCATGAAGCGGCGCTCGCGGGTCACTTTTTTGCCCCGGCGCATTTCCAGCACTTCTTCGGTCGGCACCAAAACCTGCTCGATCTCGTCCTCAAGGCCCTTTTGTGCAATAGCCTCTTCAATCGCTTCCGCGATTTTCTTTTCGAAATTCGAAAGGACGCTTACCGAATACCAGCGTTTCGCCATTTTTGCCCGTGCCTTTAATGCCGCGGCCATGCCGCCAATTGTAAATATCTTTCAAGGGGTTAAGCCCCGCTTCCTAAACAAAACAAAGCGCGCCGACGAATCGAAGCGCGCAATCTTGAAAAGGAAGCTCTGCCTATAGCGCCATTTGGCTAATAGATCAAGAGCTTGCCGCCGCCAAAACACCTTCCAGCCCGAAGCGGATAACCAGGTCCACAAGGAAGAAGAAGATCGCGGCAAAAAACGCCATAGTAAAAACCATAGCGGTGGTCAGCAGGGTTTCTCGGCGCGTTGGCCACACAACCTTGGAAACTTCCGAGCGCACTTGCTGGATAAACTGAAAAGGATTTGCCTTTGCCATCATTGGCTCCTGAATCGGGAAAACGTGTTGGCTTTCAAATACGCACTCTGCCGGGAAAGTGCAAGCCCCGCCCTTCCCTCCCCGGGAAAACCGACTTAAAAGCGGGGGAGGCTTTTAGAGGGCAGGCCAGTTGAAGACACTTCAATCAGATTTCATCCAGTTCACCGGCGTGGTTTCCGACCGTGGCTCCAAATATGCGGTGAGTGCCGGACATGTTGAAAGCGAAGCTGAGATCAAAGCCTTTCTCAAACAATTGAAGCGGGCCAAAAAGTTTGCCCGCGCCACCCATAACACATGGGCAGCTCGATTTACGGACGGTACCGAACTTAAAAACGACGACGGTGAAGGCGGCGCGGGGATGATTATCCTGCAAATGATGGCCCGCGAGGGGTTGGAGGATGCGGTAATTGTGGTGACCCGCTGGTATGGCGGCACCCATTTGGGCGGAGACCGTTTCCGCCACGTGAAAACCTCTGTTCAGCATTTGTTCGGTCGGTTAGACTGGGGGAAAAAGGATTCCCGATGATCGAGCA
>Ga0209344_10004717_pt1 | contig 12280 bp, 9 predicted proteins | sample Cruoilmetagenom6_FD_187293 | JGI IMG/M metagenome (GOLD analysis project Ga0209344, IMG submission 187293) | Oil polluted marine microbial communities from Coal Oil Point, Santa Barbara, California, USA - Santa Barbara Oil Seep Sample 6 (SPAdes)... | ecosystem: Environmental > Aquatic > Marine >...
TGAATTAATACGAGCAGAACTTGATTACTTCAATACGTTAAATATTCAAGTGATTTGGCAATGCGGAAAGCTGTATTATAAAGCGTATAAAATTGATGGTAATGAAAAGCAAGTGCAATTGCATGAATTTATAAATAACATGGATTTGGCTTATGCTGCAGCAGATGTTATTATCTCTAGAGCAGGAGCAGGTTCGGTTAGTGAATTGTGTATTGTTGGTAAACCAGTAATTTTTATACCGTCGCCAAATGTTGCAGAAGACCATCAAACTAAAAATGCGATGGCTGTTGTAAATGAAAATGCAGCGATGTTAATTAATGAAAGTGATTTGGTAGTAGATTTTGAAAACAAGTTTACCCAATTAATGGCGTCACCAGAGAAACAAAAAGAATTAGGAGCAAATATAAAAAAGCTAGCATTAGTGAATGCTACAAAAGAAATAGTAGACGAAGTTGAAAAACTACTAAAATAAATAAAATTAAAAACTAAAATGTCACACTGCGCGTAGTCGAAGTGTCTTGAATTAATGAACTTAAACAACATACATAACATCTATTTTATTGGCATTGGTGGCATTGGCATGAGTGCGCTTGCACGATACTTTAAAGCGAGCAATAAAAACGTGGCTGGTTATGATAAAACCCAAACAGAAATTACCGATAGTTTGGTGGATTTAGGTATTCCGGTTCATTTTGAAGATTCCATAGCGCAAGTGGATGATGCTTTTTTAAATTATGATACTACTTTGGTTGTTTATACTCCAGCGGTTCCGAAAAATCATAAACAACTGACTTATTTTAAAAACGATAGAAATTTCACCGTTTTAAAGCGATCTGAAATTCTAGGTTTAATTACAGAAAATACATTTTGTTTAGCTGTTGCAGGAACCCATGGTAAAACCACAACAACAAGTATTTTAGGGCATTTGTTATACGAATGTAATATAGAATTAACTGCTTTTCTAGGAGGAATAAGCGAAAATTATAACTCTAATTTAATCTTAAACGGAAACAAAGTTTCTGTGGTAGAAGCAGATGAATTTGATAGATCCTTCTTAACTTTGTCACCAGATTTAGCATGCATAACATCTATGGATGCAGATCATTTAGATATTTATGGAGATGCTTCCGAGTTAATTAAAACATTCAAAGATTTTTCAGAGAAAATAAAGCCTAACGGAAAACTGTTTATTAAAAACGGTTTACCGCTAAAAGGAATTACTTACGGTATTGAAGATGATTCCGATTATTCCGTAAAAAATATAAAAATAGAAAATGGTGCCTATGTATTTGATGTGAAAATGCCAAATGCAACACTAGAAAGAGTTCAATTTAACCTGCCTGGTAGACATAATTTGTCGAATGCGTTAGTAGCCTTGGCGATGGCTGTAGAATATGGTTGCCCTCACCAGCAGCTCGCCAAAGCTTTAGCATCTTATAAAGGTGTGAAACGCAGATTTACGTACCAAATTAAATCCGAAGAATTAGTGTTTATAGATGACTATGCACACCATCCTGAAGAAATTAATGCAGTGCATCAGGCCGTTAGAGAAATGTACCCAACTAAGGAAGTGTTGGCTGTTTTTCAACCGCATTTATTTTCTAGAACTAAAGATTTTATAGACGATTTTGCTAAAAGCTTGTCGCAGTTTGATGAAGTACTATTATTAGATATTTATCCAGCAAGAGAAATGCCAATAGAAGGTGTGACTTCTAGTTGGTTATTAGAAAAAATTAAAAATGAAAAGAAACAACTTGTTGTTAAAAATGAGTTGGTTACAAAAATAAAAGAAAGTAAAGCACAAATAATTATAACTATTGGTGCTGGTGATATTGGAGCAGAAGTGAAACATATTAAAAAAGGATTGCTTGGTGAACGTTAATTGGAGTTATATAAAGATGTTTGTACTACTAGTGTTAGTAGTGTTTTTGTATGCTTTTTCGGGAACGAAAAATAAGGTTAGAAATGTATCGCAGCCTCAAGTGCAGTTTTTAGGCGATAATAACTTGTTTATCACGCAGGCTAATGTTAGTAAGTTGTTAATACAAAATCAAGAAAATGGTGCAAAGGCGTCTAAAGAAATTTTAGATTTGAACAAATTAGAATCTGCCCTGAATTCTAATCCTATGATCAAATCTGCCGAAGTGTATCTTTCTGTAAATGGGGAACTTAAAGCAGAAGTGAAACAAAAAAAACCTATAGCTAGAGTTAGTGCTAACACGTCGTATTATATAGATGACCAAGGAGATTATATGCCTTTGTCTTCTAATCATGCGGCAAGAGTACCTTTGGTAACCGGTTTAGTGAATAAAGATGCGTTAGATAACGTGTTTAAAATAGCAAAAAAGATAAATACCGATGCGTTTTTAAATAAGTATGTTATCGAGATTCATCAAAATGAAGACAATAGTGTTCATTTAAAATTGAGACAATCCACTTTTATAGTGCATTTAGGGGATTTAAATCAATTAGATAAAAAGATAAATAACCTCAAGGTGTTTTATCAAAAGGCGTTAAAAGAAAAAACACTTAATAGTTACAGTAAAGTTAATTTACAGTTTGATAACCAAGTAGTGTGCACCAAAACGTAAACTATGGAGAATAATATAGCAGTAGGATTAGACATCGGAACCACAAAGATTGTGGCTATGATTGGTCGTAAAAATGAATATGGTAAGGTTGAGATTTTAGGAATTGGTAAATCTAAAAGCCTTGGTGTACATCGTGGTGTAGTAAATAATATTACGCAAACCATTCAATCGATTCAATTAGCAGTTCAAGAAGCAGAAACTGCGGCAGGGATGAAAATTGAAGGGGTAACCGTTGGTATTGCTGGCCAGCATATAAGAAGCTTGCAACATAGCGATTATATTACGAGAGCAAATTCTGAATTGGTTATCGATGAAGAAGATATAGATCGATTAATCAATCAAGTTCATAAATTAGTAATGCTTCCTGGTGAAGAAATTATTCACGTTTTACCACAAGAATATAAAGTAGATGGTCAAGCCGAAATAAAAGAACCAGTAGGAATGTATGGCGGAAGATTAGAAGCTAATTTTCACGTGGTAGTCGGACAAGTTTCTTCTATCCGAAATGTAGGAAGGTGTATACAAAGTGCCGGATTAGATTTGGAAGGAGTTACACTTGAACCTTTAGCATCTTCTAATGCCGTATTAAGTCAAGAAGAAAAAGAAGCAGGAGTTGCACTTATCGATATTGGAGGAGGAACAACAGATTTAGCCATTTTTAGAGATGGTATTATTAGACATACTGCTGTGATTCCTTTTGGAGGAAATGTAATTACAGAAGACATAAAAGAAGGTTGTTCTATTATCGAAAAGCAAGCCGAACTTTTAAAAATAAAATTTGGTTCTGCATGGCCAGGAGAAAATAAGGACAATGAAATTGTTTCTATTCCAGGATTAAGAGGTAGAGAACCAAAAGAGATCACATTAAAAAATCTCTCTAAAATTATACATGCTCGCGTAGTAGAAATTGTCGAGCAAGTATATGTAGAGATTAAAAATTATGGTCACGAAGAGCAAAAAAAGAAACTTATTGCAGGAATCGTTTTAACTGGTGGTGGCGCACAATTGAAGCATTTAAAGCAATTGGTAGAGTATATAACAGGAATGGATACTAGAATAGGGTTTCCTAATGAGCATCTTGCAGGAGATAGCGATGGTGAGATTACAAGTCCGCTATTTGCTACAGCTGTAGGTCTAGTAATGGATGGCTTGAAAAGAAATGAAAGAAAGAAAGCCGAAGTTATTGTAGAAGAATCCGATTTTCTAGTCGATGAAACAGAAGAGACAAAAGAAGAAACGGAAACAATACAACCAGTAAAAGAAAGACGTTCGTTTTTAGATAAACTGACCGAGAAAGTAAAAGATTTTTTAGATAACGCAGAGTAAAGTAATTAAGTAAGAAAATAAAACCGAAATTCATGAGCAGCAACAAAGAATTCGAAACCAATATAGCATTCGATTTACCAAAAAATCAATCCAATGTGATTAAAGTTATTGGAGTAGGTGGTGGTGGTAGTAATGCTATCAATCACATGTTTCAACAAGGCATTAAAGGAGTAGACTTCGTAATCTGTAATACAGATGCGCAAGCACTTCAAAATAGTGGTGTACCCAACAAAATTCAATTAGGTCTTAACCTTACCGAAGGTTTAGGAGCAGGAGCAAATCCAGATGTAGGGGAGCAATCTGCTATAGAGAGTTTTGAGGATCTACAACGCATGTTAGATACCAATACCAAAATGATCTTCATTACCGCAGGAATGGGTGGAGGAACAGGAACAGGAGCAGCTCCAATTATTGCTAAAATGGCTAAAGATTTAGACATTTTAACGGTTGGAATTGTTACTATGCCTTTCCAGTTTGAAGGAAAAATGCGTAACGAACAAGCGCAAAATGGTATTGAAAAACTACGAAACGTAGTAGATTCATTAATCGTAATAAACAATAATAAACTTCGTGACGTTTATGGTAATCTTGGTTTTAAAGCAGGATTTTCTAAAGCAGATGAAGTATTATCTACAGCAGCTCGCGGTATTGCCGAAGTAATTACACATCACTATACACAAAATATTGATTTACGTGATGCGAAAACGGTATTAAGTAGTAGTGGAACAGCTATAATGGGTTCTGCTAGTTCTTCAGGGCAAAATCGTGCACATGATGCCATTCGTAAAGCTTTAGATTCCCCATTATTAAACGATAATAAAATTATAGGTGCCAAAAACGTATTGTTGCTAATCGTTTCTGGAGCACAGGAAATTACTATTGATGAGATAGGAGAAATCAATGACCATATTCAAAACGAAGCAGGTCATGGAGCAAACATCATTATGGGTGTTGGTGAAGATGATTCTTTAGATGAGTCTATCGCTGTAACTATTATTGCTACAGGTTTTGATATTGAACAACAAGATGAAATTTCAAATACCGAAACAAAAAAAGTTATTCACTCTTTGGAAGAAGAGCAAATTTCGGAGCAAGATTTGTCTAAAAAGGATAAAAGTCCAGCAATTATAAAGCCAAATGTTGAGTTACAAAAGAAGGTAGAACCAGTAATTGTAAAGCACACTTTAGATTTGAATGAATTGGAAGACGCTTTTGAAACACGAAGAAAAGTTGGTGCTAAGCCAGTAAATTTAATTCCGACATCAGAAATCATCAAAAACATGAATGTGGTTTATGATGAAGTACTTGCAACGAAGGATGTACATACAGAAGATAAATGTTTTGCAGATGACGATTTTGAAGAAGATATTTTTGAAGAAGTAGAAGATACTTTAATAGAAGAAGATTTTGTAATCACCAATGCTACACCAGCAAATGAAATTACTAATGATTTTGAAGAAGAAGAGCAACAAATTACGCTAACTTTTGATATGCCATTAAGCGAGCCTGTAGCACCTATTGTACAAGAAACGCCAGAGGTTAAAGAGGTTGTGCAAGAAGAAAAAGTAATTCATAATTTAAATGCAGAAGAAATTAAAGATTTACCTGTAAATGACTTTATAGAACTTGTAAATGTAACTGAAACAAATAAAGATGGCGAAATACGTTATGCTTTAGATGATTATTTAGAATTTGAAGCTACTAGCGAGCCAAAGAAAAAGGAACCAATAGTAGAGGTTGTAGATAAGGTTTTAGAAGAGGAAATTGTTTTTGAAAAGAAAGTCGTACAAAAGCAAGTTGTGGAAGAGCAAGTCGAAGAAATTGACCCAATGAACAGTCCGATTTCAGACATGCTAAAAGAAAGAGCAGAAGAACGCAGACGTAAGATGAAAGATTTTAACTATAAATTCAATACAGCAAAGATTGATGATATAGAAAAAATTCCAGCATATAAACGTCAAGGTGTAGACTTACAAGATGCACAACATTCATCACAAAGAACCAGTATTTCTGGTACTACTTTAAGTACAGATGATAATGATGATATGTTATTAAGAAGTAATAATTCGTTTTTACACGATAATGTAGATTAATGAAACTTCATTTTTATAACGGAATTTCCTAAAATAAAAAGTTAAGTGTTTAATTTCAATTAACCCGAAAAACTCACCCAGAGGTTTTTCGGGTTTTTGTATTCCCACAAAAGAGGGAGTCTTATAAATTAAAGTGTTTATTCTGATGAAATGCTTGAAAACGGAGTACTATCAACTGCTCACTTTTTTATATCTTCGCAATTCAAAACAAATAAGATTATGAGCTTACAACAAGATATAATGACAGCTATGAAAGCTGCAATGAAATCTAAAGACCAAACAGCATTAGCTGCGTTAAGAGCAGTGAAATCTGAAATACTTTTAGCACAAACAGAAACAGGATCTAAAGAAGAAATTACAGAAGATCAAGAAATAAAGATATTATCTAAATTAGTAAAGCAACGTAAAGATAGTGCTGCTATTTTTTTGGAACAAAACAGAGAAGATTTAGCAGAACCAGAAATAGCACAAGCGGCAGTTATTAGTCAGTTTTTGCCAGCACAATTAAGCGAAGCAGAAATTGAAAAAGTAGTAGTAGAAACTATTGCAGCAACTGGAGCAGCAGGTATGAAAGATATGGGGAAAGTTATGGGGATGGTAAACCAAAAACTTGCAGGACAGGCAGATGGTAAAACAATCTCTACTATTGTAAAGGCTAAATTGTCTTAATAAAACACTTTATACGTATTAAAGTTAGCATGTCACACTGAGCGCAGTCGAAGTGTCTCAACTAATAATAAGATTTCTGCTTTCGCAGGAATTATGGCCTCGTAGTTCAACTGGATTTTTGAGATTTAGTTGCACTACAAAGCCAAAAAAAATGGCCTCGTAGTTCAACTGGATAGAATATCAGATTTCGGCTCTGATGGTTGGAGGTTCGAACCCTCTCGAGGTCACGAATAAAAGGAAAAGTTGCATGTCAAATCAAGCTCGCTTGAATTTGTAAATGCAACTTTTTCTTTTTCAAAGCGGAGCTTTAGAGGGAAAACGATCGCAGTGAGTTAAGCCTCCTATAAGCCTTTCAAATCAAGGGCACTTGAATTTGTAAATGCAACTTTTTCTTTTTCAAAGCGGAGCTTTAGAGGGAAAACGATCGCAGTGAGTTAAGCCTCCTTTAAGCCTTTCAAATCAAGGGTACTTGAATTTATAAGTTTGAGATTTTTGTTTTCAAAGCGGAGCTTTAGAGGAGAAACGAACAAAGCGAAGTTAAGTCTCTTTTAAGCCTGTCAAATCAAGGCCTCCTGAATTTGTATACCAAGCTGTTACTTTTTTTAGGCAGTACTTCTTCTGTTTTTAAAACCACGATAAAAACAGGGTGTAATTTCTTTTATTAGCGTTATCGTTAAAATTTTCAACTAATAATATTAGGTGTATTTCATATATGTGTGTGTAACTTATTTTTGTTGTAACTTCCTTAAATTCAAATAATTTCGTACATTTAAGTTCTCCCGCAGGCTTCAGAATTCATTCTGTTGACACTGAATAAAACTACTAATAGCAGGATGGTATATAAATACCGTCTTAAATTTTTATTGCTATTATTTAGTGAAAATGGAATAGCCAATAGTTGTAAGTAATTGCTAGGCTAATCATAACCTGTGTACTCTCCTTTTTTCAAATGCTATCGATAGAAATTATTCTTTAACTAGGACATTTTTAGAAAAATAGAATCATATGACAGCAAAATTGAAAACACCAGGAGTTTATATAGAAGAATTAAATGCTTTTCCAAATTCGGTAGTTCCTTTGCCTACAGCAGTTCCAGCATTTGTTGGCTATACGCCACAAGCTTTATACGAAGGCGTTTCGTATACTAATGTTCCAAAAAAAATTACATCTTTCGCCGAGTTTCAATCTATATTTTGCTATCCAGATACTCCAACTTCAGCAACTCCAAAAAAGCAATATCATCCAGAGTATTATCTGGTAAAGCAGCAACAAGAACCAGTGATAGGGAATTACATGAAAATTGCTGGCAATTTCTATGCGATACTACCAGATCCAAATACTATGTATTATATGTACAATAGCATCCGAATGTTTTATGAAAATGGAGGTGATGCTTGTTATGTGGTATCTGTTGGATCGTACGGGCCTTCTTCTAAAAAATCCATGCGCCTTGGTGACCAAATTGTTAATGATAATGTCCAGTTAAACGATTTACAAAATGGTATTTTTTTGTTGAAAAATGAAGTCGAACCAACCATGTATATCTGTCCGGAAGCAACATTACTTTCTGTTGCAAATAATGGTACGCTTATGCAAACGATGCTACTTCAAAATTTGGAAATGGAAACAGCAATTAGCATTTTTGATGTTATTGGAGGTAATGCCCCAAATCCTATTCTGTATACAGATGATATTGAAGTTTTCAGAACTAATACAGGCATTCAAGGCTTGAGTTATGGTTGTGCATATTATCCTTTTATAGGATCTACCATTATGCAACAAACGGATATTGATTTTACTAATTTATTTGGTGGTGATATAAAAGACTTAGAAAGTATTTTACTTAGAACATCCGATGCTAATGAAAATACTATCGAAATTCTAAAAATTATTCAGAATCCTAAGGATAGTGATTTAACTACAGCGCAACTAAATGATGCGTTATTAAATGCATGTCCTACCTATTCCTTAATCATTAGAAATGTTTTAGCAGAAGCAAATATGCTTCCTCCAAGTGGTGCAATAGCAGGAGTTATTACGAGAACAGATAATCAAGAAGGCGTTTGGAAAGCACCAGCTAATACTTCCATTGTTAGTGCTGTTTCCTTGCCTATTAAACTTTCAAGCGAACAGCAGCAAAGTTTAAATGTAGACGCTGTTTCGGGTAAATCTATTAATGCTATTCGTGTTTTTAATGGAATCGGAATTTTAATTTGGGGAGCACGAACATTAGATGGTAATAGTAATGATTGGCGATATATACCAGTTAGAAGAACGTTTATATTTATAGAACAGTCTTGTAAAATTGCAGCTAAAAGGTTTGTTTTTGAACCTAACGATAGTAATACTTGGCTAGCAGTAAAAAGTATGATAAGTAATTTTATGACTACAATTTGGAGACAAGGAGGATTCCAAGGTAGTAAACCAGAACATGCATTTTTTATTAAATGTGGCTTAGGGGAAACTATGACTGCTCAAGATATCTTGAATGGCGTTATGATAGTTCAAGTTGGTGTTGCTGTGACACATCCTGCAGAGTTTATTGTTTTTTCATTCCAACAAGAAATAAAAATATCCAATTAAAATTTTTAATAACTAATATGAAAAATATCCAATAATATGGCAGACGATGGAAGTAATCTAGAAAATACTTGGCCAATGCCAAAGTTTAGATTTGAGGTCGATCTTGGGACGGAACTTAAAGGCGTTGCTTTTCAAGAAGTTTCAGGAATGGATGTAGAAAATCAGATTATAGAATACCGAAAAAGTAATAGTCCGCTTTTTTCTACTGAAAAAATGCCTGGGATAGCAAAGTATGGTAACATTACGATGAAACGAGGTGTATTCGTAAACGATAATACATTTTGGAAATGGCACGATGAAATTACGATGAATACAATCCAAAGACGAACAGTGCTTATTAAACTACTCGATGAAAGCGGAGCAGTTACCATGCAATGGCAACTCAACAACGCATGGCCAATAAAAATATCGAGTACAGATCTTAAAGCAGATGGTACTGAAGTAGCAATAGATACATTAGTAATTGCTCACGAACAATTAACAATTTCAAATGGAAACTAAAACCAATAGTTTTTTAAACTTTAATTAAAAATAATTCAATGGCAATAAGTGAAAATATAACAAGTGAAGGAATTGTAACTTTTGTTGTAAAAGCTGATGGCAATGCTATTCCAGATGAAAGTCGAGTATATTCTATTAAAGTAGAATATGCAGTTAATAAAATAAGTACAGCTAAAATTGTGATTCTAGATGGTGATGTTAGTACTGGAACATTTGAAGCGAGTTCTTCTGATACATTTCTTCCTGGTATAGAAATTAGTATTGAAGCTGGATATGATAATAATAACAAAATTATTTTCAAAGGAATTATTACGGAACAAACCATACGTATTGACGATATTATAGGTTCTGCACTTATTGTAACATGTAGAGATGAAGCAATTAAAACAACAGTAGGAAGAAAAAGTAAAACTTTCACAGATCAAAAAGATAGCGATATATGGCGCTCTATAATTGGCGATTATTCTGGTCTTTCCGAAGATATTTCTTCAACAAACCTAATTTGGCCACAACAAGTACAATATGATACAACCGATTGGGATTTTATATTAGCAAGAGCCGAAGCTAATGGTTTAATAGTAAAAACGATTAATGGTAAAGTTTCTGTTGAAAAACCAGATAATGATACAACCTCAGTTTTAACAATTAAATATGGTGATAATCTTTATGAGTTTCATGCAAATCTAAACGCTATAAGTCAGCTAAAGAATGTAAAATCTAGTTCTTGGGACTATGCAAACCAAGAATTAATTCAGAAAGAAACTGTAAATACGCATTCTGGTCCTGGGAACTTATCCAGTAATACGCTTTCAAAAGTGGTAGGATTAAAAACTTTTGATTTAGAATCACCAGCACCAATTAAAAATGACTCACTTGAAAATTGGAATCAAGCACAACTAGTTAAAAGCAATTATTCAAAAATACAAGGTAAATTAAAATGTCAAGGAACTTCTATAGTTACAATAGGCAATTATATTACTTTAAAAGGCCTTGGAGACCGTTTTAATGGCGACCATTTCGTGTCTAAAGTTGTTCATAATATTTCCGACGGGAATTGGATGACAACATGTGCTATCGGACTTTCCGAAGAATCGTTTACTAAACAAAATAAGACGAAAGCAAATCCTCCTTCAGGTTTATTATCTGGAGTCCATGGGCTGTTTACAGCAACCGTTAAAAATATAGATGAAGATCCAGAAAATCAATATCGAGTTTTGGTAGATATACCTTTATTTAATGCTTCTGGCGACGGACTTTGGGCAAGACATTCTAGTTTTTATGCTTCTAATAATGCAGGAGCATTTTTTATGCCTGAAATAGGAGATGAGGTTGTGGTTGGTTTTTTAAATGAAGATCCAAACTTCCCAATAATATTAGGAAGTTTATATAGTAATCCTAATTTAAAACCGTCGGAAGGACTAAATCCTAATAAGAACAATTCCACCAAAGCAATAGTGTCTAAATCTGGTATTGCAATTAGTTTTGATGATGAAAATCAAATATTCACAATTACCACTCCAGATAAGAATACCATTGTGTTTAGTGATGCCGATAAACAAATCACTATTCAAGATCAAAATAGTAATACAATTACCATGTCTAAAACTGGTATTGCACTAAAAAGTCCGAAAAGCATTTCTATTGATTCGGAAGAAAAAGTTAGTATTATAGGTGCTCAAGGAATTTCATTAAAAGCTCAAGGAGGAGATGTAAATGTGGAAGGTGTAAATATTCAACATAATGCAAATGTAGAATTTTCAGCAGAAGGAAGTGCTTCCGCTAGTATGGAATCCTCAGGGAGCTTAACGCTCAAAGGAGCAATGGTAATGATAAATTAAACAAAAAAGATATGCCAGCAGCAGCAAGATTAACCGATTTTCATGTATGTCCAATGACAACGCCAGGTATGGCGCCTATTCCACATGTTGGCGGACCAATTATTGGGCCAGGAGAAGCAACGGTGCTTATTGGTGGTTTGCCAGCAGCAAAAATGGGAGATGCATTAGTTTGCGTTGGTCCTCCAGATTCTATTGCTACAGGATCTGCAACGGTTTTAATAGGAGGAATGCCAGCAGCTAGATTAGGGGATACTACAGCGCATGGAGGAACGATTGTAGCAGGTGCACTTACCGTAATTATTGGAGGATAAAATAGAAATGTTAAGTTAATAATTAATAAAACGAATATTTTGAATAGATATAAAGATAATTTACGAACTACTGTTTTATCTGTTTTAGAAGAACAAGAATTAGAACAAAAGAAATTAAATGCACAATTAAATGCTGCCCTTTTCCATCACTATTATACGCAAGGCGAAAGGATAGTAGCACTTGAGAAACTAGAAATTTCGCATCAAGAACTGGTAAGTAAAGAAAAGATAAATGAGCAGGCAGTAAATATTATTAGCATTTCGAATAAACTTTTAGATTTTGCCGAACAAGAAAAAAGTTGTGTGGAGCACGCAGTAACCAATACTTCTGTTGCAGCTGTAAATATTCAGATAGCTACAAATGCGAT
>Ga0209344_10004718_pt1 | contig 12279 bp, 9 predicted proteins | sample Cruoilmetagenom6_FD_187293 | JGI IMG/M metagenome (GOLD analysis project Ga0209344, IMG submission 187293) | Oil polluted marine microbial communities from Coal Oil Point, Santa Barbara, California, USA - Santa Barbara Oil Seep Sample 6 (SPAdes)... | ecosystem: Environmental > Aquatic > Marine >...
TAAAGTAGCTAATAAAATGAAAAAACAAAATGTAAAGACTATTTTTTAATTGGAAACGTTTATGAATTAGTTATTTTTACACAAAATCGATACGTTTTATGTCTATTGAAGTAGAAAACATCACAAAAATTTACGGTTCTCAAAAAGCATTAAATAACATTTCATTCAAGGTGAATAAACCAGAAATTGTTGGCTTTTTAGGTCCAAATGGCGCAGGAAAATCAACCATGATGAAGATTTTAACCACGTATATTGATGCTTCTGAAGGACATGCAAAAGTGAATGATTTTGATGTTAATACCAACAAACATAACGTACAACAAAGCGTAGGTTATTTACCAGAACATAACCCATTATATCTAGAACAATATATTAGAGAATATTTAGCCTTTAACGCTCAAGTTTATAATGTTAACAAAGAACGTATTGAAGAAGTTATACAGTTAACAGGATTAACACCTGAGGCTCATAAAAAAATTGGGCAACTCTCTAAAGGTTACAGACAACGTGTTGGGTTAGCCAATGCCTTATTACACAATCCGGATGTCTTGATTTTAGATGAACCTACAACAGGATTAGACCCAAATCAATTAGTAGAAATTAGAGGTTTAATTAAAAGCATAGGAAAAGAAAAAACCGTTTTTCTCTCCACACATATTATGCAGGAAGTTGAAGCTATATGCGACAGAGTGATTATTATCAATAAAGGTGAAATTGTTGCAGATAAAAAACTTAGAGAACTTCGTGAAGGACAAGAACAGATTGTTATTGTTGAATTTGATTATCGTGTTGAAGATGCTTTTTTAATGAAATTACCCAAAGTGAAACAAGTTGTAAACACACACGATTTTATTTACGAAATAACTTTCACTACTTCTGAAGATATGCGCTCTTATGTATTTGACTTTGCACATGACAACCAATTGAAAATTCTACAATTGAATCAGAAAAATGTGAGCCTAGAAAGTTTGTTTAGAGAGATGACAAGCAAGTAATTTACTCAAAAATAAGTGCTCCAGTATAAAACTGTTCTACTTCAACAGTTGTTGGGTTATTCTTTGAAATTAAATTTCCTGTACCTCGTAATTCACCTGTTAAAGACTCTTGAGGGTTTACAATCATATCGTTGCTTCCTCGATGAAACACCGAAACTTCTTGTGCTATTAAATTTTCACCCTCAAATCGACCAGTACCTGAGAAAAAACCAACATATAATTTATTTGTCTCTCCAGAAATGTAAAAAGAGGATAAATTATTTGCTACAGCACTTAAGTTATTTGAATTGATTTGCAATCTAAAATCGCCAATAGTAAAAGTGCCTGTATAGTTAGAATCCTCTGAAAATAATTTTAGATTGTTATAGTTTAAAACACCATCAGAAGATATATCAAATTGTGTAGAGCTTCTTATTTCAGTAATATTTGGTGCAGAAACATATATTTTGGTTGGGTTATAATCACGAACATAATTGCATTCATTATTGTCTGTCAATCGGAGTTGATTTTCATTTACAACAACTTCAACATCGTTAAGTAAATTTTCACCTGTTTCTATTAAAACGTGAAATTCTGAATCTTCTTTTAATATTAATTCAATATTTCTATTTACTAGAATTTTTTCAAAAGCATCAACAGATACTTCCTGCTGAATGATGTTTCCAGTTTTCTGAAAACAATCGTTAGCATCTTCGCTATCGCATGAACATAGACTTAATAAAACAAATATGTATAAAAGTTTTTTCATTTATTATAATCTAATTCCAATACCAAGTTCTACAGCTTCAGCTTTTGCGCCATGAGATTTTAAGGTTAATGCACCAAAAATCTTTTCTCCAAAATAACGTTTTAAACCAATTCTAAGATAGGTTCTTCCTTCAAAATGGTATGGATAATACACATAATATCCTACTTGTGTTACTACAGACATTTTATTTATAAACAATTCGTGTCCAGCAAAAACACCAACGCGTTTATAATCTTCGTCTCCAGAGACATTTTCTTCAGGAAAAGCAACCGATTTATAATATATTAATTCTTTTAGAAACATGGAAAAGAAAACATCTGTTCCTAATTGTACAGCACTTTTATGAGACAAGCGTTTATCTACATAAGCCGAAAGTATGTAAAAAGGATATTGACCACTTCCAATCACATCGCTTTCGTTAATTCCACTTCTAAAAACCAAGTTATATTTTATAGGTTGTGTAAATTTTTCTTTAGTAACTGTTTTTATATATTCTGGATCTGCTTCATCTAAATTATAAGTGACACCAACGTTAAAAGCGATGGTATTTACACTGGTATTTGGTGCTTTTACATTGGCATTCGAATAGTGCAAAAAAGAAAATCCTGCTTGGACTCCAAACTTATCAAACAATCGTTCTTTCTTATAATTAAGCATCAAATAAGTGGCACTTAAAATAGTAGTACCAAAGGCTACATTTTTATAGTTATCTTCTTTATCGTATGGATTGGTATTGTAAGCCAAACCTTGACCAATTCGCAACATTAAATGTCGTTTTAAAAAATAAAAATTATAATGTCCGTAAACCGAATAATTATTGCCTAAAACGTCGTTTTTTAAATCTTGATATGCTAACGAAACTCCCCAATCTGGATAGCCATAAGGTTGCTCCCAATCTTTTTCACCAAACGATTTTTTGTTCCAGCTAAGTATAACTCCTTCGGGATGACCTTTAATTAAATGAAGAATATCGTTATTATGTAAAGCAATATTTCCTGAAAAATAATTGATATCGAAGTAAGATTTGGATGGTTGTTCTTGTGAAAAAACAAACCCAAAACTTAAACATAATAAGTAGGTTATAAATTGCCTCATTAAAAATATTTGTGAAGCAAAAATAACAGAATTATTAAAATACCTGTGATGCAATGGCTTTTATATTATCACTTTTTCCCATCGAGTAATAATGCAACACTGGAATTCCTGCTTCTTGAAGCTCTTTAGATTGCTTGACACACCACTCAATTCCTAATTGTCTTACTTGTTCGTTGGTTTTACATTTTACAATTTCTAGTATTAACTCTTCTGGTAAATCCACATGAAATCGATGAGGAATTAAATTAAGTTGTTTTTTGGTAGCTATAGGTTTCAATCCCGGAATTATAGGAACTGTAATGCCTTCATTTCTGCATTTTTCAACAAAACTAAAGTACTTCTGATTGTCGAAAAACATTTGAGTAACAATATATTCAGCGCCATTTTTTATTTTCTTTTTTAAGAAATGAATATCGCTATCCAAACTTGGTGCTTCCATGTGTTTCTCTGGATAAGCTGCAACACCAACACAGAAATTAGTTGCAGAGGAATTAAGAAGTTCTTCATCTAAATACCTTCCTTTATTCAATTCCGAAACTTGAGACACTAATTCACTTGCATAATTATGACCTTCTTTTTCGGCTTTAAAATAGGTTTCTGTTTTTACAGCATCGCCACGTAAAGCCATAACATTGTTAATTCCTAAAAAATCTAAATCGATTAAAAAATTTTCGGTATCTTCTTTTGTAAATCCTCCACAGAGAATATGTGGAATGGCATCTACTTGGTATTTATTTTGAATGGCAGCACAAATACCAACAGTTCCTGGTCTCTTTTTTACTACTTTTTTCTGTAACAAGCCATTTTCAAGTTCTTTATAGACATATTCTTCTCGATGATATGTCACGTCAATAAATGGTGGTTTAAACTCCATTAAGGGATCAATATTATCAAATATAGATTGCACATTCTGTCCTTTTAATGGTGGTAATATCTCGAATGAAAACTGCGTGTTTCCGTTTGCGTTATTTATGTGTTCTGTTACTTTCATATTCATTTCCCACGAAAGTGGGAATCTCTTTTATTTGCCACAAATACACAAATGTTATTCCGTAGCTTTGTTAATATTCATTATTATTCTGGGCGTTACCACAAGGGTCGCGCTTTTCGCTATATCTTTTTACTTGTTCTCGATACAATGCTTCCTTATAGTCGCAACACTCGAACTGACGTAAAAAGGATGTCGCTGCAATCGCTAACGCACTAATCAGCTATGTTAGGATTCAACCATTTACTTGCTTCGTCTTCTGTTATATTTCTTCTTTTAGCATAATCATTAACCTGATCTTCTTTTATTTTTCCAAGCCCGAAATATTTCGCTTCCGGGTTTCCAAAATAATAACCACTTACACTTGCTGCTGGCCACATGGCTAAACTATCTGTTAATTCAACTCCAATGTTTTCATAAACATTCAATAATTTCCAAATCGTTTTTTTCTCTAAATGATCTGGACATGCAGGATAGCCAGGAGCTGGACGAATACCTTTGTAATTTTCTTTTATTAAATCTTCGTTTGTTAATTTTTCATCTTGAGCATAATTCCAATAATTCGTTCTTACTTCCTTATGTAAATATTCGGCAAATGCTTCTGCTAAACGATCAGCCAAGGCTTTAATCATAATGGCATTATAATCGTCATGATTCTTTTCAAATTCTTTCGCTAATGCTTCCGTTCCAAAACCAGTGCTTACACAAAAACAACCCATATAATCTTGTTTTCCTGTTTCTTTTGGTGCTATAAAATCGGATAAAGATAGGTTTGGTTTTCCTGTTGCTTTTTTGGATTGCTGACGAAGGGTTAGGAATGTTAGTTCGTTATTAGGGTCTCTATGAGATGCTTCGACAGGCTCAGCATGACAGTTTTCTATTGTCACTTCAATATCGTCATCATTGACTGAGTTTGCTGGAAATAATCCGAAAACAGCTTTCGCTTTCAAAAGTTTTTCATCGAAAATACGCTTGAGTAAAAGGTTAGCATCTTTAAAAAGTTCTTTGGCTTGTTCGCCAACAACATTATCTTCTAGAATATTTGGATATCGACCATGCAAATCCCAACTTCTAAAAAATGGACTCCAATCGATAAAGTCCTCTAATTTCTTTAAATCGAAATCTTCAATAACCTGAATCCCTAATTGTTTTGGTTTTATAATTTCTGAAGTATTCCAGTTTATTTTAAACTTGTTTTTTCGTGCGTCTTCAATAGTCAAGTATTCTTTTTCTCTAGTACGCTTTAAAAATTGATCTCTGAACTTATCGTATTCTTCTCTTATTTCTTCTTTAAAAATCTGATTATCCTGTTTTAACAATTTCCCAACAACCGTTACTGCTCTGGATGCATCATTTATGTGAACGACAGTATGTTTATAGTTTGGTGCAATCTTAACAGATGTATGCGCTCTAGAGGTTGTTGCTCCACCAATAATTAATGGAATGTTCAAATTTTTCTTTTCCATTTCTTTAGACACAAAAGTCATCTCGTCTAATGAAGGCGTAATCAATCCACTTAAGCCTATAATATCTACATTCTCTTTAATAGCAGTTTCAATAATTTTCTCTGGCGCAACCATCACGCCTAAATCGATAATTTCGTAATTGTTACAACCTAAAACCACACTCACGATATTTTTTCCAATATCGTGAACATCTCCTTTAACAGTCGCCATTAAAATTTTTCCAGCGAACTCTTGTTTGCCTTCTTTTTCAGCTTCTATAAAAGGCTGCAAGTAAGCAACCGCTTTTTTCATAACCCTTGCAGATTTAACTACTTGTGGTAAGAACATTTTTCCACTTCCAAACAAATCGCCAACCACATTCATCCCTATCATTAAATGACCTTCTATGACTTCAATTGGACGAGACGATTCTTTTCTAGCTTCTTCAACATCTTCAATAATAAAAGCATCAATTCCTTTTACCAAAGCATGCGTAATTCTATCTTGAAGAGGTTCATTTCTCCATTTTAATATAGCAACTTCAACATCTTTTTTATTTCCTTTTACTGTTTCTGCATAATCTAATAAGCGTTCTGTGGCATCATCTCTTCTATCGAAAAACACATCTTCAACCAGTTCCAATAACTCTTTATCAATTTCATCATAAACCTCCAACATGGCAGGATTAACTATGCCTAAATTCATTCCATGTTGAATAGCATGATATAAAAAGGATGCATGCATGGCTTCACGAACCGTATCATTACCTCTAAATGAAAAAGACACGTTACTTACGCCTCCTGACACATTCGCATAAGGTAGATTCTCACGAATCCATTTGGTAGCATTAAAATAATCAAGAGCATTTTTTCTGTGCTCTTCCATGCCTGTAGCTACAGGAAAAATATTTGGGTCGAAAATAATGTCTTGTGGTGGGAAATGGACTTTGTTAACTAATATATCATAAGAACGTTTACAAATTTCTATACGACGTTCGTAGGTATCTGCTTGGCCATCTTCATCAAAAGCCATGACGATTACAGCAGCACCATAACGCTTCACTAATTTTGCATGGTGAATAAATTCTGCTTCACCTTCTTTTAAGCTGATAGAATTTACAACCGATTTCCCTTGAACCACTTTCAAACCAGCTTCAATAATCTCCCATTTGGAGCTATCAATCATTATCGGGATTCTAGAAATATCAGGTTCGGAAGCAATTAAATTCAGGAATTTGGTCATAGCATACACTCCATCTAGCATGCCTTCGTCCATATTTACATCTAAAATTTGTGCACCACCTTCTACTTGGTGTCTTGCAACTTCAAGTGCTTCATTATATTTTTCTTCTTTTATTAGACGTAAAAACTTTCGTGAACCTGTTACGTTGGTTCGTTCACCTACATTTATGAAATTGCTTTCAGGCGTTACGACTAGTGGCTCTAATCCTGACAGAGTTAAATATTTTTGGTGATTAGTGTTTGGTATTTGGTGTTTGGCATCACTCATAACTATAATTTATTTTTGAAATAGTTAATGAATCCGTTTAATAATTTCTTGCAAGATGTTAGTTGCTCTAAAATTCCTTTTAATTGATCTTCAGAAATATATTCTAAATCGAAAGCAAGATACATTTGTGTTTCAAGTTCAAACAAAGAGCCTTTCGCGATAAATAAAAAATGAATAGTTTCTTTATCTGATTGCCTTCCAATACCTTCAGCAATATTTGATGGTACAGAAATCACACTTCGATTAATCTGATTAGTTAAACTATATAATTCGGTATTTGGAAAGTTTTTAGTAAGCTGATAAACCGACTTTACCAAATCTCTTGCAAATTTCCAAACTTCTAATTCTGTGTAATTTTTCATAATATTATTTTTTCAAAACACTAATACTAAACACCAAAAACTAACAACTAACAACCATTCTTGGTTTATAATTTTTAGCCACTTCAGCAATAGCCTTAATATGCTCAGGATTGGTACCACAACAACCACCAATTATATTAATGAGTCCATCTTTTAGATAGTCTTCAATAAATTGTTGCATCTCTTTTGGAGATTGATCATATTCACCAAAAGCATTTGGTAATCCTGCATTTGGATGTGCTGATGTGTAAAATTCTGATTCTTTAGATAAGCGTTGCAAATAAGGCTTTAATTGTTCAGCTCCAAGAGCACAATTAAATCCGACACTTAGCAACGGAATGTGAGAAATAGATGTTAAAAATGCTTCAACCGTTTGTCCAGATAATGTTCTTCCAGATGCATCAGTAATGGTTCCAGAAACCATAATAGGAATATCGATATTACGTTCTTCTTTCACTTCTTCGATAGCAAACAAACAAGCTTTGGCGTTAAGTGTATCGAAAATAGTTTCAACTAAAAGCACATCTACGCCTCCATCAATTAACGCTTCCACTTGTTGTTTATAGGCAATTCTGAGCTCATCAAACGTGATGGCACGAAATTCTGGCCTGTTAACATCTGGAGACAAGCTCGCCGTTTTATTTGTTGGCCCAATACTACCTGCTACAAATCGAGGCTTTTCTGGATTTGCTTTGGTGAATTGATCTGCAACTTGTTTTGCTATTTTAGCCGATTCAAAATTGAGTTCGTACACCAAATCTTCCATGTTATAATCTGCCATAGCAATAGTAGTACCAGAAAAAGTATTGGTTTCTACAATATCTGCTCCAGCTTCAAAATACTTTCTATGCACGTCGGCAATGGCTTCTGGTTGTGTAAGCGAAAGCAGGTCGTTATTGCCTTTCAATGATGATGGATAATCTTTAAATCGCTCGCCTCTAAAATCTTCTTCAGAGAATTTATAGCGTTGCAACATGGTTCCCATGGCACCATCGAGAACTAAAATGCGTTTTTGTAATGTTTGAATAATATTTGACATTTTTGATAAATTATATCAATATGTCATCAGGAAAGTAAGTAAAAATACTCGTGGTTATCTGTCCTAATTTTGAAAAAAATTCAAAATAGGGTAGAATTTAGCACCTTCTTTATAATTAAAGGGTTGCTAAGGCTTCACAGGGTCTAATCCCTCTGCCTTTCGTGATAACAATCAATAATATTAATGAACTTTGTTAGCACAAATATAGCATCAGAAAAATTTAATATCCAAATTTTTAAGGAAAAAAAGTGAATTTAATTTGCCATCCATTTTATTTTTCTACATTTGCAATTCAAATATTAAGAGGAAAAATTTGTCTGATTGCAACCTCTTTAAAAAAATGCTAAAGCAGTAATTTTATACTCCTCTAGCTACTAGCAATCATATTTATTTTTCGTATTTTAACATTTATTAAAAACAGATATTTATGTCATATTTATTTACTTCAGAAAGTGTTTCTGAAGGACATCCAGATAAAGTAGCAGATCAGATTAGTGATGCTTTAATTGATAACTTTTTAGCTTTCGACAAAGAGTCTAAAGTAGCTTGTGAAACTCTTGTTACAACAGGACAAGTAGTTCTTGCAGGTGAGGTGAAATCGAATACCTATTTAGATGTTCAGAAAATTGCCAGAGATACCATTAACAAAATTGGTTACACAAAAAGTGCCTACATGTTTGATGGCAATTCTTGTGGTGTATTTTCTGCCATTCACGAACAATCTGAAGACATTAATCGTGGTGTTGACAGAGCCAGCAAAGAAGAACAAGGAGCTGGTGACCAAGGAATGATGTTTGGTTATGCGACTAGTGAAACTGAAAACTACATGCCTTTGGCTTTAGATTTAGCGCACAGAATTCTTATTGAATTGGCTGCGTTACGAAGAGAAAACAAAGACATTACTTACTTAAGACCAGACTCTAAAAGTCAAGTAACTATTGAATATAGCGACGATAATGTACCACAGCGTATAGATGCTATTGTCATTTCTACACAGCATGACGATTTTGATAATGACGATGCCATGTTGGCAAAAATCAGAAAAGATATTGTTGAGATTCTAATCCCAAGAGTAGTTACCAATTTACCGAAAAACTTACAAGCCTTATTTACAGACAATATTAAATACCATATCAACCCAACAGGAAAATTTGTAATAGGTGGACCACATGGAGATACTGGATTAACTGGTAGAAAAATTATTGTTGACACTTATGGTGGAAAAGGTGCTCATGGTGGAGGTGCTTTTTCAGGAAAAGATCCAAGTAAAGTAGACAGAAGTGCTGCTTATGCCACTAGACATATTGCAAAAAATTTAGTAGCAGCTGGTGTTTGCGAAGAAGTTTTAGTCCAAGTAAGTTATGCGATTGGTGTTGTTGAGCCTATGGGGATTTTTGTAGATACCTATGGTACTTGTCCGTTTAACATGACAGATGGCGAGATCGCTAAAAAAGTATCCAGCATTTTCGATATGCGTCCAGCCTCTATTGAAGACCGTTTAAAACTACGTAACCCAATGTATAGTGAAACAGCTGCTTATGGACATATGGGAAGACAACATGAAACGGTTACAAAAACCTTTAATCAACCAAATGGTGACCCAGTTACTCTAGATGTAGAATTATTTACTTGGGAAAAATTAGATTATGTTGATAAAGTAAAAGCTGCTTTTGAGCTCTAAACTTTAGTATTAAATAAATTTATAGAAGCCTCAAAACTATTGTTTTGGGGCTTTTTTTTGAATTTTCCTGAAAAAAGGCGAACTTCGTTTCTGTCTGCCGACAGGCAGGTACAGTTGATATAAAACATTAAAACGATTTCATATCAGGTCGTTGTGTAACATTTGAAAAACAAACATTTGACTGAATTTCATAAACTGTCCGATTTACTAATAAAAGAAATGAATTTATTTCCAGAGGGGAATAAAACCATCATTGAGAACTCTGAAAATTGGACTTTAGAAATTGACTCTAATTGGAACTCTAAACGAATTGACCTTAAAATAAAATCTCGAAAATCTAATCTTTATTCTGAATTCGCTCATTGCTCAATAAAAAAAGCTTCTTTAATAAGTTTAATTGCTCGATATAATAATTACAACTTATCAGGAAAAGCTAGTAAGATTTCTGATTTTTTGCTGACAAGTCCATTATCACTAAACTTATTAAAAAGCTGAAAAGCAAGTTTTGAACTGAATGGAAAATATCTGATTTATAATAGTAGAATTAGACGTCTAGATAAACATAGTTTGTCGAATACCTTTATTCTGATTGAAAAATTGACTGAAGAAATTGATAAACTGACTGATAAAAAAACGTTACACAACACAGTATATAAAAAATTGCTATTTTAGGCTTAAACAAAGGTCGTTGCACGTTTGCTACATCTGATTTTCCTTCGGAAAATCCTCGCACACAAACACGCAACTTTCCATATACATAAACGAAACTTCTAAAAACAAGCTTTTTAATACAAAGAAACTCATAATGACATATTTACTAATATCACTATGAGTTTCAGTTTCTATTTTTCATCTATTTTTAATCCAAACCTCCTTTTCTTTCTGGAGAACGTGGTTCTGGCCATGTACGTTGTTCTCCTGTTCTGGAATTTACTGGTAATACAATTTTCTCGGTGGATGTTCTGTTTGGGTCTTCGCAAGCCATATATACTAAAATAGCTGTTAGTATGGCATTACTTCTTACATCGTCGAAAACAATTTTATCGTAGGTATCTCTGTTAGTATGCCAGGTATAATTCCAATAAGACCAACTTAAAGAGCTTAAATTAAAAGCTGGTGCTCCAGCAGCTAAAAACGAGGCATTGTCTGAACCTCCTCCACTTGGAGAACCAGGAAAATGTGTTTCTATATGTTTTGTAATGTCTTTTGGAACGGCTTCTAACCATCTTGATAAATATTCGTAAGAATGTAAAAACCCTGCACCTGAAAGATTTACGACACGACCAGTTCCATTATCTTGATTAAACATGGCTTGGGTATTATTTACAATCTCTGGATGGTCTTCAACAAAAGCTCTGGAACCATTTAAACCTTGTTCTTCACTTCCCCAATGCCCAACTAAAATTGTACGTTTTGGGTTAGGATATACTTTTTTAAGAATGCGCATAGCTTCCATCATGACTAAAGTTCCAGTGCCATTATCTGTTGCTCCTGTGCCACCATCCCAAGAATCAAAATGTGCTGAAAGCACCACATATTCGTCTGGTTTTTCAGTTCCTTTTATTTCTGCAATGGTGTTTAAAGAAGGTGCAACCCCTAAATCTTTAGACTCTGCCACTATTTTAACTACTGGTTTGCTACCATATTCAGCCAATCTATATAACATAGTATAATCTTCCAATTCGATATCCACCGTTGGAATTTTTTTAGTTCTAGACATAAAAATTTTATTAGAACCAAAGGCTTTCGACCAATAAGAAGAAATAATTCCAGTTGCTCCTGCTTCCTCTAATGCTTGACTAATTTCGCGTCTGCCATATCCTGTACGTTCCATATTGGCTCGCCATTCTTTCTCTAATGAATCTCTATCCTTTTTCATTTTTTCGAAAGATTCTTCAGTTGCAAATTCTTCCCAATTATAATCTGGTCTTCCTGTTGGTTGGTACATGGATGTCATTACAAATTTGCCTTTAATACTTTTCATCCATTTTTGAAATGCTAACGAATCTTTAACTGTTGGAATAGTAACCACCTCAGCAGTGACACCTTCTGGTCCAGTACTTGGATTCCAAGCTAACTGCATGCCATCTAAAGTTTGAACACGAGGTTCTAACATATCTATATGTGTGATGCCTCTTTCCCAGGCTTTCCATTCTCCCCATTTTTCGTTTCTAGCTGAAATTCCCCATTTGGTGTATGTTGACACAGCCCAATCGTTTGCTTGCTGCATTTGTGGAGTTCCAACAAGACGTGGACCAATAACATCTAAAAGTTGGTGTGCTAAAACTTCTAATTGCGAATTGTTAGTAGCTTCTTCAATAATGTTCTTTACAACGGGATCTTGTTCTTGTGCTTGAATGCTAAAATGACATAGCAATAAAAATGTAAGAAATAACTTGAATGCTTTTTTCATATCT
>Ga0209344_10004719_pt1 | contig 12279 bp, 9 predicted proteins | sample Cruoilmetagenom6_FD_187293 | JGI IMG/M metagenome (GOLD analysis project Ga0209344, IMG submission 187293) | Oil polluted marine microbial communities from Coal Oil Point, Santa Barbara, California, USA - Santa Barbara Oil Seep Sample 6 (SPAdes)... | ecosystem: Environmental > Aquatic > Marine >...
CTTTCTTCTTATGGATTAACACCAATACAAGTTAGTCCTATAAAGAGAAAGAACTACGAGGAAAAAATTGCTGAACAAGTAAAAACACTCCCTCAACATAAAAGTAATGTTAGAAAATGGGCTGCCGCTGCTGCTATTATTATTCCTTTAGGGTTTTTAGCTTTTTGGATACCTTCAAAATATGATTTGTCGCAAAATATCAATTACGCCAAATTAAATCCATTTGTGGAGGAAAAAGCAGCCACTTACTCACCTAGAACAGACTTGACAACTTTTGAGCATGATGATGTTCTTTCGTTAAAAGAAAGAATTAACAAAGCTAAAGAAGATGAAAAGTATCTTATTTTTTCTTGGTTAAAAGATGAGCAACCAGTAACTATTGCTTTAACAAATAAATATATTTCTCAGGCAGATACTACCAAAGTAGTTATTAATAAAACCAATTTACGTTACCATATTATTGCCGGTTGTTTTTCTGAAAAGAAGAATGCCAATAAGATGGTAAAACAGCTAAAAAACAAAGGGTTTAATGCATGGATAGTTGGTAAAAGAAAAGGCTTATGGACGGTTAGTTATAATAGTCATACTACCAGACAACAAGCTTTAGATGCGTTGGCATTAGCAAAATCTGACAATAGTAAAGCTTGGATTTTGGAAATGTAATTCAAGACTTGAATTTCCCCTCAATTTTATCGGCTAAAAAAGTAGATAGTTTTTTATAAGATTCATTTGTCCAACCGGCTACATGCGGACTAAGAATAACATTTTTGGCATTTTTTAAGTAGTTAAATGCTTCGTGGTGGGTTTGTTTTAATTCAAACGATTTGCTTTCAAATTCCAATACATCCAAACAAGCTCCTAATACTTTTCCCGATTGAAGTGCTTGAATTAAATCGTCAGTTTTTACATTGTTTCCTCTAGCAGTATTTATCAGGTAAATATTTTTTTTAAAGTTATTCAGAAAAGCAGTATTTACGTAATGTTTGGTTTCCTCAGAAAGTGGTAGGTGAATACTGAGAATGTCTGTTTGTTCAAACAATTCGTTTAAGGATACTTCTTTCACGATTAAACTATCAAAGTCTTTTTTATACTTATCGTAAGCAATTACCTTACAATCGAAACCTATTAATTTTTTAGCTAAGGCTTCTCCCATGTTTCCGTAGCCTAAAATACCAACAGTTTTACCTGATAGTTCTATGCCTCGGTTGGCTTCCCTATCCCAAATTCCTTGACGCACTTGAGCATCGCCTTGTTTTAGTTGGTTGAATAACATCAGCAACATTCCAATAGCATGTTCGCCAACAGCATCTTTATTGCCTTCTGGAGAATTAAAAACAGAAATATTTTTTTGTGCTGCATAAGCAACATCAATATTTTCTAATCCAGCACCTGAGCGAGCAATAAATTTTAGGTTTTCAGCTGTGTCTAAAAAAGTTTTGTCAATAGTAAATCGGCTTCTGATAACAATGCCAACGTAATTGGAAATACGCTCTTTAATACTTGTTTTTGAGGAAGTATAATCGTGTTCACATACAAATCCCATTTGTATTAAACGTTTTTCCAAAATTGAGTGAACACTATCTATGAATAAAATTTTAGGCATACATTAAGTAACCGATGAAAAAGTAAAGAAAAATTCCAAAAATATCGTTAGTTGTCGTGATAAACGGGCCTGTTGCTAATGCTGGATCTATTTTATATTTGTTTAGCATTAGCGGAATTAATGTTCCGAAAATCCCGGCAAAGAAGATAACAGAAATAAGAGCTATGCTTACTGTAATAGCTAAGGTTAAGGTTTCTTCAAAAAAATAGTTATAGCCAAAAATGATGGCTGAACAAACTACTCCGTTTAGAATGCCAACTGCCATTTCTTTACCTACTTTACTCCAAACACTGTTTAGTCCTAATGAGTTATTTGCCAACCCTTGTACTATTAATGCTGAAGATTGAACTCCAACATTTCCGCCCATAGCGGCAATTAGTGGGATGAAAAATGCCATTTCGGGATGAATTTGAATTTGGTTTTCGTAAATACCAATAATTTTTGAACTTACAATTCCACCCAATAAACCAACTAATAACCAAGGTAATCTTGCTCTGGAGATTATCCAAAATTTATCGGAAGATTCAACATTTTCAGAAATACCAGAAGCCATTTGGTAATCTCTTTCGGCTTCTTCCTTAATTACATCAACCACGTCATCAATGGTTATTCTACCTAGCAGTCTACCCATTTCATCAACAACAGGAACAGAAACTAAATCGTATTTTTCCATAATGTTGGCTACTTGTTCATCATCCGTATCGGGAGTTACAGAAAGGATGTCGTCATCATAAATATCTTTTACCTTTTTGTTGCTTGGCGTAAGTAATAGCTTTCGCAAGGAAATTCTACCTTTTAAAACATCATCATTATCAACAACATAAACGGTGTAAATTTTATCTAATTCTTCAGCTTGTTTTTTAAGTTCAGTGAGGCAATTTCCAATAGTCCAATTCCAATTTACTTTTGCCAATTCATTTGCCATCAAACCACCAGCAGTATCTTCGGGGTAGTTTAATAGTTTAAGAATGTCTGATGCTTGTTCAATATCTTCAATGTGCGAGATTACTTCATCTCTTTTTTCATCAGAAAGTTCCCCGATAACATCTGCCGCATCATCAGAATCCATGTTATCAATGAATTGAGATGCAATTTCTTGAGAAGTAAGGGCATCTAAGAATTTTTCTCGAGTATCTTCATCTAGCTCTATAATTACATCAGAGCTTAGTTCTTTAGGTAAAAAATTGAAAAATGCTTTAGCTTGATTTAAAGATTGTTCATCTAAAATTTCTGCAATATCTGCTGGATGCAAATCTTTAATTAACATCAACACCTCTTGTTCTGCACCTGCGGTAACAGCATTATTAAGGTGATCTAAAAATTCTTTTGTTAATTCAAATTGCATGACAGAGTATATAAGGGTTACAAAGTTATCATTTTCAATGCGAATTACAATAAGAATTTATTTTCCCTTAAAATTGACTAATTTTGAAAGTGATAATCAACTTTTATTATATTTTATGTCATCATTTAAAGACAAATTGTTTGTTATTGTTTTTGGAACAGATACCAAATCGGGTAAAAGGTTTGATATTGTATTATTGTGGTTGATATTGGCAAGTGTTTTAGCGGTAATGTTGGAAAGCATACCCATTTTGGAGGAAAAACATACCTATGCGTTTTTTATTTTAGAGCTTTTTTTTACAGGAGTTTTTACTTTAGAGTATTTTTTAAGAATATGGGTAAGTCCTAAACCTAAGAATTACATTTTTAGTTTTTGGGGCATAGTAGATTTGTTAGCTATTTTACCTACTTACTTAATTTTCTTTTTACCTAATATTCATTTTTTGGTGGCTATTCGTTCTCTAAGATTGTTAAGGGTGTTTAGAATAATTAAATTGGTAAGGTTCATAAAAGAAGCTAATACGTTAAAAAAAGCATTGGCTTCTAGTATTTATAAAACCAGTACTTTTTTATTTACTATTTTAGCTGTGGTAGTTATTATGGGAACTATAATGTATGTGGTAGAAGGAGCTGAAAATGGGTTTACAAGTATTCCACAGAGTATTTATTGGGCAATTATCACTATTACAACTGTTGGGTATGGAGATATTGTTCCTCATACTGCTTTAGGAAAATTTATCTCAGCTGTAGTGATGGTTATAGGTTATTCTATTATTGCTGTTCCAACAGCCATTTTCACTGTTGAGGTAGCACGAGCAGGTAATGAACAAAAGAATTGTACTAAGTGTAAACACCAAAACAGTGTAAATGCTAATTTTTGTAGTAATTGTGGTAACGATTTAAAATAAAACAATGATGATGGACATTAATGAAATATTAGACTATTCTCTTTTTTCTATTGCAAAGCATCAATTTAAGGTAATTACTTTAATAACGTTATTACTTTTTATTTTAGGTGTATTTGTTTTTATTAAGGTAGTAAAAAAAGCCATTTTTAGAAAATCAGCATTAGATTTACCTAAAAAATATTCACTTTTTACTATTTTTAAATACATTGTAGTTGTTTTGGCTGTAGCCATAGGCTTACAAATAGTTGGTGTTGATATTACTGTCTTGTTAGCAGGTTCAGCAGCTTTATTGGTAGGAGTTGGTTTTGGATTGCAAAATTTGTTTGGAGACATTACTTCAGGAATTATTTTATTGTTTGACTCTACTATTAAAGTAAATGATGTAATTGAAGTGGACGGAATTGTAGGTAGAGTACAAAAAATAAATTTAAGAACAACTTCAGTTATTACTCGAGAAGATACATTTATTATTATGCCTAACTCGGTGCTAACCAATAACAATTTAATTAACTGGACATACAGTTCTATTTCTTCCCGTTTTGAGATTAAAGTCGGAGTAGCTTATGCTTCAGATGTTAATTTAGTGATGCAATTAATGGAGAAGGCAGTTAAAAGTCAAAAAGAAGTATTAACTCATCCTGCTCCAACGGTAAGGTTTCAAGAATATGGAGATTCGTCACTTAATTTCTCTGTATTTTTTTGGTGTGATGAAGTTTTTAGAGTAGAGTCTATTAAAAGCCAGATTAGAGTGAGGTTGTATGAATATTTTAAAGAAAGTAGTGTAGAAATTCCTTTCCCACAAAGAGTGGTACATATGAAACATCCAGAAGCTTAGCGAAATGATAAAAATTATGTTATTTTGCACACTTTTTATAAAATAGCTTTTTATGCTTATTTTCAAAACAGTTGTTGAGCTTCAACAATTTCTTTTTTCTTGTGATAATAAAACCATCGGGTTTGTTCCTACTATGGGGGCTTTACACCAAGGACATTTATCTTTAATGGCAAAAGCTATTGAAGAAAATGACCTAATGGTTTGTAGTATATTTGTCAATCCAACGCAGTTTAATAATAAAGAAGATCTAGAAAAATACCCTAGACATACAGATAAAGATTTAGCTCTTATACAAAATGCTTTTGCTGATGATACCAAGCTAGTTATTTTTTTACCTGATATTAAAGAGATTTATCCCAACAAAATAGAAAAAAGCTACGATTTTGGAAACCTATCATTAGTAATGGAAGCACAACATCGTCCAGGGCATTTTGATGGTGTAGGAATGGTGTTAGAGCGTTTTTTTGATATTATACAACCGACCAAGGCCTATTTTGGAGAAAAAGATTTTCAGCAATTGGCTGTTGTTCGGAATTTAGTAAAACAACTAAAGTTACCAGTTCAAATTATAGGTTGTCCTATAGTTAGAGAAGCTAATGGATTAGCAATGAGTTCTCGTAATGAGCGATTAACTCCTGAACAAAAGGAACAAGCAGCCAATATTTATAAGTTTTTGCAAGAAGTCAAGCAACAAGCTAAAACATTTACGGTAGAGGAAGTGAAGAATAACTTTGTTAAAGCAATTAAAAATATCCCTACATTACAATTAGAATATGCTGAAATAGTAGATGGAAATACACTTTTATCTGTAAACGATTGGAATGAAACGAATTATTGTGTGGCTTTTACTGCCGTTTTTGTAGGAAATGTAAGGTTGATAGATAATATCACTTTGTTTTATAGTTAGTATCAGCAGTAGCTGTATTTTCTGTAAGAAAAGGATTGTATAAACAATGATTAACTTTTTCAAAATCTTCGGGGCTATCAGCCAATACCATTAAATTATCTTTAGCCTCAATAACAGTTGAGCCACCAGGTCGTATAAACTCACTATTTCGTTTAATCATTACAATAAATGCAGATTTAGGAAAATTTAAATCTACAATTCTTTTGTTTACAGCGTAAAAATCTGGCAATACTTCAAACTCTTGTAAAGACGATTTTGGGAGGTCTAAAATTAGTTTGTCTATTTCAGAAATTGGTTTTATTTTTTCGGGTAATGCAACATTTAACCATTTTGCAATAATTGATAAGGTGGTACCTTGAATAAGTACAGAAGTTAAAGAAATAAAAAATACAATATTAAAAATCATATTGGCTTTTTCAATTCCTGCAAGAAGTGGGTATGTTGCAAACACAATAGGAACAGCTCCGCGTAAACCTACCCAAGAAATGTAAAAACGTCTTCTTAATTTCATCTTGAAAAAAATTAAACTTAAGAAAACACCTATAGGTCGGGCTACAAAAATCAGAAATAGAGAAATTAATAAGCCTATACCAATGTAAGGAACTACTTGAGTTGGAAAAACCAATAAACCAAGGGTTAGAAAGAGTACAATTTGCATCAACCATGCTAAACCATCATACATTTTAAGTATGGTTTTTTTGTGGATTAAATCCTGATTACCTAAATACACTGCACAAATGTAAATGGCTAAGAATCCGTTTCCTCCAAAAAAATCGGTAGCAGCAAATGTGATAAACATTAAAGCAATTACTAAAACAGGGTAAAGTCCTTCAAAATCGAGTTTAATTTTATTGATAACAAACTTGCTGATTTTTCCAAAACCAAAACCTGCAATTCCACCCAAAATCATTTGTTGTAAAAACATGGGTATAATAGAAATCAAACTTTGATCTTGATTGACTACTAAGGTTAAAAAAGCGATAGTAAGCACATAAGCCATAGGGTCGTTACTACCGCTTTCCATCTCTAAAGTTGGTCGTAAGTTTGTTTTTAAAGCTAAGCTTTTAGAACGCAATATGGAAAAAACCGCAGCAGCATCGGTAGAGGACACAATAGAACCTAGCAACATACTCTCGTAAATGGTAAAGTCGGTTAATAACCACACAAACGTACCCAACGATAAGGCGGTAAGTAAAACACCAGCTGTAGATAACGCAATTCCTTCTCTAAGTATGGGTTTCACTGAACTCCAGTTGGTATCTAAACCTCCAGAAAATAAGATAAAATTGAGGGAAACGATGCCAATAAATTGTGCTAGTTTAGGGTCGTCAAATTTAATACCACCAATGCCGTCAGACCCTGCTAACATTCCAATAGCTAAGAAAAGTATTAATGTTGGAACACCAAATTTATAAGATGTTTTACCTACAACAATACTTATAAAAAGCAGTAAAGAGCCAATTAAAAGTATGTTTTCAATGGTTACATTCATTGGTTACTTGAGTGTTGTAAAGCAAAGATACGTTATTTCAATTCGAAAATAGATAATAAATTACTTCTTCTCGATGTCTTTTTTGTAAACGATAGTTCTGTATGGGAAAGGGATTTCGATACCTTCACGGTCAAAGCGTTCTTTAATGATTTTTAGTAAATCTGTTCGCATTTGGAAGGCATCAGCGAAACTTTCTGTCCAAGCACTTGCTCTTAAATTTACCGAAAAATCTGCTAAAGCAATTACAGCTACTTTAACTATAGGTTCGTTTTTAGCAGTTTCCTCAAGTGTTCTATTGTCAATCATTAAAGGATGCTTTTCGCACTCGTTTCGCATAATTTGCATTGCTAGATCTATATCGGAATCGTAGCTAATACCTACTTCAACTCTGCATTGAATTTTGGAGTCGGTGATGGAACTGTTAATGATAATATCATCACTAATTACGGTATTTGGGACAATGATTCTTTCATTTTTAAAATCTTTGATTATGGTGTGTCGTAAGGTAATTTCCTCTACTGTTCCTATTCTACCGTTACTAATTTCTATTACATCACCTACTCTGTAAGGTTTAAAAATTAGAATAAAAATTCCTGTAATAATGTTAGAAAAAGCTTTTTGAGAAGCAAAACCAATAATAGCCGCTAGAATTCCTGCTCCGGCAAATAAGGCAGAACCAAAAGAACGTAATGCTGGAATATGCCGGAAAATAATTATTAAAGCAATAAAGTAAATAATAAAACTTAAGGAGTTTTTTAGGAAAGAAAAGTTAGTAGGGTCAACTTTAATTTTATCGGCATTACTGTTAATTAATTTGGTGGCTATTTTTCGTAAAATAACTAATACCAACGAAGCAACAGTAAGTGTTACAACTACAAAAATTAAATATTTAATAGTGTTGGAGTTAATAATTTCACTCCAGCTTTTATTGAGAAATTCACCAATCATAAATTAAGTAACACTTCATCAGGGTTTTTACCTCCAAAGACGATGCTGCTTGGATTTTCAAGCATTTCTTTTACTGCTTTTAAGAACCCTACAGATTCTCTACCATCAATAATTCTATGGTCGTAGCTCAACGCAACATACATCATAGGTCTTATTTCTACTTTCCCATCTACAGCTATTGGTCTATCTATAATGTTGTGCATACCTAAAATAGCACTTTGCGGAGGATTAATAATTGGTGTACTCATCATAGAGCCAAAAACACCACCATTGGTAATGGTAAAAGTTCCTCCTTCCATGTCAGAGATGTCAATTTTTCCATCACGAGCTTTGATTGCTAATCGTTTTATTTCAGCTTCAATTTCAGCTAAACTCATTTTTTCAGCATTTCTAACTACAGGCACCATTAAGCCTTTTGGAGAACTAACAGCAATACCTATATCAGCATAATCATGAGTAATCATGAAATCACCATCAATCATTCCGTTTACAGCAGGAAACTGACGTAAAGCTTCTGTAACTGCTTTTGTGAAGAAAGACATAAATCCTAAGCTTACCCCATGAGTTTCTTTAAATTTATCTTTAAATTTATTTCTTAAATCCATTATTGGCTTCATATCCACTTCATTAAAGGTGGTTAACATAGCCGTTTCATTTTTAACAGCAACTAATCTTTGGGCAACTTTTCTTCTAAGCATAGACATTTTTTGTTTGTCTTGCTCACGAGTTCCACCCCATCCTGCAATAGCTGATGAGTCAATACCACCAGTTAAATAAGCTTGAATATCGTTTTTGGTAATTTTCCCATTACTTCCACTGCCTTTAAGTTTAGAAGTGTTGATGTTGTTAGCACTAATCATTTCTTTGGCTAAAGGAGTTGCTTTTACATCTGTTTTTGTAGCAGGAGCAGGATTGGGTACAATTTCTTCTTTTTTAGGAGCAGTTTCAGTTTTTTCTTCCACTTTTTCTTCTGGAGCAGATTTAGATTCAAATCCTTCTGGTTTTTTGGCATCAGTATCTATTAAGCAAACAACAGCACCAACTTTTACTAAATCGCCTTCCTCGGCTTTTAGTGTAATAATACCAGCTTCTTCGGCAGGTAATTCTAATGTTGCTTTGTCTGAATCAACTTCGGCAATTGCTTGATCTTTTTCAACGTAATCGCCATCCTCTACTAACCATTGTGCTATTTCAACTTCTGTTATAGATTCTCCCGGTGAGGGAACTTTCATTTCTAAAGCCATATTTTTATAGGTTTAATATTTTAAAACTTTTGTCTTCGTGTTTCCGTCTTCTAAGTTTTTTAACTTACTAATGTGTTTTCAAATAATTTATCAATAATTGCAGTATGCCTTACCACGTGTGCTTTAGCTGAACCTGTTGCCGGAGCACCGCTTTCTGCCAATGAAACTACTTCTAAATTTAAGTGAGATAAATGCCTCATCATATGGCTCCATGCTCCCATATTTTCAGGTTCTTCTTGTGCCCAAATGATTTTTTTAGTTTTGTTGTATTTCTTTACTATTTCTTCAATTTGGTTGAATGGAAGCGGGTACAATTGCTCTAATCTTACTAAAGCAATATTTTCAGCATTTATATCTTCTTTTTTAGCTAATAAATCGTAGTAGAATTTACCTGTGCAGAACACTAAAGTATCTACATCTTTAGCTTTCGCAGTGGTATCATCAATTATTTCTTGGAATTTTCCTTTTGCTAATTCATCTACGGTAGAAACGCATTTGGGATGTCTTAATAAACTTTTTGGAGTAAATACTACCAATGGTTTTCTAAAATTCCATTTTAATTGTCTTCTTAAAATATGGAAGAAATTCGCTGGAGTAGAGCAATTAGCCACTTGCATGTTGTCTTCTGCACAAAGTTGTAAGAACCTTTCCATTCTACCACTAGAATGTTCTGCACCTTGTCCTTCATAACCATGAGGTAATAGCATCACCAATCCGTTTTGTGTTTTCCACTTTTCTTCGGCAGCACTTAAAAATTGATCGATAATAATTTGAGCTCCGTTGTTAAAGTCTCCAAATTGTGCTTCCCAAATGGTTAATGCATTTGGACTAGCCATTGCATAACCATATTCAAAACCTAATACACCGTACTCAGAAAGTAAAGAATTATAGATGTATAAAGGAGCTTGGTCTTTTGAAATATTGTTTAGTGGAGTGTATTCTTCTTCAGAATCTTCTACTTTAACAACTGCATGTCTATGAGAGAAAGTTCCTCTTTCTACATCCTGACCAGAAAAACGAATAGGGTGTTTATCTGCTAATAAAGTTGCATAAGCTAATAGTTCGCCCATTGCCCAATCTAAGTTGTCATCTTTTATCATTTGTTTTCTCGCTTCAAAAAGTCGAGCAAGTTTGTTAATGAATTTTTTATCTTTGGGTAAACTGTTAATTTTATCGGCTAATGCTATCAATTTCTTTTTATCGTAAGAAGTATCAGGAGAGGTTAAAAAAGAATCCTCATCACTTACTTCAATACCTTGCCATGTTCTGTTTAAAAAGTGAGAAACAGTGGCTCTTTCAATTTGTTTGGCATCATCTAACCTTTCTTGCAATAATTGGTTAAACACACTTTCTTGTTCGGATGCTTTTTCTTTGCTGATAATTCCTTCACTAATTAATTTATCTAAATAAAGGTCTCTTGGATTTTTGTGTTTTCCAATGGCTTTGTATAATAGAGGCTGAGTAAATTTAGGTTCATCACCCTCATTATGACCATATTTTCTATATCCTAAAATATCGATAAATACGTCTTTATGGAAAGTCTGACGGTATTCAATTGCAAACTGTATTGCTTGAATTACGGCCTCTACATCATCTCCATTTACATGAAGAACAGGAGATAGAGTAACTTTAGCAACATCAGTACAATACGTGCTAGAACGTCCGTCAATATAGTTGGTAGTAAAACCAATTTGGTTATTTACCACAATGTGTAAGGTTCCTCCAACTCTGTAACCATCTAATTGAGCCATTTGTACCACTTCATACACTACTCCTTGCCCTGCAATGGCTGCATCACCATGAATAATGATAGGAACAACTTTCTTTTCGTCTTTTAAATAAGTGTCTAATTTTGAGCGGGTAATTCCTTCTACAACCGGTCCAACCGTTTCTAAGTGAGAAGGATTGGGAGCTAATGTCATATGAACATCATGTCCGCTATCGGTTTTTACATCGCAAGAATAACCCAAATGGTATTTTACATCACCATCAAAAAGGTTATCCTCATATTCTTTCCCTTCAAATTCACTAAAAATTTTCTCGTAGGTTTTATTAAAGATGTTGGCTAACACATTTAACCTTCCTCTATGAGCCATTCCAATAATAAACTCTTTAATGCCGATGTCAGCACCTTTTTCAATAACAGCATCTAAAGCAGGAATAAGGGCTTCATTTCCTTCTAATGAGAAACGTTTCTGACCAACAAACTTGGTGTGTAAAAATTTCTCAAAAACTACTGCCTGATTGAGTTTATGTAGGATATGTTTTTTTTCTTTTTCAGAATATTTAGGTCTGTTTTTCAGTTCTAATTTTTCTCTAATCCAAGCTACCTCTTCCGGTTTTCTGATGTACATGTATTCAATACCAATAGAATCACAATACGTTTGCTCTAAATGGTCAATAATGTCTTTCAATTTGGACGGACCAATACCAATTTCATTTCCAGCTTGAAAAACAGTTTCCAAATCAGCTTTTTCCAACCCATAGTTTTCAATGTCTAATGTAGGTCTGTAGGTTCTTCTGGCTCTAACAGGGTTAGTTTTGGTAAATAAATGACCTCTGGTTCGATAACCATCTATTAAGTTAATGACTTTAAATTCTTTTTGAAAACCTTCCGGAACATCGGTGTCGTAGTTTTTACGAGCAAATTCGAATCCTTCAAAAAATTTTCTCCATCCTTCCGAAACACTGTCAGGGTTATTGATGTATCGCTGGTAATAATCTTCAATTACAGCTCCATCTGCATTGCTTAAATAGGAATGTTTGTCCATGCCTTTGTCTTGATTTTTGAATAGACAAAAGTAAATAAAATATCTGTTTAACAAAGCTTAGAAGTCAGAAAAATTAGTGTTGTTAAATGTTCTAAAAAATCCTATTTTTAAAGATGTGGTTTCCTCTTTTTTGTCTAATTTTAGACATCAAAACGCAATAAAATTTCACCTATGTCATTAAAAATAAACTCTTTCGAAGCATATCAACAACAATATCAAAAAAGTAT
>Ga0209344_10004721_pt1 | contig 12275 bp, 8 predicted proteins | sample Cruoilmetagenom6_FD_187293 | JGI IMG/M metagenome (GOLD analysis project Ga0209344, IMG submission 187293) | Oil polluted marine microbial communities from Coal Oil Point, Santa Barbara, California, USA - Santa Barbara Oil Seep Sample 6 (SPAdes)... | ecosystem: Environmental > Aquatic > Marine >...
GTCGGATCTGCAATCAATACTTGAGGCGTCTCGCGGTCTCGACGCACTCACCGATGCAATCATGGTCGTGCATGACGATGTACTCATCGACGCGGCCTCGGTGGTCACGTTGCGTGAAGCCCACACACACTCGGGGTTGGTGGCGATACCTCCACACGCCTCGAACGAAGGCGAACCCGTCGATGTGGTCTGCGCCGTTGGCACAGCCGCGCAGCTCATCGAGCTGGCCGCATCAGCGGCCTTTGCTCCGGGCATGACGGTTGTCGGCGAGTTCGCGCAACCAGCGAACGCAAAGAGCACCCACCACCCACGCTGCCAACAACGCACGATCAGCCCGAAGGATCTTGATCGCCCGCTTCTCGTTGCTGGCCTCATCGTACGAGACGAACAAGACAACATTGCCGACTGCCTTGCATCTCTCAACGGCATCGTGGACCGCATTGAGATATGCGACACCGGTTCGCTCGATCGAACCATTGAGCTCGCCGAGGCCGCGGGAGCACACATCACGACAGCGGAGTGGTGTGATGACTTTGCGCGGGCACGTAACCAGGTACTCGCGCAGTGCACTGATGCCGCCTACATGTTATGGATCGACGCCGACGAACGATTCGTCTGCGACGACCCGGTCTCCTTTCGCGAAATGCTCGCCACGTATCACCAGCTCTACCCCTCGTTTAGCGTCAACCTCCACAATGTGCGCGCCGACGGTACCCAAACGCACAGCTTCATGACCCGCCGAATCGCCGACCCGACACTCATCTACTTCGAAGGCGCCATTCACGAGCGCGCTGAACGACTCGATGGTCAAGCGCTTGTCACTGCGTTCATCACCAACGCAGCCATTGACCACCTCGGATATGACGAAGACGTCGTCGACCTAGTGAACAAGCAGCAACGAAACCTGGCCACGGCTCGCCAGGGCTTCGAGGCGGCTCCCTCTGATACCAACGCTGTGCAGCTTGCCCGTGCCCTTCGAGGAGCCTCGACGAACCCGAACGCCACGCTGGACGAACTCGATGACATCTACCGAACAATCTCGGCGCCCACCGAAACGGTTCGGGCCGTGATCTATGGGCTGAGGGCAGAGCTCCTCCTCGAGGCAGATCGGCTCGAGGAATCCGTCGCCGCAGCCACCGCCACGTTGGATCTCGTACCCGCCGATTCACTGGCTGGCGCTGTGCTCGCCGAGGCGTTGCTCCAAAGTAATCGCCTGGACGACATCGTCACCACAGCCAACGACTACGACGCACGACCATCGGTTCGCCCGCTTGTGCAAGACCATCTCGCAAAGCAGACACGGGCACGAATCATCTTTGAGGCTGCGGTACGGCTCGGCGACATCACTTCGGCCCAAGCGCACGCAAGCGATCTCCCCGCTGAACTCGACCCGTGGCCGATATTGGCTCGGCACCTCTCAACAACCGGGCTCATCGAGATGGCCGAGCAGGCTGGCGCGTCCAACGATGTGCGCTTCGTGCACGCCGCCATCAGCCGTGCCGACCTCAGCCGAGCAAACCTCGAACAACTCGAGGCCGCATTCGTACAGACAGATGACCCCGCCGTCTCGTTACTGCTCGCGGAAACCCGCGACGGGTTGGACACCGCCGACACACATGTCGATCTCCGAATCCAGTTCTTCGACACAGGTCGCGAAGAACTAGCCATCGCGTACGCAAGGAGCCTGTGTGTTGGCCAGGTCGACCTCGACCTGGAACTCGACGACGTCGCCCTGCTGCATGACCCGACCGCCGCAGCTCTCAGCATCGCGGCCTCGGCCCACCTTCGCAGAGGTGATGACGCGCCTGCTCTTGCTGACGCAACACAAAGCCTGACTCGCTGGGCTGGCTGCACGCGAGCCGCGCTAATTCAGGCCCAACAGTGCCTCGATCAGCATCAGGCAGCTGAGGCTCTGAGAATCATCGACTCCGCACGTCGTGCCGAGCACCACGACCGCGTCACCAGCGACCGCCGCACCGAACTCGCGCGTCTTGCGATCCGGAGCCAGCTCCAGCTCGACAATATCGAGGCAGCTGCGAGCGAAGCCACCGAAATTATCGACTCCGGTGGTGATCTCGGACTCTGGCCGGAATTCCTGAACTACTCGAATGGTGATCTCGACGCATCGACGTTCATCCTCAGCCTTGCCCTCATTGGGGACGGCGTTGAGTTCATCGATTCGCTCGCCACGTCGGTGGCGCCGATGCGAACAGCTCAGTTATGTGCCGCGTACCTGGCTCTCGGAGGAACAAACCCAGATGCGGTGAGTACCGGCACCCTGGCTGCCGTTCTCGCAGGCGCGAACGAACTCGCGCTCGTGATTGTCGAGCACGGTTCGTTGTTACCCGATGAGATTCGAACCCGACTCGCCCAGCACCTGTCAGAAAACTCAGCCCGACATATCGCCGAACGCCTCGAAGGTTACGTCGCCTCGCCCAGGTAGGACTTGCGAAGGTCGGGGTTCGCAAGCAGGTTCTCTGCGGTGTCGTCGAGGACAACTCGACCGGTCTGGAGAACCCAGCCGCGATCAGCCAACGACAGCGCCATGTTCGCGTTCTGCTCGACCATGAAGATGGCAATACCCTCTTCGTGGATCTGACGGATCAGTTCAAAGTTTGTCTGCACCAAGGCAGGCGCGAGTCCCATCGACGGCTCATCCATCAGCAACACTCGAGGTCGAGCCATCAAAGCACGACCCATGGCCACCATCTGTTGCTCACCACCTGAGAGTGTTCCCGATTTCTGATTGAGGCGCTCTTTCACCCGAGGGAACATTGAATAGATGCGCTCGAGGTCACTGGCGATTCCGGCCTTGTCGTTGCGCAGGTAGGCGCCGAGCTCGAGGTTCTCGAGGACACTCAGACGTTTGAACAAACGACGGTTTTCCGGGACCATGGTCACACCACGTTCAACGCGGTACGACGTTGGTTTGTCATTCACGACTTCGCCGTCGAGGACAACCTCACCGCTCGTTGGTGTGACCATGCCAAGAAGTGTCTTCAACGTGGTCGACTTCCCGCTGGCATTTCCGCCAAGCAGTGACACCATCTCGCCGGGATAGATCGACAGGTTCACGTCCTTCAAGATGTGTACCGCTCCGTAGTGCGTGTTGATGTTTCGGAACTCGAGAATCGGTGTTCCCTTGTCTTTGGAGCTGGTCTCGGTGGAGTTGGCGTCGCTCATGTTTGCTTCTCCAATGGTCGGCCGAGGTACGCCTCGATCACTTCTGGGTCGCTCGAGACTTCCTCGAAACTTCCCTGGGCGAGGGTCTCGCCGTGGTCAAGACACACAACCCGATCCGACACATCACGAACCACGTTCATGTCGTGTTCGATCATGACAATCGTGAAGCCCCACTCGCTGCGAAGCTTGCCGATCAGTTCGGTGAGTTCAGCCGACTCCTTCGGGTTCATGCCAGCAACCGGCTCATCAAGCAGCAGGAGTCGAGGGCTGGTGGCCATTGCCCGAGCAATCTCGAGGCGGCGACGGTTGGCGTAACTCAACACCGATGCCGGCTGTTCGAGGCGATAACCAACCAAGCGAGAACCGAAGAATCCAAGCACCTTCTCGGCATGAGCCCGAATCTCGGCTTCTTCTTTCCGGAACGCCTTGGTGTTGAACAACGAACCAAAAACGCCCTGTTTGGTACGGCAATGCTGGCTGACCATCACATTCTCGGCGATCGTCATGTTGGCGAACAACCGCACGTTCTGGAAGGTCCGTGCAATACCTCGTTGTGTCACCTGGTTCGGATCGAGTCCAACCAGGGACTTTCCTTCGAACAAGATGTCGCCCGACGTGGGCGTGACCATGCCGCTGATCATGTTGAAGAACGTGGTCTTGCCAGCACCGTTCGGTCCGATCACACCGACGATCTCGCCCTCATCGACATGGAAGTTCAAGTCTTTAAGTGCGTGCAGGCCGCCAAAAGTGACGCTGAGATTCTTGATATCGAGAATTCGTTCGCTCATGCTGGCGCCACCTCCGTGGCCGACGTTTCGTCATCCTCTTCGGTATCGACCTCACCCTTGAGCCACGCGTCTTGGAGGAACTCGTCTTGGTGCAACTCTCGACTTCGCCGCACGTTTGGTATGAGCCCCTCTGGGCGCTGGAGCATCATCCAGATCAGGAGCGCTCCATAAATCAACAGCTTGTACTCGCTGAATTCGGCAAGCAAGCCTGGTTGGCGGGGCCCTCCAAGAACCCCGATCAACACGAACGATCCAGCAAGGACACCCAAGATGTTTCCCATGCCGCCCACGATCACCACCACGAGGATGATGATCGACACGAGGATCAAGAAACTCGTTGGAAACACCGAGCCGACCTTGGCCGAAACAATCGCACCGGAGAACGAGGCCAGAACCGCGCCAACCACGAAGGCCATCAGCTTCACATTCACGGTGTTGATTCCCATGGCCTCAGCCACGCTCTCATCTTCTCGAACTGCCATCCACGCTCGACCAAGCCGTGAACGTTCGAGACGCCACGAGACATAAATCGAGATCGCCGCGAAAGCGAGTACGAGATAGAAAATCGATCGCGGGTTGGTGCCGTGGGCCACACCGAGCGGACCAAAGTCGGCGCCAGGAATCTGCGTAATGCCCTGGGCAGCGTTGAAGTAGCCACCAAGTGCATCGGAAAGGAACAAGATTCGGATGATCTCACCGAAACCCAACGTCACGATCGCTAGATAGTCGCCACGCATGCGGATGACGGGAGCCCCAATGAACAGCCCGACAAGGCCTGCCAGCACGACGGTGATGAGGAGCGCAAGAAGCCAGCCGAATTGGCCGTCGAGCGTCGGCAACCAATCGGGCCATGACTCAGGCGGGTTCTCGACGGTCAGGACAGCAATGCTGTAACTGCCAACAGCGAAGAAGGCCACATACCCGAGGTCGAGGATGCCAGCGAGACCAACCACGATGTTCAGACCAAGAGCGAGGAGCAAGAAGATCCCCACGTTCGCCAAGAGCTCCTGAGTGATTCGTCCGGTGAAGAACGGAAGCACGATCAACAACACAGTCGCGACCGCGATCATGATCGCGGTCTGCTTGGTGCGTTCTGGGCCGGTCTTGGCGTTGTAGCTGGCCTTGGCCTTGGCGATGCGGCCTCGACCAGAGAGGGAAAGACCCCCAGCGATCAGCGCAAGCACGATCGCACCAGCGATCGTGAGTCCACCACGTTGTGCGTAAATGAAGTCGATCACACCATCAAAGACGGAATCGACGCGAGGTCGAGGCGTGTCGGCCTCACCGAAGAACTCAGACAAACGGCCGGGATCGGCGATCGACTCACCGATGCCGCCGACGAGATCGTCGATAAGTGATTGGAAGATCGAGACCCCAACGACGGTCAGGATCATCGAAATGACTGCCCGGCGGAGTTTGGGCGTCAGTAGGTGAAGAGCGGCGCCAGCGGCGCCAAATACGCCACACAGCAGGATCCAGGCCACGACCCCGAAACCAACCGATTCACTGAAGCTCAGCAGTGACAAGAGCTCGGGGCTCCAATTCACGAGGGGATCGCGAAGGTTGTAGTTGTCGACCAGCAACACCAGGATCGATACCCACACGCCGCCGAGTGCTCCAACCATGAACCCGGCGACCACATCGCGCGCGCCGCGTTTGGTGGCGGTCATTCCTTCGAGAACGACCTCCTTGCCAACGGTCCAACCAAGGATCGGCGGGAAGACCAACATCGCGAGATAGCCGAGCGAAATGATCCCGTCGATGACTTCGCGTTTATCGAGGGACACCGGCATTCCCGACAAAGCAATAAAGACGAGCGCAAGTCCGAGCAGATTGCCGAAACGCAGCACACGTTGCCAGTTGAGGTCAAAGGCACCTCGGGCCACTTCTTCAATTTCTTCGAGTACGTCGTCGACGTGTGTTGCCATACTCATGCCCGATCATCTCCCGAGAGTTTCTCACCGAACAAGCCGGTGGGTTTGATCAGCAATACGAGAATGAGAAGTGTGAACGCCACAGCATCTCGAAGCTGGGAGACACCGTCGATGCCAAGTGGCTCGAGCAGCATGAGGGGCGCAAGCGCCTCGGCACTTCCGAGCGATACACCACCAGCCATTGCGCCACCGAGGTTGCCGACACCGCCGACAACGGCAGCGGTGAACGCCTTGATGCCAGGCAGAAAACCAGTTGTCGCAATAACCGACTTGAAGAGGAGCCCCCACAAGATTCCAGCGACGCCAGCCATGGCACCGCCCACGGCGAAGGTGGTAACGATGGTCCGGTTGACGTCGATGCCCATGAGTGCAGCGATCTCACGGTCTTCGGCGACCGCCCGCATTGCCTTGCCGGTTTTGGTCCGCTCGACGAAGTACCACAGACCCGCCATCGAGAGCGACGCAACGACCAGGACCATGATCTTGGTGCCCTCGATCTCGAACGTCACGATGGAGTAACGATCGGTCAACCAGTCGGGAAGGCGTGGGTAACTCTTGGCGCCGGGGCCGAACAACACGATGACTGCGTTCTGGATGAAGAACGACACACCGATCGAAGTGATCAAAGGAATGAGTCGTGGAGAGCCGCGCAACGGGCGGTACGCCACTTTCTCCATAACCACGGCAGCCATCGTCGACACGAGGATGGCTACCACGACCGAGAAGAAGACTGAGGCGAGGAAGTAGTCCTCCCACCAGCCCGCCTGGTCGAGCTTGGTGCTGGTGATAAACCCAGAGAACGCTCCAAGCATGAACACTTCACCGTGTGCGAAGTTGATGAACCCGAGCACCCCGTAGACCATCGAATAACCAAGGGCGATCAAGCCGTACATAGCCCCCTGGCTGAGACCAGTGACAACCAGACCCTTGAATTGATCAGCGGTCAGACCAGTGGCATCGGGGTTGAGCCACGAGGCAAGAGGATTCTGATTGTCGATCTGTTGCCATACGAAAGCAAACAGACCGAACACCACAATCGAGAGCAAACCCACTCGGAGAACTGTCAAAAACCAGTCGATGCCAGTCTTCTGGCTTCCTTTGGCTCGAACCGCTGTAGTCATCGTTTTCCTTTTCCGCGGTCGACGCTGACCACGTTGTCGAGGGGACTACGCGCTTGTCTGCACAACAAAAAGCAGCGGCCCCGCCCACAGAGAATGGGCGGGGCCACGCAATCAATCAAATTGGACAGCAAATTCTGTCCAGGTGTTCTTCAAAACCCTTATGACGGGGCGTACTCGAAGACCACGTTGTTGAGTCCAGCATCGACATCGCTTGGGTCGGTGTGTTCGATGATGGTGATCTTTTGTGAACCACAGTCACCGAACTCGTCACAGCTCATCGTGCCGATGAGGCCCGAGTAGCCCGAAACCGAGTTGAGGTATTCACGGACGCCTTGACGATCGACAACGAGGTTGCCATCAGCGTCGACGTGTGACGCAGCATCGATGGCATCCATCAACAGAGCCGCAGCGTCGTAGCTGTGACCCCAGAAAGGTGCGCTAGGTGCTTCACCGTTTGCAGCCTCGTAATCGGCAAGTACCTCCGCAGCGGTCTTACCGGTGCTCTGGTTCGTGTTTTCACCGAAACGTGTGTCTGGGCCTGAGAAGTGGATTCCCTCGCTCTGTTCGAGTGCGAGGAAATCGGTGTTGAGCGATGCGTCCGCCGAAAGCAGTGTGACATCTTCAAGACCAGAGACCGAACGGACCTGGTCAGCAAGGAAGTCACTCTCAGGTTGGAACAGTGGGAAGAAGAGACCCTCTGGTGATCCAGCGGCAACTGCGGTCAGGACTGGCACCATGTCGGTGTCGCCCTTTGCGATGGCTTCAAAGCCGGTCATCGTGCCACCGAGTGCTTCGAAGGCATCAGAGAATGCCTGCGAAAGACCTTGGGTGTAGGTATCGCCATCGTGGATGGCGGCAGCCGAGGTGAGACCCAACGTGTTGTATACGTAGTCAGCCATTGCCTGACCCTGGAAGAGGTCGTTGTGTGCCGTGCGGTAATAACCAGGAACGTAATCGACGCCGGCAGTGCCGTTTTGGTCCGAGGTGAGGGTCGGCGAGGTGTTCGATCCCGAGATCATCACGAGGCCCGAATCACCAATGAGGGGAGCAGCAGCGGCTGCGGCGCCCGAGCATGAGGTACCAATAACACCGATGATCTGCTCGTCAGCAACGATCTGCTGAGCAGCCGCGGCGCCACCATCGGCCGAACAAAGGTCATCGAGACCTGCTCCGCTGGTGACGTCGAAGCCCTGGATCTGGCCATAGTCGGCCACGGCTTGTTCGACGCCACGCTGGTTGGGAACACCAAGGAATGCAACATCGCCGGTAATCGCGTTGAGCGAACGAATCTGAACTTCAGCGCCAGCTTCGACGATCACGGTGCCGAGGCTTCCGTCGCCGAGCGAGGCATGTTCGTCCATCTCGTCCATTGCGTCATCGACGACGTCGGTGACGGTATCTGAGTCAGATCCACATGCTGCGGCCACAAGACTGAAGGTCGCAAGCATGGCAAGGATCGTGAGAAGTTTCTTCACTGTTCCCCTCCAAAGGGTTTGTTGGGCCGCACAACTCCGTGCGGCCATTTATAACAGCGCAACGCTACCAGCTACTTTTGCGACCGTACCGTCGCTAGGTTCTATTCACCCTGGCTCATAGGCGAAGAGAAACCGCCTAGTCGAGAGAGACCGGCGCCGATTGAGGGTGGTGGCAGGCCACCCAATGATCCAGTCCATGTTGACGAAATTCTGGGATCGTGCTGATGCACTCGTCTGTAACGTGCGGGCACCGGGTGTTGAATCGACAACCGCTGGGGGGGTCGAGAGGCGACGGCAGCTCTCCCGACAGCGATGCATCGGCATCGATGTTGGAGCCTGGAACCGCCGCCAAGAGCGCCTGGGTATACGGATGCGCGGCGTTTTCGAAGAGACTGTCCGCGTCACCGACCTCGGCAACACGCCCGAGATACATCACCATGACTCGGTCGCTCACGTTACGAACCACCGCCAGGTCGTGGCTGATGAACAACATTGTCAGGTCATGTTCGGTCTTCAAGTCGTCGAGGAGATTGAGGATCTGCGCCTGCACCGAGACATCGAGGGCGCTGACCGGTTCATCACAGATGAGGACGCGTGGGTCGAGGGCCAACGCTCGGGCGATACTGATTCGCTGGCACTGACCGCCAGAGAATTGGAAGGGCTTTCGATTCTTGTACTGCGCGTCGATGCCCACCGACTCAATCAACTCGTTGATTTCCGCGTCTCCCCAGACATCTTGCGTGCCCCAGATCACGACACCTTCACTGATGATGTCCCAAATCGACCGACGCGGATTGAGCGCAGAAATCGGATCTTGAAAGATCATTTGCAAGTCGGTCCGGATTCTTCGCAACGACTCCTTGTCTAGCTGCGTCAGTTCGTTGTCGCGATACAACACCGAACCCGACGTTGGTCGAGGCATCTGAATGACTGCCTTGGCCGTCGTCGACTTACCACAGCCCGATTCGCCGACGATCCCGAGTGTCTCTCCCTCCATCACATCGAAGGACGTATCACTCACCGCCTGGAGGCGCCCTCCCCCCGGCGCCCGAAACTCGACCACGAGATTCTCGACCTTGATCAACGGATCTCCGTCGCGGAGCATGTCCGTACCCACGCCGACCATCACACGCCTCCAACAGTTTGTGTCGCCGCTGACCCGAGCGGATGGAAACACGCATACGAATGATCAACCGGGGTCGGAGTCTGCTCCAACTCCGGTATCGAGTTGGAGCACTGCTCGGTCGCATAGGTGCAGCGGGGAGCAAAAGGGCACGAAGCTGGAACCACCGCGAGATCGGGCGGACTGCCCGGGATTGGATCGAGGCGTGTTCCCCGCGGCATCGACATATTGGGAATCGACCGTTGCAGTGCCTGGGTGTACGGGTGAGAGGCATCGGAAAACACCGCCTCCGTGGGCGCCCGTTCCATCAGCCGGCCGCCGTACATCACGGCGATTTTGTCGGTTCGATCTTTCACGACACCGAGATCATGTGTGATGAGGATCAGCGCCATGTCGAGTTCAAGACGGAGCTTGTCGAGTAGGTCCAAGATGTCTCGTTGCACGGTGACATCGAGGGCAGTCGTCGGTTCGTCCGCGATCAACAGCGCTGGATTGTTGGCCAGCGCCATGGCGATCACCACACGTTGTCGCATGCCACCGGACAACTCGTGTGGGTACTGCTTGAGCCGTTTGGCCGGATCCGGGATCCTCACAAGGTTCAACAACTCGAGTGCTCGCGCCGTCGCTGCGTTCTTCGACACGCCACGGTGGTAGCGCATTCCCTCGGTCAGCTGCGGCCCAATTCGTTTCACCGGGTTCAGCGATGTCATTGGATTTTGGAAGACCATCGCGATGTCGACGCCGTAGAAGTGTTTCTTGCGTTCCTTGGCAAGATCGAAGATGTCGTCGCCTTCATACCTGGCCCCGCCGGTGACGGTCGCTGTACGGGGAAGCAGTCCCATCAGCGACTTGACCGTGACCGACTTGCCCGATCCCGACTCACCCACGATTCCAACGGCCTCGCCTTTGGACACGTCGAGGGTCACGTCGCTGACCGCGTACACCGGCCCCCTAGGAGTGTTGAAGGTCACCGCAAGTTGTTCGAGCTCGAGAAGTTTCGACATCAAAATGCCAACTCCTTCGCGTCGAATACCTCACGTAATCGATCACCAGCGAAGTTGAGTGCTAACACGGTCAAGAACACGACTCCGATTGGAAAGAGTGCGGCGTGGGGACCGTCCTGCAACGTTCGAGCGTTCGACCCGGACTCAAAGATCTGCTTGCCCCAGCTCAAACCGTCCGCTGCGGAAATTCCCAAAAAGGCGAGCGTCCCCTCGGCCACGATTGCGATTCCCATTCCCAACAGCGCGAGCGCCGACATGGGGATCACAACGTTGGGCAACAGCTCCTTTAGGACGATCCGGGAGTCCTTGGCTCCGAGAATCCGCGCCGCGGTCACGAAGTCCCGTTCTGCGTACACCAGCGTCTGGGCCCGCGCCAACCGCCCAACTGGGGCGATTGCAAGCACGCCGAGCGAAACCGAGATCCAAAACACCGTTCGACCCAGCAATGTCGTAATCAAGATCGCAAGAATCAGTGCTGGGAACGACAACAACGTGGTGAATACGAAACTCACGACCTTGTCAAACAACCCACGGAAATAGCCGGCCGCGATTCCCAGTGAGCCGCCGACCAAGAACCCGATCACGATCGCTAAGAAACCAACGAGCAACGAAATGCGTGAACCCCAGATCGTCAAACTCAAGACGTCGCGCCCGGTGTTGTCCGCGCCGAACCACAATTCACTCGACGGCGCCTCGAGCCGCCCACCCACAGCCGTGTCGTCGGGGTGCGCAAGAGAAAAGACGCTCCGGTCGGGATCTGCGCGCGCTTCGCCGGGCTCGAGTGTGATGAGGGGCGCAATCAATGCAAGCACAATCACGATCAGCAACCAGCCAATGCTCAGCCAGAAACCGATTCCCAAACGTCGAGCTACAGAAGGAGGTGGTTTGACATCGGCTGGCCCCTCGACCACATGGGCAGCGCCGGGATCGGTGGTCACCGGGGAAGCGTTTGCCATCAGGTTTGTCCCATCTCTCAGCCGTCGAGTTTCACTCTTGGATCCAGGTATGTGTACAAGATGTCAACCAACACATTGATCAACACAAAGATCACCGACACGATCACGACCACTGCCAGAACCACAGGGAAGTCATCTCGGATGATCGCCTCGATGACGGCACGGCCAATGCCGGGGATACCGAAATACTGTTCGACCACGATCGACCCGCCGATAAGTGCACCGGTGTTGATGCCAAAGACCGTCAGCATCGAAAACAGCGATGGTCGCAGCGCATGACGGAACAACACATGTCGGTTGCTCAAACCTTTCGCCCGCGCGACCGCAATGAAGTCCTCTTGCAGAGTCGAAATCAGGTCGGTCCGCAACAGGCGCTGATAGGTGGCGATGAGCGGTATGGCCAGCGCCATTGCGGGAAGGAATAGTGACTTGAGTCTGCTGAAGATATCGGCATCGTCGAACCTGGTGGGGAATATCTCCCACCGCACGGCGAAGAGCCAGAACAGCAATACCACCAGCGCAAATACTGGAACCCCAAGCAACCCAAACGACACCACCGTCGAAATCTTGTCTCCGGCCCGGTAGGCGCGCGAGGCCGAATACACCGCCCATGGGATCGCAATCACGACAGCGAGAACCTGCGCATAGACCATGAGCAACAGCGTGACCGGAAGGCGATCGGCGATCTCGG
>Ga0209344_10004722_pt1 | contig 12275 bp, 9 predicted proteins | sample Cruoilmetagenom6_FD_187293 | JGI IMG/M metagenome (GOLD analysis project Ga0209344, IMG submission 187293) | Oil polluted marine microbial communities from Coal Oil Point, Santa Barbara, California, USA - Santa Barbara Oil Seep Sample 6 (SPAdes)... | ecosystem: Environmental > Aquatic > Marine >...
AGTCGTATAGGGAAGGATTGGAGGCTATTCTACGGCGCTTTCTAATAAGCAAAAGCGCAACGTTTTCCGACTTGTATTCGATTAAATCGAATCATGTGACGGCCAATAAAAAAGCCCGGCGTCAAGTATATTTCATGAAAGAACTTTAGGTGGAAACCCTATATGTGGCAGTAAGTGCCACGGCGGGAGTGACGTTGACACTCCAGAATATAAACACCAATTCGGAGCACTCTCAAATGGCAAGGCCATGGCGCCTATACCACTTTCAGTTATGCAAGCCAACGAAGTTTATCAGCAGCTTGGTGAAATGACACAGCGCCTAACGAACAATCCTGACATTGTACGTTTTTCTCTCAAGGGCGATAACCGTACCGGGATGGGCATGCCCAACACAACAAATGGGGCTCAAGAGGATTGAACCAAGGGATCACGCAGACGGAAGTGGCGAAGCGTGTTGGTATTTCTCAGTCACGAGTGGCTCAAATAAAGAAATTGTCTTCTTCCTAAATTCACCAAACTATGCCTGTTAAATGGGCTTTCAGAAGGACTATATACATGCCGAAACCTACTAGCATTACACGAGCACCGTCGCTGACAGTGCCGCCGATCTCATCGAAAAAGTATCGAGCCCAGCGTCGCGAGCAGGCTCTGCTGTGGTGCGCGCTGGCCGCATGCTTGACGAGAATATCGATCCAGGTCATTGCATTACAAATGACGAAAATGGCCCGAATGGCAAGCAATATACTTCTGCCAAAGTCTTGGCATATGGCGATCTTTATGACGATTCGAAGACAAAAGCTGCTCTTACTGCCAAGCAAACCAGCTCGACCAGCAGGGAACCTACAGCGACTCAGTGTTCTTCTGAGGATCACCGTTGGCAATGAACATAGTTAACACATTGTGAACCAGCATTATTGCATCTAATCTTCCGTTAGTGTGAATTTACCATCAGATGCTTATAGCGCTCAAACTCACGATCTCTGAAAGTAGTAGTGGCGCGTATATTATGAATTTGAAGATGTCGCGGCTTACTCGCTGGTACTACATGACGGCTATCCGAACTTGAACTGCTTGATCGAGGAGGAGCATCCTGTGGTTATATGAGCAGCGGTGCGAATCCGCCAAGGAAAAAACATGCGCAAATATCACTGAACCTATATTAAGCAGGATGGTGGCCGCGACGAGATTTGCGATGACCTTGTAGAAACCATCCGCTCACACTACGATCGATTCGAACGCATTGCTGACGATATGAAACGACTCGGATACGAGGTCTCCAGCGAAGCTCTCACGACTGCGATGCCTCCAAAAACTAAGGGCTCCCCTTCAGGAAAGCATGCTAGGATCTGCGCGTGCACTTGCTCAACGTCACCTAACGCGCAAAGTACAGGCGCCCTAGAAGTCGGTTAAGCGCCTGCTATACCTTCCCCTTGGTGTAAGCCAAAGGAAACTCGGCAGATAATGTCCCGAGCGTTGAACATGCGGCGAACGTTAACTCACGATGGTAGCGATCGGTCAACACATCTTTTTGTATAACTGGGAGTTTGCTCTTGAAGCTGAAGCAGTTGCGTCCCTCATCGAACCAGGAGTAAGTCCACACCATTTGCGGAATGCCCGATTGAAGGCGGCTTCCGAGCTGTATTTGGATCGTTCGGCAATGGCTGCAATGCTCAGCTTCGTCCCGGTAAGCATCTCACTGGCAAGCGTTAGACGAACGTGGGTCACGAAATGCCGCGGAGATATTCCGACCGAGGCCATAAAGCGGCTGTTTAACGTAGAGCGACAGACATGAGCAATCCCTATCAGGTCTTGCAAAGTCCAGTCCTTATGAGGCTCCTTGAGCACCGCGGCTATCACCCGAGCGACCGCTGGGTCAGATAATCCTTTGTAGATGGGGCCACTTTTGGGGTGTGCATTAGCCTCTTTGAGAGCTATCGTCAGAAGCGCTTCAGTGAGCCGGATGGCGGCAGGTTGCGTGATCGATTGATTGAGGCGCTGTACATTAAGCTCGTAATGGATCGCGTCCAGAAGTAAGCGGTGCGTGTCGGCGAACCCCTTGAGTAACATAGGCTCGGGTAAGCCGGTGATTAGCGCTCCTGAGGTCTGTTTGTCAATAAACATGATGACCATGCGCAGCTCAAAGAGCTTGCCGCCGCCGCCGTAGTTAACCTGTTGATTGAACAAAAGACCAAGCGAAGGGCGGCCTTGGGAGTCTGTTACATTAGGCTCCACTTGGTTCGCCATCAGGTCACGGAGGTCAATGCAAGGTGTGTTCTTGGGTGCAGTGATCCTGTGGCGCGTGTGAAAAGGCATCACCAGCATATCGCCCCGGCAAAACTTAACGGATTCCACTGGCGAATCAAACGACACCTCGCACTCGCCCCGGTAGGCCTCGTATATTACAAATGTGTCTGGGCCGTAGGCGACATCTACACCAAAGGGAGCACTCAGATTCGCATGCGCCGGCACCGCCGCGGACAGCCTGATAGAACTTAAAAGATGATCGAACGCTTCTGACGGTAGGTAACGTATCGGATTGGAAAGCGACCACATGACCTCGTCGCGGTACTTGAAAAGCCCTGGTACTGACTCTTTCGGATCGTGGGAAGCCGCCTTGGCTAACTGAGACATACATTTTCTCCAGCTGCAAAAGCAGAGCGCCTTTACGCGCCTGTTTATTGTTGTTAAGTAAAATCAGCACACCCTTGAAAGGTCGCCTAGCAGATTTACGGCCGACATAACTCGGCGTTATCGCCCGCGAGGTATTGCCGTCAAAACGGCTGGTAGTACTCGGCGGACTAACTCAAGGCATGTCGATGAAGAGCATCGAACGCAAATGCCGAAGCCGATACACCGAGTGTACTGGCTTCGTCAAAAAGCGTTACGTCAATTGACCTTAAAACACTTTCCAGCCCATAACCATTACTAGGCTGTAACCTGAGAAGGTGTTTTCCGCATCATAGTTGGCAGCCGCTTTCACCTTGAGTTGGCTACCAAGGCTAGGCAAAAACACGCTGACTACCGGACCAACGGAACCGGAGGAGAATTTGCTGTCGTTGGTGCGGGTGCCGTCGGGCAGTTTGTCACCATCGATCTGCTTGGCTTGCTGCCCAGCGAAACCGACCTGCCAGTTGCCATAGCGCTCGGTAATCGCCCAGTCTAGATTGACCACAGTCCCAGCGTCGAAGTCAGTGTCAGTGTTCTTTTGCGGCATTGAGTAGTAAAGCCGCGCACTGAGTTCGGTTCCATCGCCACCTAGTGAAAACTCCGGCCCGGTCAGGTAGCTTGCGGCTATGTTTGGCGAAACGATCCAAGTATTACCGCCAGTGTTGACCGGCTCTTGCATGTCGTAACGCCCGGTAGGCATGGTGATACCAAGGCCACCGCCGATAGTCAGCCCATAGGGCAACGGCGCTAACCCGGCACTGCCCGCCACTCCCCCACCCAGGTACTTGCTCCAGAAGAACAGGTCGCTGTAGATATCAGCGGTGCCCGAATTGCAATTGCGTTCACCAAAACGAATGCAGCGTCTTCCATAGCCGATCTGGGCCGAGGTAGCTATACTGCCACCAAATAGCTTTGCGTCGTACACATAATTGAGTCCGACTACGGCTGCCGACGCATCAAAATCCGTGTCGAACGGCACCTTGTCTCCATTTAGGTCACGATAATCTTCGGAAGTGATGCCAATATATCCGGCCCCCATGTAAAGCCCTGGCTGCGGGGGCAAATACGCAGCGCCAATATCAGTACCGCCGATTGGGCCGCCATAGATGGGTGTCTCGGCCGCATGAGCGGCGCTCGCCAAGGTAACTAGCACCAGCCCAGTCAATAAAGAAATTAATCGTAGTATCATTTGTATGCGCATGGAACTTGCCTCGATTTTGTTGTTGTTAAGTTGCTTCTGCCAGCAGCGTTCGGTCGGCTTCAACTGTGCAACGAATTGCTGCGCAATAGCCCCCTCCGCCCCCAAAACCAGTAATCGTTTATAGCTTGTTTATTGAGCGTATTTGATCCTCTTAGCTGCTTTCGGAAACAATGCCAGTGCATTACGTCCGATCTGTTCGACTTGCTCTGGTCGTAATCCACTGAACGCCAGCAAACACTCAATGTTGGCGATGGCATTGTGCTCGGTGGTACAAGGCGCCCCGCAATCGGAGCCGTACACCAGATTTTCGGCGCAGGTCATCGCCAGGCCGGCCGAAAGGCTCTGCTCCGAGCCTGTCATCGCCGTGTCCAAGTACAATGCCGACAGTTGCTCGCGCATTTCCTGTTGGGAAATCCGTTGTGGGTTGGGCACCCAAGACTCGTTGCCAAGCAGGATGAGGCGCCCCGAAAGAGCCGGTAGCGCGCCGCCGCAGTGCGCGAGAATGAAGCGGATGTTTGGGTAATTCCTGAATACCCCGGCATATAACATGTCGGTTATTACGCTGGCAGTCTGGTAGGCCGCCTCCAGCAGTACGCCGGGCCGGGCGAACTGTCCCTGCACAGCATGATTGGGATGCACGAACACCACAGCCTGACGTTTATCCAGTTCGGCCCACAGAGGCTCAAGGCGCACGTCGGAAAGGAATACGCCGTTGTACTGGCAGTAAACTGCAAACCCGTCGGCATCCAGCGCATCGGCTCGAGCCAGTTCCTGCAAGCCGGCCTCAATGTCGTCAGTGGGCAAGCCCATCAGCAAACCGAATCGAGCAGGATACTGTGCGACCAGTTCAGCGCCATGGCGGTTGCTTGCTTCCAATGCCGCGTGATCCGCTGGCACCAAGCTGAGCATCTGCATAGCAATGCCGACACTATCCATATAGGCTAGCCGGTCTTCCAGCGACCACTCAGGCGGCTGCTCGCCATACCAGTTATCTCGTTGCATGGCTTCCCACATGGCCGCACTCTGTTCGCTTGAACGCGGCGGGCTGAAATGCGCGTGGACATCAATCCACGCCTCAACCAGAGGTCGATTGTTCATTACCGATCTCCTGCTTTTCAACGGTTCGTTGCCAGTGCGAGACTGGATGGCTGTTGCAGCATTGATTCGCTACCTACGGCATTTGCGGTATCCAGCAATTGCGCCATGACGTCTGGTAACTCTGCGGCAACGTCTACTCTGTGCGCACGCCAAGCCACATGACCATCTGGCCTGACGAGTACAGCACCATCAGCGTCAGTGCCGCGCACCCGCGCCCAATAGCCCAGCGGGTCTCTCACAGCACCGAAGCGCGAATCGATCATAATCACATTAACCAACACACCGCTGCTGCGCTGGGCGGCACGTGCGGCCTCGAACCAAGCTCCGCCGCCCCGACCGGTTAGCAACACGAACTGACCACGGCCAACCAGATCCAAAGTGGAAATACGCCGACGTCCCTTCTCGATCCAGGCGTGAGGTAGGCGCGCGCCTGGCCAGGTGGTCGGCGCGTAAGCGACGTCCGGATGTCCATCGACCAGCGGCTCCCTGGAGCCGTCGTCGACGCGTGCGCCGGCGCGGTAGCGATAGCCCAATTCGATGCCAAGCGCATTGAAGGCCGGCTCCAGTACCTCTTCTTTGAGTTGGGCGAACTTGGCTCGCCGAGCGTCACCCTCGGGGCCGTCCTCATGCAGTTGCAGCAGAGACTGCTTCACTTCATCCGGCGTGGCACCTGGGCAGATACCAAGAAACTCTGAATAGAAGCGCCCCCAGAAGCCCATCGCCGAATCCCAGGCACGGTTTACGATGCGCTCGCCCACTGGCTGGCGCTCCAACTCGTAGCTCTGCAGCAGCTCTGGCCCGGCTTTGCCTTCCAGCAGGAGTTTGAGTTTCCACGCTAGGTTGTAGCCATCGGCGACCGATGTATTCGATCCCAGGCCATTCATCGGAGGGTGACGATGCACCGCATCTCCCATGCACCAGACACGCCCCTCACCATAGTGGGTCGCCCACATCTTGTTCATGGTCCAGCGCGAGACACCCTTAATAGTGATGTCCACAGTGCTGTCCCCGATGACCGATTGAACGCGCTTGAGGATGGTCTCGGAATCGCCATCAAAGGTCGTCCCTGGCGGCATACTCCAACCGGCAATCCACTCATCCCATGGCGAAACGTTGACAAAGGTTGCACCGTTATACATGTCTGCGGACCAGAACATAGTACCGGGCCGATGCTCACAATAGCGGGCTAGATCACCCTTGAACCATACGTAGACAACTTCGCCGATGCCCGCATCGCCACCGACACACATCTGGCCCTCGAAAGGAAGCTCAAGGACTTCGGCCACCTTGCTACGGGCACCGTCTGCGCCCAACAGGTAGTCAGTACGCACCTTGTAGCTCACGCCTGTTTGTTCTTCGACAACAATGGCGGTGACTCCCTCATCGTCCTGCGTGAAGGAATCCAGGCGATGACTGAAGCGCATGTCGGCCACGCCTGCGTCCTCAATAGCTTCAATCAGCACCGGCTCCATGATGTTCTGCGTGATATTACACATGCCACAGGGGCTCGCCTGGGCATAACGCGCAGCGTGTTCTTCACCTGCGCCCCAGGCTTCGGAGCGATAAACTTCAGGGCCTGCCATGGTGGTGATCCAGGCGTTGCTCCACATACCTTCAGCGGGCGTGGCCTTGGCTTTCACTGCCTCTTCAATGCCTAGATCTCGAAATATCTCCATGGTGCGCTGGTTGGTGATGTGCGCACGCGGCGTGTGAGCAGCGCCGGAAAACATCTCTAACAACACATGAGGAATGCCATAACGGCTCAGCGCCAACGAGAGCGTCAGCCCGGCCGGGCCTGCCCCTGCGATAAGAACGGGGGTATGTAAGTCGTACAAAGCCTTCTCGGCAGGATTGTTCATTGCAGAGCTCCTATTCATTTTGTTGTTTTTCCGCGGAGCGGATATCTGAAAATGGGAAGTACTTATGCTCAATCGGAGCGGCTATGAGCTGAGGCCGGTGCGGCGTTGAGTAGATCCAGCGCCACATCGACAATCATGTCTTCCTGGCCACCAACCATGCGCCTCTTGCCCAACTCGACGAGGATGTCGAGGATCTTCAGGCCATATTTTTCGGCCGCCACTTCGGCATGCCTCAAGAAGCTGGAGTAGACGCCTGCGTAGCCAAGGCCGAGCGTCTCGCGGTCAACACGCACAGGACGATCCTGCAACGGACGCACCAAGTCGTCGGCGGCGTCCATCAGCTTGTAGAGGTCGGTGCCGTGGTTCCAACCCATGCGTTCGGCAGCGGCAATGAAAACCTCCAAAGGCGCATTTCCAGCACCGGCACCCATGCCCGCCAGGCTGGCATCGATCCGATCACAGCCCTCCTCCACCGCGATGATAGAGTTGGCCACACCGAGGCTTAGGTTGTGATGGGCGTGCATGCCCGTCTGGGTGTCCAGATTCAGCGTCGCCTTGAACGCCCGCATGCGGTCGCGGGTTTCATTCATGTTCATGGCACCACCCGAGTCAGCCATGTAGATACACTGCGCGCCGTAGCTTTCCATCATTTTTGCCTGACGGGCCAGCTCTTCGGCCGGGATCATGTGACTCATCATCAGGAAACCGACAGTGTCCATACCTAGCGAACGGGCATATTCGATGTGCTGCTTCGACACATTCGCTTCGGTGCAGTGGGTGGCCACACGCACGGTTCGGGCGCCAGCATCATAGGCAGCCTTAAGGTCATGCACGGTACCAATGCCCGGCAGCAGCAGTACCGCGATGCTTGCATGGTCGATTACATCGGCGGCCGCCTCGATCCATTCCAGATCGCTGTGGGCGCCAAAGCCGTAGTTGAAACTGGAGCCCTGCAAGCCATCGCCGTGGGTGACCTCGATGGAGTCAACCTTGGCCTGATCCAGTCTGCGGGCAATAGCCTGCACATTCTGGATCGAGTACTGGTGGCGGATAGCGTGGCTGCCGTCGCGTAGGGTCACGTCGGAGATATAGAGTTTCCTGGTCATGCCGAAGCCCCCATTGACTGGGCCATACGCTCGGCGGTGGCCAGCGCTGCAGAAGTCATGATGTCGAGATTGCCGGCATACGCCGGTAGGTAATGGGCTGCGCCTTCGACCTCAAGAAAAATCGAGGTTTTCAGCCCGCTGAAGCGACCCTGGCCAGGGATGTTCAGTGGTGTCGTCTGGGGAATCACGTCGAATTGCACCTTCTGCTTCAGACGATAGCCCGGTACATAGGCCTGCACGGCGACAGCCATCTCTTCGATACTGGCTTCGACCTTCGCCTGGTCCGCAGCCTCGCTGAGCACGAACACCGTATCGCGCATCATCAACGGCGGCTCGGCGGGGTTCATGATGATGATCGCCTTGCCCTTAGCCGCACCACCGATCACTTCAATGGCTTTGCTGGTGGTTTCGGTGAACTCATCGATATTAGCCCGCGTCCCGGGGCCCGCCGACTTGCTGGCGATTGAGGCGATAATTTCTGCGTAATGCACCTTAGCTACCCGCGACACCGCAGCGACCATCGGGATCGTCGCCTGCCCGCCGCACGTGACCATATTTACGTTGAGCTGGCGCAGGTTCTGCTCGAGGTTGACCACCGGCACGCAATAAGGGCCAATGGCAGCTGGTGTCAGGTCGATTAGGCGGATACCCGGCTTGATGGCACGCAGAAAGGCCTCATTCTTGACGTGGGCACCAGCCGATGTGGCATCAAAGACGAAGTCGATGCTCTGAAACACGGGCAGGCGCGTCAGGCCTTCGACGCCTTCATGGGTGGTCGCAACGCCAAGGCGAGCGGCACGGGCCAGACCATCGGAGTTGGGATCGATGCCCACCATGGCGCCCATTTCCAGATGCTTGGCGTTGCGCATCACTTTGATCATTAGATCAGTGCCGATATTGCCCGAACCGACGATAGCGACTTTCAGTTTCTGCCTCATACTGCCTCTCCATACCTGAAGGAAACCGTGCCCAGACCGCCGATCCTGGCTACCACCCTGTCACCGGGGGTGAGACTAATCATGGGGCCGAGCGCACCCGTCAGCACGATATCGCCAGCACGCAATGGCTCGCCGGCGGCAACCAGCGTGCGCGCAAGCCAGGCAGCAGCTTTCAGCGGATGGCCCAGGCAAGCAGCACCAGCGCCGACCGACGCCACGTCGCCATTGACTTCCAGCACCATGCCGCAGCTGTACAGATCCAACCCAGCCAGGGCATGGGTTTGCTGCCCCAGCACGAAGCTCGCGCTGGAGCCGTTGTCGGCGACCGTATCGGCAAAGGTGATCTTCCAGTCGGCAATGCGGCTGTCGACAATCTCCAGCGCGGCAACCGCGTGCAGCGTTGCTGCCGCAACGTCGTCTTCGCTGGTGGCAAGGCTGGTCAAGTCATAAGCCAGCACCAGTGCCACCTCGGCCTCGGCTCGAGGTTGCAGCATGGTGACAGGGCTCAGCACGCCGCCATCGGGCAGGCACATATCATCAAACAGCACGCCGAAATCCGGCTGGTTGACACCGAACTGCTTCTGCACAGCAAGCGAGGTGAGACCGACCTTTCGGCCCACAATGCGCCGCCCCTGCTCAAGCCAATGCTGCGTATTGATCGCCTGCACCGCGTAAGCACCGGCAACATCATCGGCAGCCAGGCCGTCCCGCAGCGGCGCCACGGCAACCCCCTGGTAGGCATTGCGCAGCCGCCGGGCCAGCGTTTGATGATCACTCATGGCGCGTTTCCATGAGCCCCTGGGCCAGGAAGCCGTGCACCAGGCTATTGAACTCGTCGGCTTTTTCCAACTGGGCCCAGTGGCCGCACTGCGGAAACACGTGCAAGCTGGCATTGGGCAACAAGCGCAGCAACAGCAGACTGCTATCCCACGGAATTACTCGATCTTCCTTGCCATATACCAGCAGAGTGCGGTGCTGCAGATTAGCGCTCACCAAGCGCTGCCACAGATCGTGCATCGGATGCCCTTTCCATTCACGCTTCTTTAATAAATCGGGTTGAGTAGCAGTCTGGTAGCGGGCCTCGACCAGGTCGGGAGTGATCATCGATTGGTCGTAGACCATGATACGCATCGCCGCTTCGAGCTTTTCGCGGCTTGGGCCCTCGCCCTGGTAGAAACTACTGAGAGTCTTGATGCCCTCGGTCATCATCGGCGTAAACATGGTCGGCGAGCCGCCCGGGCCCATCAACACCAGGTTGTCGACCAACTCCGGGCGGGTCATCGCCAAAGTCAGGGAAATGGTTCCTCCCATGGAGTTACCGATGAAATCCGCACTTTTCACCCCCAGCTTGTCGAGTGCCTTGCCAAATACTTCGGCGTAGTAATCGGTGTCCTGATAGGCGCTGAGCGGCTTGTCCGACCGCCCATAATGCGGGGAGTCGAAGGCGATTACACGGTACTGCTCGGCGAACACCGGCAAATTGGTGCGGTAGTTGCTCCAGGCTGAGGCACCTGGGCCGCCGCCGTGCAGCATCACCAGTACACGGTCACCCATTTCGGTGTCGTGATAATGAATATTGAGGCCGTCGATTTCGATGAATCTAGATGTGCTTTCAGAGGTATGCATGGTTATTGTCCGTCCCTTCTGGAGATCACTTGGTGGCTTGCAAAGCAGGCGGCATATGGAACTCATGCCCCCAACTGCTATTGGTGGGGTAATGGGTCACGTGCCAGGTTTCATCGTCGATCTGGATGCCGCCCCAGCCGATCTCCACCGACCAACCGGACGGCGTGAGCACATAGAAGGAGAACATGTTGTCGTTCACATGACGGCCCAGGTCGATGAGGATGTGCGCGCCCGCCGCCTTGGCGCGGCTGTAAGCGAAGCCCACCTCATCGAGTGAGTTCATTTCCAGCAGAATGTGGTGTAACCGCGGACCATGGGATGGAGGCATATCTACGATAGCCAGCGAGTGATGTCGCTCATTGACCCGCATGAACATTGCCTCGCAGTTGATACCAGGAATCATCAGCGAGTCAGTTCGCTTGAAGCCCAGTACTCGCTCGTAAAAACCGATCTGCTGCTGATAGTTATCGGTGGCGAGTACCAGATGCCCCAAGCCCTGCTCTTGAGTCAAGAAGGGTCGAGCTCCAACCGGCGAGACGAACGGCTGGTTGGCCAGCAGGGTCGGCCCGTAATGGGCTTCTATCAACACACCATCAAGGTCGCGAAAACGGATCATTTCCCGCGCACCCATCGCACGCGCCTCTTCGTTAGCGATGTCGTCGAAGGGGATATGCGCTGTGCTCAAGGCGTTGCGCAATTGGTTGAGATCTTCGCTGCTGCGGCACTCCCAACCCACGTAGGCAAGGTCGTCATTGTCACCTGGATGGATGATAATACGCCGCTGATGTAGATCGGCGCGTAGCACCAGGGTACCGTCTTCAAGTTCCTGTCCGATCTGCAGACCCAATACTTCGGGAGCGAATTTCTTCCAGGCGCTGATATCGCGCGCTGTGAATCCGATATAGCCGAGGGTGTCGATGCCAGACATAGTGATTCCTCTTGTGAGTCATTGTTATTGAGGCCAGCTCATCACCGGCTTCGCTTGACAGTAAGTTTGCTGCAGGGCCGTGAACCGGTCATTACCCGAGATACCGGGATTTTTGACCTTTCGTACATCGAGGGCTTGATCCAGCGCAGTGAAGCGTGCAGTCTGCACCGGCATAAAGAAAAGAATCGGTAAAAAGCTATTGGTGTCTCTTTACGGTGTATGAAGGCCCCTTGAAAAATGATGAGCGTGCACCCCAGTCGTTATTTGCATAGGGATGGCATTAGGGTCTGTTGACGTTTCGCTCACGGCCGCGCTGGAGCCCGTTTTTATTCGCGGCAAGGCGGCAGGAGGAGAGATGTTTGGTGTTTCCAAATGAACGACGACTACTAACGCCGCCGCGGGTAAAAACGGGCCCAGCCCTTCGGGTTGCACCTCAAAGCAGCTCGCGATGAAACGTCAACAGACCCTAGGAAATAGGCGTTCAGCCTCAACTTGGTTATCTCTCTTTCAGTAATGATGCGAATCATGTGACGATCAATAAAAAAGCCCCGCGACGCAAAATGCGAGGCGGGGCGCAGCCAGTGGATTCAATGGCTATAGCTCGTTTACTTCAAATAGTCTAATTGTCTCAAGCACTTGGGCTCGATTACTTCTTGGGCCAGGCCTTGGGGTCAACTTTATTAACCAGCTTGGGAAAAAGGCTGGGATCAAACACAGGCTCTTTGCCCGCTTTTAACTGCTTTTCGTAGTCGTGGAAGAGCGAGAAAGCCACTGGTGACAGCATTAAAATAGCGACCAGGTTAATAATCGCCATCATGCCCATAGAGAGGTCGGCGAAGTTCCAAATCGCCC
>Ga0209344_10004724_pt1 | contig 12273 bp, 11 predicted proteins | sample Cruoilmetagenom6_FD_187293 | JGI IMG/M metagenome (GOLD analysis project Ga0209344, IMG submission 187293) | Oil polluted marine microbial communities from Coal Oil Point, Santa Barbara, California, USA - Santa Barbara Oil Seep Sample 6 (SPAdes)... | ecosystem: Environmental > Aquatic > Marine...
GGGGCAGTAAATTCTTTGGCTATGCCTTTCCGGTTGTTTCGGAAGAGGAGGTAAAGGAACACATCGAAAATCTTAAAAAAACACATCATACCGCGCGTCATTTTTGCTATGCTTGGCAACTCGGCAAAAGTTATGAACACTATCGGGCCAATGATGACGGCGAACCATCAAACAGTGCGGGAATGCCTATTTACGGACAATTGCAGTCTTTTGATGTAACAAATATTTTGGTAGTGGTGGTACGCTATTTTGGCGGAACCAAATTGGGCGTGGGCGGATTGATACAGGCCTACAAAACTACTGCGCAAATGGCCTTGGAAACTTGTAAAATAGTAGAAAGAACCATTGATAAAACTTTCCTCCTAAAATTTGAATATCCTGAAATGAATACTGTAATGCGCATCATAAAAGAAGAGGACATTACACTTAAAAGTCAAACCATGGAACTGAATTGTGAGTTTGAAATTGCAGTTCGAAAAAAAGATGCCAAACGGGTTTTTGAACTATTTGAAAACACTTACAAAGTGGCAATTAAACACTTGGAAAATTAATTATTCTTCTTTCAACTTTTCCATTAAATAATCCGGTGCTCTCATCAACTTTTTTGTAGTACTGTTCACAAAAACCAAAATTGTGGTTGCTGTAATCAAAAGTTGTTTGGACTCATTATAAATTTCATAGTAAAACTCAATTTTCACATTGGGCATTTGCTTCAAAGTAGTTTTTACGGTCAGCAAATCGTCATAAAAAGCAGGTTGCTTATAATCAATACTAAAATGGATCACAGGCAAGTGTACATTGTTGGCTTCCATCCATTTATAAGAAAAACCGAGTTCGCGTAACCATTCAGTCCTGCCCTGCTCTAAGTATTGTGCGTAATTGCCGTAATAAACTACCCCCATTTGGTCTGTTTCGCCGTAGCGCACTCTAATATGTGTAAGTGTATTCTTCAAAATTTTGTGTCGATTAAAGAAAGTTTTTTTGTAGTTTTATCGAAAGGAAAGTATGAGAAAAAAAAACTAAAAATTCAACCCTAATGTAGTTTTTTTTATAACTTTTTTGTTCACATATTTGCACTGTTAAGAAATAGCTCGGAAACTCTCCATCCCCTATTTTTTGGCCACACCTTTTAAAAAACAAAAAACAGAATTTTTAACTATGAGCAAAACTGCGGAATCGGTTTGGAACAATTGTTTGGCTTTTATCGAAGATAACATCACTTCGCAGGCATACAAAACTTGGTTCGAGCCTATTAAAGCAGTAAAGCTAACTGACAATGCATTGAGCATTCAAGTTCCGAGCAAGTTTTTTTATGAATGGCTTGAGGAACACTATGTTAAAATTCTGAAAGTTGCTCTTACAAAAGAATTGGGAACTTCAGCCAAATTGGTTTACATTATTAGGATGGAAAACACCTATGGCAACAAACAGCCTTTTACTGAGAAAATTCCGAGTGCCAACCGAAGCAACCTTCAATCGCAAGAGATTGATGTTCCTTTAAAAAACAAAAGCCCGGAGCTTAAAAATCCTTTTGTTATTCCAGGGATTCGCAATGTGAAAATTGAATCGCAGCTTAACCCCAATTATAATTTTGAGAGTTTTCTTGAAGGTGAATCAAACCGTTTGGCCCGTTCCGCTGGTCTCGCGGTTGCAAACAAACCAGGAGGAACATCCTTCAACCCCTTGCTTATTTTTGGCGGTGTCGGGTTGGGAAAAACACACCTGGGCCACGCAATTGGTGTTGACATAAAGGATAAATATCCAGAAAAAACCGTTCTTTATATTTCTGCGGAAAAGTTTACGCAACAATACATTGAATCGGTAAAAAAGAATAATCGCAACGATTTTATTCACTTCTATCAAATTATAGATGTGCTAATTGTGGACGACATTCAATTGCTTTCCGGAAAGGCCGGCACGCAGGACGTTTTCTTCCACATATTCAATCATTTGCACCAAAACGGCAAGCAGGTTATTTTAACCAGCGACAAGGCGCCGGTGGATATGATTGATATAGAGCAACGCCTGCTTTCCCGTTTTAAATGGGGACTTTCAGCTGAGTTGAACCACCCAGATTACGACACGCGTGTTGCAATTATAAAAAACAAACTGTATCGCGATGGCGTGGAAATGCCGGAAGATATTATAGAATTTTTAGCAAACAACATTAAAACGAATATTCGTGAACTTGAAGGCGCCATCATTTCATTGATTGCCCATTCTTCCTTTAACAAAAAGGAAATCACGATTGATCTTGCCCGCAAGATTGTCGATAACTATGTAAAACATACCAAACGTGAAGTTTCCATAGACTACATTCAAAAAGTAGTGAGTGATTATTTCCAAATGGATGTTGACACTTTACAGTCAAAAACCCGAAAGCGACATATTGTGCAAGCTAGGCAATTGGCAATGTTTTTTGCAAAGAAGTTCACCAAAGCATCTTTAGCCTCCATTGGGTCACAGATTGGGCAGCGCGATCACGCAACCGTACTTCACGCCTGCAAAACCGTTGATAATCTTTCTAGCACAGACAAGCAGTTCCGCAAATATGTGGAAGACCTCAGCAAAAAGTTGACGCTTTAATTTAGTCTTCAAGACAACGCGGCATTATACAGTAAATAAATCTTCTGTATTTTTACTGAACTTTTAAACTTACAAAAATCGTTTTGAAAAAATATAAAATTCTTATGGTCTGCCTTGGCAATATTTGTCGTTCGCCCTTAGCAGAAGGTATTTTAAAATCCAAAGTCGATGCTTCAAAAGTCTTTGTGGATTCCGCTGGCACGGGACATTGGCATGTGGGCGATGAACCCGACCAACGAAGCATTGCTGTTGCAAAAAGATATAATATAGACATTACCACTCAACGGGGGAGACAATTCAGCGCAAAGGATTTTGAGGATTTCGATTTGATTTATGTGATGGACAACAGTAATAAGGAAAACGTTTTGGCATTGGCCGAAAATGATTTTCAAAAAGAAAAAGTAAAATTGATTCTTGATGAAATTTTCCCTGGTGAAAACGTTGATGTGCCCGACCCGTATTTTGGCGGAAATGCAGGTTTTGAAAACGTTTTTAAAATGCTCGATGAAGCCTGTGAACAAATTGCACAGCGCCTTTAACGCAAATTAACAGTTGGTTTTCTTACATTTAGTAATTCACTAAATAAAAAACCATGAAAAATTTATTCTACTTCATTCCTTTTCTTCTTTTTTCAACCCTTCTTATTGCACAAGATGTATCCATCGAGTTCTTTAAAGGAAATTTTGATAGCCCTCTAAGTCTTCAACACACTGATGATGACCGTCTTTTTATTGTAGAAAAAGGAGGCGAAATTAAAATAATACAAGGAGATGGAACTGTTAACGCTACACCTTTTTTAAATATTTCAGGCATTATTTCAACAAACGGCGAACGGGGTTTATTGGGCATGGCATTTCATCCCGACTATAGTAATAATGGTTATTTTTATGTTTATTATACCAATACCAGCGGCAATACCCAGGTTTCGAGATTTTCAGTTGATAGCGGCAACCCCGATTTAGCAGATCCTTCTTCAGAATTATTTCTGCTGGATTATAACCAACCTGAGACAAACCACAACGGCGGCAATTTAGCATTTGGTCCCGATGGCTATCTTTACATTGCTTCTGGCGATGGTGGCGGCAGTGGCGATCCGAATAATAGAGGGCAGGATCTTGGTTATCTATTGGGAAAAATATTGCGGATAGATGTTGATAATCCTTCTGGGGGCAACAATTACGGTATCCCCTCAGACAATCCATTTGTGGGAGACCCGAATGCTCTTGATGAAATTTGGGCATACGGCCTGCGAAATCCTTGGCGGTTTTCATTTGATTTTACTGATAATAACATTTGGATAGCCGATGTGGGACAAACCAGCAGGGAAGAAATAAATCGCGCCAATGTGGGAGAAGCTGGATTGAATTATGGTTGGAGATGCTACGAAGGAACCCAACCGTTTAACACTCAGGGTTGCCCACAACAATCAGAGTTAACTTTTCCTTTAACTGAATATACACATGCAGGTGGCAATTGCTCCATTACTGGCGGTTATGTTTATAGAGGTTCAGTATATTCTGATATTCCAGGACTGTACTTTTTTGCAGATTTCTGTAGCGGACTTATTGGTACGGTTGATAATTCTGGAAATTTGGTAGAGCACGGTAATTTCTCAGGAAGTTGGGTTTCTTTTGGTGAAGATGTCAATAAGGAACTTTACATCATAGATTTTGGCGGAGACATTTATAAAGTTAAAGGTGGTGAACTGGCCAATACAGAAGATTTTTCTTTTGAAAATACGCTTACAATGCTCCCAAATCCCACATCAGAGAATGTTACTTTTAGTTTTAAAAACGGTACCCTTCAAACAATTAAGTTTTTTGATATAAGAGGAAGCTTGGTTTCTTTCGAAGAAAATATATCTAGCAATAATAAAATTATTGATGTTTCAAATTTGAACCCAGGAATTTATTTTGCCAAAATCACTTCCGAAAAAGGAAACACAATTGTAAAAAAATTGATCGTACAGTAATTAATGAATTCAAAAAAAGGAAATTTATACCTCATCCCCTGCCCTATGGGCGATGTGCCTCCTTTGGCGGTGCTCCCGATTTCGGTAAAAAAAGCCGTTGAAAAAATTGACCATTATATCGTGGAGCATGAAAAAAATGCACGCCGATTTATAAAAAGTATTGTCCCCGAAAAGAAACAACCCACGCTGAAATTTCAAGAGATAAACAAATTTACCCACGCTGAAGAAATCCCCTCCATGCTCAATCCGTGCCTGGAGGGTTTTGATGTGGGCGTAATAAGCGACGCGGGTTGTCCCGGAATTGCGGACCCCGGGGCAAGAGCGGTACATCACGCACACGAACTGGGCATAAAGGTCGTGCCCCTCGTGGGACCATCGTCCATTTTACTGGCAATGATGGCCAGTGGATTTAACGGTCAAAATTTCGCTTTTAACGGGTATTTACCTATTGATAAAGGCGAAAGGAAAACAGAACTGAAAAGACTTGAAAAAATATCAAAGGATTTTGACCAATCCCAACTATTCATTGAAACTCCGTACCGTAACAATCAAATGCTGCAGAGCCTAATTGAAAATCTCAATCCACAGACAAGAATTTGTGTGGCTTGTGATATTACTTTGCCTTCAGAATACATAAAAACTGCTCCTGTAAGTTTATGGAAAAAAATAAAGGTGGATCTTCATAAAAGACCCACCTTATTTATCATTCAAGGATAAAATTTAAATTACCCTCGGTTTTTTATTTGGTACAATATGCGAAGTATCATACCCTGAAAACTTTCGCAAATAATAACGAATGGAGGCGCCATTGGCATCCTCAAAACTGTTTTCGCCCGCGCTTCTCAAAAATTTCTTCACATTACCGGCACCTGCCAAATGAGCAGCGGCCAAAATTCCCGATTCGGTAACTTTCACACCGCCAATGGTTTTGCCTACGTAGCGCTTTATATCGTTCCGAAGCACCCACTTATTCAAAGAAGTGTATGCTAGGAAGGCAGCCTCCTGCTGGCGGGTATCGTATAAAAAATTATCGGTGTTCTTAAAACCAATCATTCGTAAAGTGGCGCGGGAAAACTGATATTTCCCCATATATCCATAATCGTTTACGATATGGTAATTTCCTCTGGATTCCTTAAAACCAAGAGCTTCTTTAAAACCCAAATAGGATTTTCCCAAAAACAAATAAAACTTTGGGGTCACAGGAGCAATAAATGGCATAAGCTCTGCTTCTGTGGGAACGGTGTAGTCTAACTCTAATCCTTCTGTACTAAAAGTAGAAAAATCGTAGCTATCTTTTGAAATGAAACCTGTCCCTACTGTTACGGTAACAACAAGTAATACTGCAATGAGATATATTCTTTTTTTCATTAAGGTTTAAAATTCCGATGTTATTACATCGTCGTTTCAGCGCGCAAAGATAAGGCTTTTTTTAAAAATCTGATTTGTAGGCTGTTAAATAAATATTAAATAAAAAAGCTAGGCTTGTCAACCTAGCTTTTTTCAATAATTATAATGTCGCCCTGGCATTGTTGTCTGGGAGTATTTCAGAGACATCGTAATCTACGAAGCGTTTCATATACCTAGTTATAGGCACGTGATTGGCATCTTTGAAAACGACTTCTCCATTGCTGTCCAGAAATTTCATAACATTTCCGGCACCTCCCAGATGCGCCGCGGCCAAAAGGCCCGATTCGGTTATCTTAACACCATTGATGGTTCGGCCATCAAACCTGTCAATATAATCCCGAAGTACCCATTTGTTTTTGGAAATCAAGGCCTCAAAGGCTTTTTCCTGTAACAATGGGGAATTTAAAAATCGGGAGGTATTATGGATTCCGACCCAGTTAAGGGTGGAACGGCCAAACTGGTATTTGCCCAAATAACCCAATCTGTTCACGGCTCTGTAATTGCCACTGCTTTCGCTAAAGCCGAGGTCGTAACAGAAACCCAGGAACGACTTCCCAAGAAAGGGAACACTGTCTTGGGAACTCATATTCACTTCATATTCGTAGGGCACATGGGCAACGTCCCCTACAATATTTGTAGCGAATATAGAACTGCTGTAATCTTCTCTTTTTGAAGAGAATGCCGTTGCAACAAATACCGCAACGGCCAGCAGCACAGACAATTTCATAAAACGTTTTGTCATGTTTTACTTAGTTTTTAAAAGTTATAATTATTGCGCCACCGCCTTATGCGGCGCGAAATAAATTCTTAAAAAGTAAACACACGCTATGGCAAACGCATGCTCGCCGCGCTATATGAAAAAATTGTGCCAAAGAACGATTAACAACCAACTGCATTAGCTGATTATCAATTAATTAACAAAATCAAAGTACAATAAACCTATCCGGATCCCGAAGGCTTAACAGACTTTAACCCGGATTTTTGAAAGATTTTAACAGAAATGAATTTCTTGAAGACTTACCTATTCAATCCTTGACTATTCACCCAGCGCACATATTCAATTTTGTTCACGTTATGCTGCGCCAAGGTTTTTGCAAATTTGTGATACCCAAAATTGGTAACATCCGCCACAAAATAGTAATAATCGTGCTGCTCTGGGTTTAGGACCGCGTCTATGGATGAAATATCGGGCATCGTGATGGGGCCGGGCGGTACGCCGGCATATTTATATGTATTGTACGGAGAGTCCAATTCCAAATCTTTATAAAGCACCCTTTTTATTATTTGATTGTAATCCCCGCTTTCGCGTTTCAGGGCATAAATAACCGTCGGATCGGCTTGCAGCAACATTCCTACTTTTAACCTGTTTAAATAAACTCCCGCTACTCTCGGTCGTTCATCCACTTTAGCGGTTTCTTTTTGAACGATTGCGGCCAACGCCATTACTTGTTCTTTGGAAAGATTTATTTTTTTGGCCTTTTCAGTTCTCGATTCGTTCCAAAAGCGCTCGTATTCCGTTTTCATACGTTCGCGGAAGGTTTCCGCAGAACTGTTCCAATAAAACTCATAGGTATTCGGAATATACAATGAAAGGGCGGTTTCCTTATTCAAACCCACTTCCTTTAAAAATTGCGGATCGCGCATTGCGTTCAAGAGCGAAACACTATCGGCTTCAATCTGTTTTGAAATATGGCCGGCAAGGTCTTCCAAACGCTCTTGATTGTTGAATTTTACGTTGATGGGAATATTTCGGCTTCGCAGTGTATTTACAATATCATTATTGCTCATTCCCTTTCTAATGATGAAATGTCCCGGTTTTATATTTGAAGTATACTTTTTTTGTTCCGCAATGGTAACGAATGAACCCGTGTCCCGCAAAAGCGGCTCAAGTTCTTCAACCACATCATTTATGGTTGCGTTGGTAGGAATATAAACGTGGGCCTCCTTATTATTGAAAGCCGTATTGCCCGAAAAAGCGGTGTCGTAAACGTACCAAGCAAAAGCTCCCATCCCAATGGCACCGAGCAAAACGACAGCTATCAATATTTTTTTTATATACATTTTTCTGATTTTGGGATTAGGGGTTTATTAGCTGGTAAAAATATTCACTTTTATAGTTTCCGTCTGAAAAAATCCAGTCCTTTTTTAAACCGCCTCTTTCAAAACCGGCCTTCTCAAATAGTTTGATGCTGCCCTGGTTCTGTTCGGAAATGCCCGCGAAAATTTGATGGACGTTCAGATGTTTAAAGGCATAATTGCAAGTAAGGCCCAATGCTTCGGATGCATACCCTTTTCTTTTATCCGCTTCGGAAAAAATTACGATACCAACCCCTACCCTGCTGTGTTTTGGGTCAAAATCGTAAAGATCGATGAAGCCTACCAGCGCCTCGTCTTCCTTTTTGCAAATTGCCAAACGCAGCTGTTGTACATCGTAAATATTACGGTGGCTGTTTTCAAGATATTGCAGTAAAATATATTTGGAATAGGGTGTTGTGGTGTTGCTCACCTCCCAAAGCGATTCGTCATTTTCCAAGGTATAGAGAAAATCGAGGTCTGAAAGCTCCAAAGCGCGTAAAAAAATAAGTTCTCCCTTTAACGTTTTCATTGCCAGATTCCTTTAAAGACTTGTATTGCCGGCCCTTCCAAGTACACATTTCTGTAACCCCAATCGGTTTTTTCAAACCGAACCTGCAATTGGCCGCCCGGTGTTTTTAGCAGCACCTCATTTTCGGAAGTTTTACTAGTTTCAAACATAGCGATGGCAACGGCGGTCACGCCGGTTCCACAGGACAGGGTTTCATCTTCCACGCCGCGCTCGTAGGTTCGCACTGAAAAAATGGCAGGAGCTATTTGCTCCACGAAATTCACGTTAGAACCTTCTTTTCCGTAAATTTCATTTCGAATATTTCTTCCTTTTGTAAATACATCATAATTCTGTAATCCCGAAACCATTTCAACGTGATGTGGCGATCCGGTGTTCAAAAAAGTGAAATTTTCTGCAACGTTAATCTTTTCCACATCGTTCATTTTTAGTGAAACCCAATCCTTGTCAACCCTTGCCTCGTGCATTCCGTCCACCGCTTCAAAGTTGGTTTTCTCCGAAATGATTCCCAGAAATTTTGCAAAATGCACAATGCATCTTCCGCCATTACCACACATGGTGCTTAGATTGCCGTCACTGTTATAATACACCATTTTAAAATCTGCGGTCGGGTGTTTTTCCAGCAAAAGCAGCCCATCAGCACCCACACCAAAGCGGCGATCACAGATTTGGGCAACGAGTGCCGTATTCTCTTTTGGAAAAAATTCATCACGATTATCGATAATCACAAAATCGTTTCCCGTGCCCTGATATTTATAAAAGGTGAATTCCATACGCGCACAAAGATATAAAAAGCCACCCCAGCTTTCAGGAAAGTTATCACGTTAAATACAAGTTAAATACCCCTTCTTGGCATACTTTTTTCTAGTCATGGTTGTTAAATTTGTGGGAGTATTTAAATAATGTTTCTTCAAAAAAGTGTTTTTTCTTGATTTCTCAAGTATGAAAACACTTATAGCAATCTAAAATGCTAATCTTGAAAAAAGTGTTTTGCAACATAATTTTTTATTAATCATAAAATTCAATATAAAATGAAACAGACATTCCGTTTATTTCTGGTAGCGCTGTTTGCGGGCGCAGTTACACTTGGAGGTTATAAATTTTTTGAAAAAAAGGATTATATATCCTTCGAGCCCCAAAAAACTTCAAACTTTATCCCCACTAGCTTTTCTGCGGCAGCTGCCGAAATGAATACAGATTTTACCGATGCGGCGGAAAAAACAGTACACGCAGTGGTACACGTTAAAAATATGAGTGTGAGCACACAGCCCACCAATATATTTGAATACTTTCAAGGGGGCGGCCAGCCCCGGGCTCGCGTGGGTAGCGGAAGCGGCGTAATCATTTCGCCCGATGGTTATATTGTAACCAACAATCACGTAATAGCGAACGCCACAAACTTGGAGGTTACCTTAAATAACAACAAAACTTATACTGCAAAATTGATCGGTACCGACCCAAATACCGACATCGCCCTTGTAAAGATTGATGGTAATGAAGAGTTTCCTTTTATACCTTTTGGCGATTCAAACAATGTAAAAATTGGCGAATGGGTCTTGGCCGTTGGGAATCCTTTTAACTTAACCTCAACCGTAACCGCTGGAATTATAAGTGCAAAGGCGCGCGACTTGAACCAATTTGACGGCAATCCACAATCATTCATTCAAACCGATGCCGCGGTAAACCGTGGTAATAGTGGCGGCGCCTTGGTAAATACCCGTGGCGAATTGATTGGAATAAACACTGCGATCACCTCGGAAACCGGAAGTTATGTGGGCTACTCCTTCGCCGTTCCTTCCAATAACGCCCGAAAAGTGATTGAGGATATTTTGGAATACGGAAACGTTCAGCGTGGCATTTTAGGTATTCAAGTAGGAAATATAAACCCACAGATTGTGGAAAAATATGGAATTAACGACACCGAAGGCGTTTTTGTAGGCGGAATTGAAAAAGGTAGCGGCGCAGATAAGGCCGGAATAAAGGAGGGCGATATAATCAAGCAATTGGATGGCTATAAGGTTTCAAAATTTGCGGATCTTTCTGGTTATTTAGGCTCCAAAAGACCGAATGATGTGGTGGAAGTAACTATTCTTCGCAACGGCAAGGAAAGAAAAGTACCGGTAACTCTCGTAAAACTGGAAACTTTCTCCATCGACGATCTTGGGTTGGAGGTAAAAAACACTTCTCCTGAAGAACTCAAAGAGCGTGGCCTTAAAAACGGTGTAACTGTTACTCGCGCCCTCACACCAGAAATTGCACAATACAAACTTGAGGGAATTATCATCACCCAGATTAATGACGAAACCGTCAATGACATTGATGATGTTAAGCGAATTATGACACAACGAAACTATCGTTCCCCAATTAAAATGACTTTTATGGACACAGCCGGAAAAATCAATTCCTTTATTTTTAGGTAGTAGCTATGACGGAATCATTTTAAAACATACTTTAAGTTGAAATTTTTAAGCCACGAATCCACGAATTATTATTACCAATATTCGTTGATTCGTGGTTTTATTTTTTAGAATATATTTCATCAAAACGATGAAAAAGAGTACTTTTGCACCAAATTTTAAACCCTTTAAAAATCCTTCCATATGAGTTTTGATGACGTTTATGAAAAAGAACTTTCTTTTCAAACTGACCGCCGAAAAGCTTCAGTAGAGTTTATTAAAATCGTTAGTGATCTTTGGTACGATAAGTCCATTGAACTGGTACTTTTCCGCAACCAGCTTATAGATCGTAACGTAAGTGAAATTTTGAACCTTCACGAATATGCTGGCGAATTTGTTCAAAAGCCAATATCAATCTTTGACTCCGTTGAAATCGCGCAGGCCATCAAAACCTTGGATCTTCCACCCGCAAAATTGGATATCGGAAAGCTAACCTATGAGTTCCATTTGGAAGATGATAAATATTCAAATGCACTAGCATTCGTTTCCGATAAATTGAAAAATGCCAAAGAAACCAAAAACATTGTTCCTAAAGACGTCGTTCTTTATGGTTTCGGAAGAATTGGTCGCTTGTTGGCTCGTGAGCTTATGACACGCACCGGTCAAGGAAACCAGCTTCGCCTTCGTGCCATTGTAGTTCGTGGAAAAATGGATCAAACGGTGCTGGACAAAAGAGCAACTTTGCTTCAATATGATTCTGTACACGGCGATTTCCCCGGAACCGTGCGTACCGACCTTGAAAACAGCGCGTTGGTTATTAACGGGACTACCGTTCATATCATTTCAGCAAACAACCCTGAAGATATTGATTACACACAATACGGAATTGAGGACGCCTTGGTTATTGACAATACCGGAGCTTTCCGTGATGATGCGGCACTTAGCCGCCATCTAAAAGCTAAAGGAACTTCAAAGGTTTTGCTTACCGCTCCAGGAAAAGGAGTGCCGAACATCGTTCACGGGGTGAACCAAAACGAATATGACCCGAACAAAGTAGATATCTTTTCAGCCGCATCTTGTACCACAAACGCCATCACTCCTATTTTAAAAGCCGTTGAGGATTCTTTTGGAGTGGTTCGTGGGCATTTGGAAACAATTCACGCCTATACAAACGACCAGAATTTGGTAGACAATATGCACAGTAAATACCGTCGTGGCCGTGCTGCGGCATTAAATATGGTTATTACTGAAACCGGTGCAGGAAGTGCCGTTGCAAAAGCATTACCTTCACTGGCTGGAAAACTTACCAG
>Ga0209344_10004725_pt1 | contig 12270 bp, 8 predicted proteins | sample Cruoilmetagenom6_FD_187293 | JGI IMG/M metagenome (GOLD analysis project Ga0209344, IMG submission 187293) | Oil polluted marine microbial communities from Coal Oil Point, Santa Barbara, California, USA - Santa Barbara Oil Seep Sample 6 (SPAdes)... | ecosystem: Environmental > Aquatic > Marine >...
TACCGGTTTCTAACTTACAAGCCACCATAGTAATGTAGCCTAAACGCTCGATTACCTTGTAATGCGTAACTGCAGGTTTTCCATTTCCTTCTTCATCATCCAAATAGACCGCATTTTGTAATCTATTTTTTTGGTGTCTACCAATATTACCTTCTATGGTACCTTCGTCTTCATCCATATTCCCCCAAACTAGCGCTACGTATTCACGCTCACTGGTTTTTTTGGCAAATTGGTTAGAAAGATGCGCCATGGCTTCTTCGGTTTTTGCAACCACTAGAAGTCCGCTAGTATCCTTATCAATTCGATGTACTAATCCTGGACGTTCGCTGGAGTTATTTGGCAGATTATCAAATCTGTGAATAAGCGCATTTATAAGCGTCCCTGAGTAATTACCATGTCCGGGATGCACCACCATTCCTGCTGGTTTGTTTACTACAAGTAGTTCGTCATCCTCATAAACTACATCTAAAGGAATATCTTCACCAACCAATAAATTTTCGAAAGGTGGATGTTCGAACATGACACGAATTTCGTCAGAAGGTTTTACTTTATAACTGGATTTTACGGCTTCGTCATTTACAAAAATATTTCCATTTTTGGCTGCCGTTTGTATTTTGTTACGAATGGCATTCTCTATGCGATTCATTAAATATTTATCGATTCGTAAAGGCGCTTGTCCTTTATCTACAGTAAATGCGTGATGCTCATAAAGAGAATCATTTTGGTCTTGGCTTTCTGGTGTGTAATCTTCTATCATTATTCGTTTTGTCTTTCGACTGTTCTTAAGATAACCGTTAGCGATTGTCTTGTAATCATTAGATTTAATTTAGACTATGGTCTTTTTCCGTTTCCTAAAACTAAATCTATTTTAGAAGTTTTTGGCAGTAAGTCTCCTGCATTTATTTTTTTTCCTTCAAAGCTTAGTCGTACCACTTCATCTGTACCTAAGTAATCAATATAGGTTATTTTACCAATAGTAAACCCTAAGGCTTCTAACATTGGTTTTGCTTGTCGGAAGGTACGTTCTCTTAAATCGGGAACTTGTATTTTTCGGTAACCAGAAGGATTTAATGTTAAGTAAATTTTTCGGTTTTCTTTTACTTTTTCTCCAGATGGTGGATCTTGATCTATTACCGAAAACTTAGGGTATTTCGGATTGAAATTTGCGGAATCCTGAATTTGCATTACCAAATTATTCTCCTTTAGCTCTATTTCTGCTACTGCAATAGATTTTCCTTTTAATTCTGGAACGGTTTCAAAATTACCATGATTAGTGGTATAGCTCAACCATCTTAACATAAGAAAAGTCAGTACTGCTATAGCTAAAATGGCTAACGCTAATTGTTTTAAAAACGTTTTACTGGTAATAAATTTAACTATGCTCATGATCTTATTTTAGATTGGCAAAGATATAAAAACAGAACTGTTTTTACTTTTGATTAATTAATGATATTTTAGCTTAACGATTATTTTCATCGTTTGTTATTAATATGAAGAAAAACATTGCCATTATAATGGGAGGATATTCTAGCGAATATGAAATCTCTTTAAAAAGCGGAAACGTTGTCTATGAGCTACTTGACGCTAAAAAATATAACGTTTATAGAGTACATATTTTCAAGGATAAATGGGTTTATGTAGATGCCAACAATAGCGAATTTGCAATAGATAAAAATGATTTTTCGGTGACTATTGCCGGCAAAAAAACAACTTTTGACTGCGTTTTTAATGCAATTCATGGTTCTCCGGGCGAAGATGGCTACATGCAAGCGTACTTCAAACTTCTTAATTTACCACAAACTAGTTGTGATATGTACCAAGCGAGCGTAACGTTTAATAAACGCGATTGCTTAAGTATTTTAAAACCGTATGGCATTAAAACTGCCGAAAGTTTTTATATAAATCTTGGGGATACTATTGATGAAGATGCGATTGTAAAAAAAGTAAATCTGCCTTGTTTTGTAAAAGCCAATAAAGCAGGAAGTAGCTTTGGGATTACTAAAGTCTACAAAAAAGAAGACTTACAAAACGCCATTGACGTTGCTTTTAAAGAAGATGATGAGATTATTGTAGAATCTTTTTTAGATGGAACAGAAGTTTCTGTTGGTGTAATTACTTATAAAGGTGAAACCAAAGTATTACCAATTACCGAAATTGTATCTAACAATGATTTTTTTGATTATAAGGCTAAGTATTTAGGCGAATCGCAAGAAATTACTCCGGCTAGATTAACCAAAGAACAAGAAGAAAAAGTAAATGTTTTAGCAAAAAAGGTTTACGAGATTTTAAAAATGAAAGGTTTTAGTAGAAGCGAATATATTTTTAAAGATGGCGAACCACATTTATTAGAAGTAAATACAATTCCTGGTTTAACCAAACAAAGCATTTTACCACAACAAGCAGCAGTTGCAGGAATAGCACTTCCTGAATTATTTGATAATGCTATTGTGGAGGCATTAAAGTAGTATGCGGATTACAGTGGCAGTATTCAGATAATAAATTATTATATTTGATAATAGCAATTTTAAATTAAAAAAAAGGATTTTCGATTACTCGGAAATGAAAAATAAATAGCACTGTAAGTCCCTAAACAACAAGTTTAAAACATTTAGGTTTACAGAATTAAAAAGGCAACAAGTAAATTGTAAATTTGAGACTCAAGAATTCAATTGATAACTTTAAATGAGATTCCTGCTTTCGCAGAAAATAAATATGAAAAGAGCACTTTTTCCAGGATCATTCGACCCAATAACACTAGGACATTACGATATCATTAAACGCGGTGTAAAACTTTTTGATGAAGTGATTGTTGCTATTGGTGTAAATTCAGAAAAAAAGTATATGTTTTCTTTGGAAGAAAGAAAGCGTTTTTTAGAAGAATCCTTTAAAGACGAACCAAAAGTAAAGGTGGTAACCTATAAAGGTTTAACCATTGACTTTTGTAAAGTAGTAAAAGCTCAATTTATATTACGTGGATTAAGAAACCCTGCTGATTTTGAATTTGAAAAAGCAATTGCACATACCAACAGAAAACTATCTAAAATAGAAACAGTTTTCCTTTTAACTGCAGCAAGAACCTCTTATATAAGTTCTAGTATTGTTAGAGAAGTGATAAGAAATAATGGGGATTATACGGTTTTAGTTCCAGATAGCGTTAGAGTAAAACTATAAGGATACACTTTCCTGATATATAGCATCATGCAGCGTTGCGACAAAGTCTGATGTATTAAAAGGTTTTAATACATATCCATTCATATCTTGTTCCTTAATTTTCCCTTCCACATCCTCTATCGATGCTGCTGTTAAAGCAACAATAGGTATTTCTGTATTAAATTCTCTTATACGTTTTGTTGTTTCATAACCATCTAATTGTGGCATATGCAAATCCATTAACACGCAATCAAACTTTTCTTTTTTAATTAATGCGATAGCTTTTATCCCTGAATCTACAGTTATAGATTTAATTTTTAAATGATCCAGCACTTTCCTAGTTACTAGTTGATTAATTTTATTATCATCCACAATTAAAATTCGATTTCCTTCAAGAGCCTCTAATTGGTTTGGAAACAAATCATCTAAACGATTGGTTTCTTCACTTTTATTAAATATCAAGTCAAAATAGAAAGTACTACCTTTTCCTTCTTCACTTTCTATTTTTATCTCGCTTCCCATTGCTTTTAATACCTCTTTCACGATAGACAATCCTAACCCGGTTCCTCTATATGACTTTTCTATTTTAGCATGTTCTTGGTAGAAGTTTTCAAATACTAAGCTTTGTTTTTCTTTTGCAATACCTAGACCAGTATCTATTACTTCAAAGTGAATTTTAACATCTTGATCACTCTCTTTCATCTTTTTAATGCTTACCGTAATTTCTCCATTATTGGTAAATTTTATAGCATTAGAAATCAGATTTATAAAGATTTGGGTTAGTTTTAAGGAGTCACCAACAAGTTTTTCAGGGATTGTATCATCATAATCTAAAAAAATCACATTATTACTTTCATGTAATGCAAACTCAATACTATCAATAGTACTAGATATAATATCTTTTAGACAGAATTTGGATTGCTCTATTTTAATGGTTTGGGAATCCATTTTATTAAGCTCTAAAACATTATTAATCAAGGACAACAATTGATTTCCAGAAAACTGAAGAGATTCCAAATACTCTTTATGTTCGACATTAAGATCCTCTTTTTGTAATAGATTAGATAACTCAATAACTGCATATAGAGGTGTTCTTAGCTCATGGCTAATTTCGGAATAAAAATCACTTTTAACTTTAGATAAATTTTCTGCAACATCTCGAGCTATTTGTAATTCTCGATTCTTTTTTATAGTCCAATAGGTCGTTAAAACTAACAATGCTATTAAGATACTAAGAAGCACCATAAATCGGTTAGATTTCACCAATTGCGCTTCTTTAATATTTTTTTCTTTTGTTAGATAGCTTAGCTTCTCTTCACTCTCCTTTACTTTATATCTTGCTTCTATGGTTTTAGCCAGAGACATATTATTCAACTTATTTATAGAATCCTTAATTTCAAGATATTTATCCATCATATTAAGAGCTTGTTCGTAATTTTCATCCTCTTTATATAACTTTGTTTTTTTTCTATATATTTCTTCTTTACTATGTAAATACTTTTCGCTATTAGCTAAATCTATTGCTTTTTGAAAATAGATTTCAGACTCGTCAAAGCGTTTTAATTTATGATATGCATAAGCATAACTCAAATAAATCTCGCCAAAAATATGATCACTTTTTTCGTCTAAGCCTAGTTCTTTAGAAGAGTACATCGCTTTATCTAAATATGCTAAACCTTCTTTATAATTCTTAGAATACTCTATTAAGTTTTTACCAACATTAACTTTTGGATAAATTAAATATCTATGAGGCTTAGCTAGTTTTGCAATATCAACCGCTTGTTTATATGCTTTATTGGCTTCTTCAATCATACCAAAATCTTCATAAGTCACGCCAATATCATTATATATCAAAACAATACTTAATGTATCTTTTGTTTTTATAAAGTAATCGCGTGCTTTAAAAGAATATTCAAAAGCTTTGTCTTTATCCTTTAATTCGGCATAAGAATATGCTAGACCATTAAGGGCTTTACCTATAAGTTCGTATCTTTTTGAACCTTCTATATATTCTAAGGTTTGCTTAGCTAGCTCTATAGCTTTACCGTATTCTCCCTTATTATTTAAGTCGTTTATATGTAAGAGCACACTATGGATAGAATCAACTTCTTTATCGCGAATCTCTTGCGACTGGAGAAATAAAGGCATGGTTATAAAGAGTATAACCACAAATACCAAACGTGTCATAGGTTAAATTTAGGGAATATAATAATGCAAACGTAAAACATTTTAACGTAAAAAAATACACTTAATCGATAAAATTCAAATTTAACAACGTTTTTTTAACGATTAAAACTTATATTCAGAAAGAGGTTTTGGAAAATCTTCTGGGTTTGCTGCTAGATGATACCTTGGATCATCTATATCTTCAACAACTACATCTCTAAACTTAGGACTAGATTTATAAAGCAACACCTTACAGTCTTCACTCAGGTGTTTTAACTGAATACTTTTTCCTTCTGCTTCATATTTTTCTACTAAGTTAAAAATAGCTTCAATAGCAGAATGATCACTAATACGAGATTCTACAAAATCAATTTCTACTTTTTCAGGATCATTTTTAACATCAAACTTATCGTTAAATGCCTGAATACTCCCAAAGAAAAGTGGTCCCCAAATTTCGTACACCTTAGTACCATCTTCTCGTATACGTTTTCTAGCTCTAATTTTCTTCGCATTTTCCCAAGCAAATACTAAAGCCGAAATAATTACACCTACAAATACTGCTACTGCTAAATCTACAAAAACAGTAACTAAGGACACTGTAATAAGTACAATAGCATCCGCCATTGGTATTTTCTTTAATATTCTAAAACTAGACCATGCAAAAGTTTCAATAACCATCATAAACATCACACCCACTAAAGCCGCAATAGGCACCATTTCTATTAATTTATCTGCAAAGAGAATAAAGGATAGTAAAGTTACAGCCATCATGACACCTGATAATCTTCCGCGTCCGCCGGCATTTATATTAATTACGGTTTGACCAATCATACCACAACCTCCAGTTCCTCCAAATAAACCAGAAACAATATTTCCAGCTCCTTGCGCTACACATTCTCTGTTTCCGTTCCCTCTAGTTTCTGTTAATTCATCGACTAAATTCATGGTCATTAAAGATTCGATTAAACCAACCGAAGCCGCTAAAAACGCAGGTAATGCAATAAATTTCAATGTATCTAAATTAAATGGTAATTTTTCCCAAAGGTCCATATTTGGTGTAGGAAATTCTCCTTTTAAACCAGTTCCTCCTCCTTCAATAATATAAGATCCTACTGTGGAAACATCCATATTAAAACCAATAACAATTAAACTAGTAATTAAAATGGCCGTTAATGCGGCTGGTAATTTTTTGGTGATTTTAGGTAAACCCCAAATGATTCCCATAGTCAATAATACTAATCCAATCATAACATACAACTCCGATCCTTGCATATATGTACCTACATATTCTTTTACACCAGCGTCTGAAACTTGCATGGATTTATGCGAAAACATTTTTACTTGCGCCATAAAAATAACAATCGACAAACCATTAACAAAGCCCATCATTACGGGATGCGGAATTAAACGCACAAAGCGTCCAAGCTTAAAAACACCTGCTAGAATTTGTATTAAACCCATTAAAACAACACAAGCCATAAGGTAGAAAAAACCCATATTTTCAATAGGTGTATCCATTAACATACCTTTTGTATGTCCGTCTGCTATCATGCTAACAAAAATTACGGCAACGGCTCCTGCTGCTCCAGATATTAATCCTGGTCTTCCTCCAAAAATAGCGGTAATCAAACCAATAATAAATGCACCAGATAAAGCCATTAACGGATCTATTTGCGCTACAAAAGCAAACGCTACCACTTCTGGTATCATAGCTAAAGACACCGTTATTCCGGCTAATACATCATCCTTTGCATTCGGCACTATTTTTCTTATAAATTCTGTCATCTATTTATTTTTGAAGGAGCAAAAGTACTGTTAATTAACAGAAACGCAAGTGCATATTACTATATTTGTCCTTCAACAATCTACTAAAACGTTTGAAGATGAAGAAAATAATTTTCTTATTCCTATTAATTACAGCTTGTAAATCTGAAAAAAGCAAGCCTAATTTTGATTTTACTACTATTTTTGAAAAAAGTGAAGGCACAGAAACTGCAACCTATCTAGAAGTAATAAATTTCTATTCGCAATTAGCAGAAACCTATCCTGAAATTTCCATGGAAGCTATAGGAGAAACAGATTCTGGAGAACCTTTACATATGGTTATATTAAACCCCGAAAAGAATTTTAATTTTTCAGAACTAAGAAAAAACAAACGTATTCTTTTAATAAACAACGGCATTCATCCAGGAGAATCCGATGGTATTGATGCCACTATGATGTTATTTCGTGACATTGTTCAAGACAAGTCAGAAACGCCACAAAACACGGTTTTAGTGACTATTCCTGTTTATAATGTTGGCGGAAGTCTAAATAGAAACGCCACAACTAGAACCAACCAAAACGGACCAAAGGAATATGGTTTTAGAGGAAACGCTAGAAATTACGATTTAAACAGAGACTTTATAAAGAGTGACACCAAAAATGCAAAGGCATTTGCGAAAATCTTTCATCTTGTACAACCAGATGTATTTATAGATAATCATGTAAGTAACGGAGCAGATTACCAATATACATTGACACATTTATTTACACAACACAACAAACTAAGTGGCGCTTTAGGCAATTATTTACATACGGAAATGATGCCAAAACTAGAAAAAAAGCTTTCCGAAAAAAATTGGGATATTACACCTTATGTTAATGTATTTAATCAAGTGCCAGAATCTGGATTTAGTCAGTTTATGGATTCGCCAAGATACTCTACAGGTTACACGACTTTGTTTAACACTTTAGGAATGATGGTAGAAACGCACATGCTAAAACCATACAAACAACGAGTCGAAGGAACGTATGAATTACTAAAAAGTATGCTAGAAATCACGGAAGCGGATGGTGAAAATATTAAAACACTTCGTACCAACATTCACCAAAAAATTATAACCAATAAAACGTATCCATTAAATTGGGAAGTAGACACTACAAAAGCATCTACTTTAAACTTTAAAGGTTTTGAAGGCAATCGCATACCTAGTGATATTACGGGAAAAGAACGCTTAAAATTTGACAGAAGCAAACCATTTACAAAAGAAGTAACGTATCAAAATTATTTTAAACCAAAAGACAGCATCACCATTCCAAGTGCTTATATCATTCCTAAAGGTTGGTGGCACGTAATGGATTTATTAAAACGAAATCAAGTAGAAATAACGGAATTAGCAAAGGATACCGTTATAGAAGTAGAATCGTATAAAATAGATACTTTTGAAACTAGAAAATCACCTTATGAAGGACATTACCAACATTACAATACGTCTTTAAAATCCTCTATAGGTAAAGTTACTTTCCGTAAGGGCGATTATATTATTAACACCAATCAAAGAGCGCTTCGATATGTACTAGAAACTTTAGAGCCGCAAGCACCAGATTCCTTTTTTAATTGGAATTTTTTCGATACCATTTTACAACAAAAAGAACATTTCTCCCCTTATGTTTGGGAAGACAAAGCGAAAGCGCTTTTAGCAAGTAATCCAAAATTGCAAATTGCATTTAATATAAAAAAATCATATAATAAAGATTTTGCAAACAATTGGTATGCACAATTAGATTGGCTACATAAACAGAGTGAAAACTATGAAAAAGCACATTTACAATATCCGGTTTATCGTCTGAAATAAAGGCTATTAAAAGAATTAAAAATATTTTTATGCTTTTGTAAAACCAATGGAAAAATAATTTAATTTTGTTTAAAATCTATATCGCGATTATCGCTTTTAATGAACAAATACATTGTTGTCAATCAACCTGAAAAATGGAATTTTTCGATTGAGAATATTACTGTAATTTCCTCACAAGAGTATCTTACGAACCCTAAATTCTCCCTTTTAAAAAAGGCTAGAATATTTAACCTTTGTAAAGATTACTCCTACCAATCTAAAGGCTATTATGTATCGCTTTTAGCAGAAGCCAGAGGACATTTAGCAATCCCAACTGTAAAAAACATTGTGGATTTAAAAACCTTAAAACTAGTTCGAATAGTTTCTGATGAGTTTGATGATGTTATTCAGCAAAGTTTAAAAAACATTAAATCTCGCGAGTTTACTTTAAGTATTTATTTCGGACAAAACGTAGCCCAAAAATACAAGGAGTTAAGCGGTTTATTTTATAAACATTTTCAGGTTCCATTTTTACGTGTAAACTTTAGTCATAACACCAAATGGAATATACACAGCATCAAGGCTATTTCAGAATCTGAAATTCCCGAGGAACATCTAGAAAGTGTGCATGAATTCGCGAATCAGTATTTTGCAAAAAAACGCTATGACACGCCAAAACTGACAAAATCTGATTTTGATTTAGCCATTTTAGTAAACCCAAAAGATCCTGCACCACCAAGTAACGTAAAAGCTATAAAGAAGTTTATGGATATTGCGGAGAAAATGAATATCTACGCAGAAGTCATTGAACCTAAAGACCTTTCGCGTTTATCTTCTTTTGATGCATTATTTATTCGTCAAAGTACAGAAGTAAACAACGAAGCCTATGCCTTTGCACGAAAAGCGCAACAAGAAGGTATTGCTATTATTGATTATCCGGATGCTATATTAAAATGCTGTAATAAAGTATATATGGCAGAAGCTTTAAATAATGCCAATATAGATACTCCAAAAACGATTATTGTTCATAAAGACAATAGAGACCAAGTGCTTAAAGAAGTTGGTTTGCCTTGTGTTTTAAAAGCACCTGATTCTACTTTTTCATTCGGTGTAAAAAAAGCAAAAACAGAAGCCGAATACTATACTTTAGTCAATGAAATGCTTAAAGAATCGGATCTTATTATTGCGCAAGAATTTTGTCCTTCCGATTACGATTGGCGTATTGGTATTATAGACGATAAACCTTTTTATGCTTGTAAATATTATATGGCAAAAGGACATTGGCAAATATATAATTGGAAAGCAAAGAAGAAAAATGATCAAGATGGAGATGCCGATTGTTTATCAATAGAAGATGTACCAAAAAAGGTTTTAGATATGGCTTTAAAATCGGCACGACTTATTGGTAAAGGATTATATGGCATTGACATTAAAGTAGTAAATAACAAAGCAATGGTTATTGAAATTAACGATAACCCAAATATTGATTTTGGTGTAGAAGATTTGCATTATGGCGATTTGGTGTACACTGAAATACTTTCCGCATTTAAAAACAGACTCCTTTAATCATGAGTAAAAGATACCATTTGTTCGAAGTTTTTGGAATAGAATTAGAATACATGCTAATTAACAATAGTAGCTTTAAAGTGGCTCCTATTGTAGATACTTTATTAACAAAAAAAGCAGGAAAGCTTTCTGCAGATATTGACAACGGAAAAATTGCTTGGAGCAATGAATTGGTTGCCCATGTTATTGAATTAAAAACCAACGGGCCAACGGCAGATTTAAATGTATTATCCAGTTTATTTCACACCAATGTTATGGAGATTAACCAGCTTTTAAAAGCGGAAAACTCCCAACTATTACCAACGGCATGTCATCCTTTAATGAATCCGCTAACAGACACCCAACTTTGGAAACATAGTTATAGTGAAGTATACGAACTGTATAATCGTATTTTTAATTGTAAAGGTCATGGTTGGAGTAATGTGCAAAGCACGCATATCAATTTACCTTTTTACGATGATAAAGAGTTTGAAAAACTGCATGCTGCCATACGAATTATATTACCATTAATCCCTGGTTTAAGCGCAAGCTCCCCTATTTTAGAAGGAAAAAAGACAGGTTTTAAAGATACCCGTTTAGAATTCTACAAAACCAACCAAAAGGAAATCCCCGAGATGACAGGTTTAGTAATTCCGGAACGTGTTTTTAGTAAAGTGGATTATTATGCCACTATTTTTGAGCCCATAAAAAGAGCGATAAGATCACATGATACCAAGAAAATTTTAGATCATCATTTTTTAAACTCTCGCGGAGCAATTGCTAGATTTGACAGGAATGCGATTGAAATTCGCTTGGTAGACATTCAAGAAAGCCCGAAAGCAGACATTGCTATTTGCGCACTAATCATTGAAGTTTTAAAACTATTAGTTAACAAAAAACTAGGCTCTTTACAGCAACAAAAAAAATGGTTAAAACAAGATCTATTTGCTATTTTAAATCCGATTATTAAGGATGCAGAAACCTATACCATTTCTAATATAGAATATTTAGAATTGTTTCAATTAGAAGATAGCACAACCGTTCAAAATGTATGGCAACACCTTTATAATATTGCAAAACCAAATATAGATGCATCGCATTATGAAGCATTAGATATTATTTTAAAGGAAGGCACTTTAGCCACGAGAATATTAAAAGCGGTAAACGAAGATTATTCAGAAAAAAACATCAAACAAACCTACAATAAACTAGCTTCCTGCTTACAGGAAAACAGTCTATTTATCCCATGAAAATGTTGCTAACCTGTGAGCATGGCGGAAATAAAATCCCCATGCAATATCAATCGTATTTTGCTAATCATGAAGCGGTTTTAGATACACATCGTGGCTATGATTTAGGAGCTTTAGATCTATTTAATCATTTGAAATCTCTCGCTAATTTTTCAGAATACAGCGAAACCAGTCGGCTATTAATTGAATTAAACAGAAGTCTGCATCATAAAAATTTGTTTTCCGAATTTTCGAAGAAACTTTCAGAAAACGAAAAAGAAAAACTCATTTCTCGTTATTATTTAGAATACAGAGAAGCATTGGAAGCTTTGCTAGCCAAGCAGTTGAAACCAAATAAAAAAGTAGTGCATATTTCTGTGCATTCCTTTACTCCTATTTTAAATAACAAAAAAAGAGATTGTGAAATAGGCTTGTTATACGATTCTAGAAATGCTTCGGAAAAAGCATTCAGTATACATTTAAAAAAAGAAATATTAAAGTTAGATAACAAGCTAAACGTTAGGTTTAACTATCCGTATTTGGGAAAAGCAGACGGATTTACAACGCATTTGCGCAAGCAGTTG
>Ga0209344_10004726_pt1 | contig 12269 bp, 16 predicted proteins | sample Cruoilmetagenom6_FD_187293 | JGI IMG/M metagenome (GOLD analysis project Ga0209344, IMG submission 187293) | Oil polluted marine microbial communities from Coal Oil Point, Santa Barbara, California, USA - Santa Barbara Oil Seep Sample 6 (SPAdes)... | ecosystem: Environmental > Aquatic > Marine...
AATGGGTACCTCGTAAAAAAGGGGGTGGTTTTGTTGGCAAGCATGACATTAATAGTGATGTTGTCGCAGTTGCCAAGGAACGTTCTGAAGAGTTCGGAAAGTATAAGACCGAAGCGGAAAACGACCTTGTTGAAACGTTCTACATTTACGGCATTTTGTGCGATGGTGACGACGTGGGCGAAATGATCGTTATTCCGTTTACCAGTATGAAAATCAAACCGTACAAGAACTGGAATACTAAGATCAACATGTTCACCTTTAAAGGTAAAAATGGTCGTAAACAAAAGCCGCCATTGTTTGCTCATCGTGTTCGAATGACAACCACCATTCTTAAAAAGAATAATGACGAATACGCCAACCCTGTATTGAGTCCTTATGGTGAAAACTTGAAAGACAGCTTGTTAGCACCTGGGTGTGAATTGATGGAAGCCGCTAAAGACTACCGCGATTTGATTAAGCAAGGTTTGGCCAAAGTCGATTACAACACTCAAGAAAAAGCCACTGGTGATGCTGAGGAAGGCAAGAAAAAAACTGACAAAGTATTTTAATCCCCAATAGCCAAGGATGGCTTTTTTCTCATCTTATAAGAGACTGACATGAAAACAATCCATAAGGTAACTATCTCAACTGACTCACATCAATTTTCTGTTCCTGTAGATGCAAAAATGCTGACTGTGAAAAGTCAAAATGACAATATTGTAATCTACTATGAAACTGAGCATTCGGAAAAACCCGACTTAGCAGATACAAAAATAATACTTGTTATGTGTGTCGGCACTGGTCATTGTTTCAACCCTGAAGGAGTGAAATATTTTGGCACATGCTTGCTCTATAGCGAATCGTTAGTCATGCACGTATATGTGTCAGAAAACGATCTTTAACTGCAAACTATAAGAGACTCACATGGCTTGGACTAATCAACAAAGTGCGGCGCTGAAAACTGTCGATTACTGGTTTAAAAACGACACAGCAACCAAACAAGTATTTCGATTCTTCGGTTACGCCGGCACTGGTAAAACCACACTCGCAAAGCACTTAGCTGAAGGCATCGAGGGGCGCGTTATATTCGCTGCCTATACTGGGAAAGCTGCGCACGTACTACGACAGAAAGGTTGTCCCGAAGCGTGCACCATTCATAGCTTAATTTACACTCCCAAAGAAAAATCGACAAGAGATCTCAAAAAGTTCGAACTTGATTTAGCAATGAAACGTCAAGAGTTAATCGCTGAAGGATTCACGCCAGAACAACTTGCTAACCATATCGACTTTATCAGATTGAAAAATATTATTGACCAAGAAAACAAGCGTCTTAAAGGACCGGCATTTTCTCTCAATGAAGAAAGCAATATTTCGAAAGCACAACTCATTGTCATCGATGAGTGCTCAATGGTTGACGAGCGAGTGGGCAATGATTTGCTTTCGTTCGGAATTCCCATTCTCGTATTGGGTGACCCAGCTCAATTGCCACCAGTGAAAGGCGCAGGTTTCTTCACAAACACAAATGAACCAGACGTGATGTTGACCGACATTCGAAGACAAGCCAGCGACAACCCCATTATCCACTTGGCCACTATGGTCAGAAAGGGCGAGCGTTTGAGTTATGGTACGTTTGGTGAGAGCCGCATAATTGCACCTGGACAACTGACACCAGAAGAGGGCGTTCTAGCTGATCAAGTACTAGTGGGCAAGAACGCCACACGTAAAGGTGTAAACATGCGTGCACGTTCCGTATTGGGATACGATAAGCCTTTACCTGTCGAGTATGACAAGCTTGTGTGCCTTAGAAATAACGCTGAGCTTGGGTTACTCAACGGAAGTATTTGGCAAACTGTTGCAAACAAGGGTGATGTTGACGACAAAGTGGCATTGAGTATCAAGTCTGACGAAGTAATACGACCTTTTGATGTATCTGCGCACACTCACTTTTTCTTAGATGAGGAAAAAGATCTTCCATACTGGGAAAGAAAAGACGCTGAAGAATTCGATTATGGTTACGCGTTAACTGTACACAAAGCTCAAGGTTCACAATGGGACAATGTTGTCATCGTTGACGAGAGTCAGGGTTTCAGACGTGATGCTTCAAAGTGGCTTTACACTGCTATTACTCGCAGTGCTGAAAAAATGACAATCATTCAATAAGGGTATTTTATGTCAGCTAACGACACACAATGTGACGGTAACCACTACTTATCAGTAACCTATCAAACATGGGATTTTATAACAAACAACAAACGTCCTTATATTGACGGTCTAGCTGTCAGGTACGTTTCGCGAAATAGAAAAAAGAACGGCGTTAATGATCTGAAAAAAGCAATTCATTGTATAGAAAAAATGATTGAGTTGTTCAAAAATGGCATTGTTAACCCGGATAATGATGGCACGTGTTTCGATGTTACGGAATTTGGAAAAGCTAACGATCTTACGTGCAATGAAGCCGAAGCCATTGAGCTTATTATGAATTATGTTGACGAAGATGACTTGAGAAAAGCAATTCGTATAATTTCAGACATGATTAATAACGCTAAAGTTGTGAGATAACGATGACAGTTCCAACGTTAAAAATAACACTTCAATACGATGACTTTATTTACGATATTGAAGTGTACCCGAATGTCTTCCTGTTTGGGATATTTGATGTACAACGTTCAATGCGTAAAATGTACGAAATCAGCTTTAGGAAAAATGATCTTAAAGCTCTTCGTGAAATGTTGTACCGCTTGAAGTCGAATACAAAACGTCGCCTAGTTGGTTTCAATAACGAGCATTACGATTACCCAATAGTTCATATGTTGCTGACAATCAACGACCGGTTACCAGCGTCAGCAATCAACAAGTTAGCATTTTTAAAATCTAAAGATATCATTAACCACAATGATGAAAACAACAGATTCAAACATCAAGTTCCACCATGGCAAGTAATGATTCCCCAGGTGGATTTAGTCAAGATCCACCACTTCGATAATCAGGCAAGACGTGTTTCCCTGAAAGTTCTCGAATTCAATATGAGGTCTGAGAGCATTCAGGAATTACCGTTTGACCCACTGAAAGAATTAACGTCTGAGGAAATTGACATTCTTATCGAGTATTGTTTTCACGATATTATGAAGACGTACGACTTCTATGTTATATCACTTCCGTTATTGAAATTTCGTGAAGACTTGTCAGAAAAATACAACAGGGATTTCACCAACCATAATGACACGCGCATAGGTAAAGATTATTTCATCATGCGATTAGAAGAGAAGCTTGGTGACGATATTTGCTTTCTGAGACGAAAGGGCAAAAAGAAAGTTGTCCAACAATCCAAGCGTAAAAATATCGCACTCAAGGAAGTTATTTTTGATTATGTCGAGTTCGATTGTCCTGAGTTCAACGCTGTCAAAACATGGATTGAAGAGCAGACGATAACGAAGACAAAAGGTGTCTTCATTAAGATACCCATACATAAGGCTAAGTGCCTTGAGCAATACGCAAAAATCAGGGAATTGAAAAAGAAAGACGCTAAGACAGGAAAACCAACAAGGCGTCTGGATGAGCTTAATTGTGTATTCAACGGTTTTAAATATTCCTTTGGGCTTGGTGGCATCCATGGGTCTATTGAGTCAACAACGGTTGTCAGTGATGAGGAATACGTCATTATTGATTTGGACGTGATTAGCTATTATACGTCACTGGGTGTTGCCAACAATATATTCCCTGAGCACTTAACTGAGGTATTCTGTGATATTCAGGTTGACTTGAAAGGGCAGCGGGTTATCTTCAAAAAAGGAACCCCAGAAAACGCCATATTTAAACTTGCGTTAAATGGTGTTTACGGTGAGAGTAAAAACGAATACAGCTCGTTCTTTGATCCCAAGTACACAATGTCAATCACAGTTAATGGTCAGCTGTCGCTCTGTATGCTTGCTGAAAGGTTAGCAGTGATTGAGAATCTATCCATGATTCAGATTAACACTGACGGGTTAACAGTTCGCTTGCCTCGTAACAAAGTGGAACAGTTAGAAGAGATTTCGCAAGCCTGGGAGACGTTAACCGGGTTAGATCTTGAATCCGCTGTCTATTCTAAGATGCATATTCGAGACGTGAACAATTATATTGCTGAATACGAAGACAGTGACAAGATTAAACTGAAGGGCTGCTACGTGTCGGAACCCGAATGGCACAAAAATCATTCTGCCTTGATTGTGCCAAAGGCGGCGAAAGCTGCGTTGGTTGACGGTATCGATATTGCTGATTTCATTCACAATCATGGTGACCTATACGATTTTTTCCTGAGAACAAAAATTCCAAGATCTTCAAGACTTGTTCTTACTACCGGCGAAGAACAAAACGCAGTAGTAACTCAGATTCAAAACGTGAGTCGTTTTTTCGTTGCTGACGAAGGAGGGCAGTTGACCAAGATCATGCCGCCACTCGATAAAACGAAAGAACAGGAAGAGCAAGACATGGAAGAATACGGAGTCATCCAACCCAATGGTGAACGTCACATTGGCGTCTGCGTTGGGCAATTTGTACAAGTCCGGAATGACAGTACTGAAATCAATCGACGTGATATCAACTTCGATTACTACATTAACGAGACTAGAAAAATAGTCGATCCATTGAGAGAACAGCATGAACAACTACCAAAGGAAACGAGCACAGGAGGCCCACACCAAGCAAGCTTGCTTGGATGATTGGGAAAAGACTTTCGTCAAGTCGTTGGTGGATTCCCCATTAATGAATTTGAACGATAATCAAAACAAAATATTAAATCGGATATCTGAGAAGGTGGGTAAATACAATGGGCGATAGGTATATAATCACTCACGATAGTTCTAATGAGATATGTAGTAGTTTTATGGCTGAAGTCGTGGACACAGATCGTAATGAGAAAATATGCGTGTGCTATGAGCCGGAAGATGCTGTCAAGATTGCTAACGCACTAAATAAAACATATGAGGAAGAGTGATATCATGAACGGTGAAAAAGCAAAACTATTGAGAAGATTGGCCGAAGCAAAAACAGTGGGCAAGCCTCATACTGAGTATGACGCTATAAAATTTCCACCTATTATGATTCCAACTCCAAGAGGGCAGGTTGCACACACACCCACCACAGTGGTGCTCACCCAATCATGCACTCGCAAAGTCTACCAAGACTTAAAGCGCACAGTCTCATTCTAAATGAGTGAGAAAACCATGCGTCAGGGCGTAATCAAAGTATTGCGCCCTCTCGATGCCATCAGCGTTGAGAATCCAGCGTACCCAGGCACCCCCGACGTGAACTACATGGAAGGGTGGATCGAGCTAAAATGGGCTAGAAATTGGCCAGTACGTGAAGAAACATTCTTTCAACTTGATCATTTCACCCCCCAACAACGAGTGTGGCTCAAACGTCGCTGGAAAAAAGGCGGCGAATCATATTTATTATTGCAAGTAAAAAAAGAGTGGTTATTGTTCGATGGACTAACGGCAGCAACTCATGTGGGCAAATGCAACAGAGTAGCGCTGATAAATCACAGTATAAAATATTGGAACAAAGGTCTTGACAAATTGGACTTTCTTAATTTCTTAGTTGTAGGAAGATCAAAGACTATTGATAAATAAAGATATTTTCCGTGTCAATAGTCTTTGATAAATATATTCGTATTGCATTATCTCAACGAATGCTTTTAAGTAGCACCTCCCCCAAACTATCTTGTGTTAACCCATGCATGGTGTACTATTGCGATGGGCTGTATTAAGAATAAATCGATTTCGGAGTAAGTATGTCGATAGCTGTTGACTTTTTGAGAAAATTTTACCCCAACGGGATGTGGGTTCTAACTGCAATAATGCCAGATTCCACCCCCACCAAAATACACACGAGAACGTTTACCCCAGATAGGGTTGATTTATTAGAAGACTGGTTGAATGTTGTCAACGGTACACAGAACGTTTACTTCCATGTGAACCAGCCAATACGAAGCCTATCTAAGAAAGCATTACGTGGTGATATAAAGTCGGTTAATTATTTCCATGTCGACATTGACCCAGAACCGGGCAAGGACATTGCTGAAGAGCAAGAACGAGCGTTAAACCTTCTTAAAAACCCGCCTTCTGATGTACCAAAGCCCAGCTGTATTGTCTTCTCAGGTGGCGGATATCAAGGTTTCTGGAAGTTAGACGAGCCTATTCATATAGGCGGTGACATGATTAAAGCTGAGGACGTAAAGCGCTTTAACATGCAGCTGGAATCAGTATTCAGCGCTGACAATTGCCACAACATAGATCGAATAATGCGCCTTCCTGGGACAACCAATATTCCAGATAAGAAAAAGCGCGCCAAAGGTCGATTGAGTACACAAGCTACCTTGGTCGAATGGCACGAAGACCGCGTTTATGACGTTGAGGAATTTCTACAAGCCCCCATTGTACAGAGTGAATCTGACGGTTTCGGCGGTGATACTGTTGAGATATCCGGAAACGTTAAACGACTTGATAGCGTTGAAGATTTACCCAGTCAGGTTAGCAATCATACGAAAGTTCTCATTGTCCAAGGCAGTGACCCAAACAATCCGGATAAACACCCTAGTCGTAGTGAGTGGGTATTCGAAGTCTGTTGCGCACTGGTGAAAGAAGGTGTCGAAGATGAAATGATTTACAGTGTTATCACTGACCCAGATTTTGATATCAGTGAAAGTATCCTTGAAAAAGGTAACAGCGCTCAACGTTACGCCACACGCCAGATTGAGAGGGCTAAAGAGTTCGCGGTTGATCCACAACTTATGTCCCTCAATGATAAGCACGCTGTCATTTCAGACGTGGGCGGCAAATGTCTAATTATCAGTGAAATCTACGACCAAGTAATGAAGCGCAACAAAATAAGCCGTCAATCCTTCGGTGATTTCAGCAATCGTTATATGAATATCAGTGTAAAAATTGGCGAAGATAAGAACAATAATCCAAAATATATGCCGTTGGGTAAGTGGTGGTTAAATCACGCTGAGCGAAGGCAATATGACACAATAGTGTTTGATCCGGAGCGCACAATTCACGGTGCATATAACTTATGGAAAGGTTTTAATTGCCACATGAAGGAGGGCGATTGTGGACTCTATTTGCAGCACATTAGAGACAATATATGTGGGGGCAACAATACTTATTATGATTATATTGTCGGCTGGATGGCTCAAGCAGTTCAACACCCTGGGCAACAAGGCGAATCAGCTATCGTATTACGCGGTCGAATGGGCACAGGTAAATCCATGTTTGCCAAAGAATTCGGTTCTATTTGGGGTAAACATTTTTTGCAAATATCCAACCCTAAACATTTGACCGGTTCGTTCAACGCACATCTACGTGACTGCGTTGTCGTCTTCGGTGATGAGGCGTTCTATGCTAACGATAAAGAGCATGAGCGAATTCTTAAAACCATGGTAACAGAAGATATGTTGATGTACGAACCCAAAGGGGTAGATGTTGAACCCGGTCCCAATTTTACACATATCATATTAGCGTCCGATGGCGATTGGGTTATTCCAGCTGGAGCAGATGACCGTCGCTTTTTCGTGCTCGACGTAAGTGACGAGCAAATGCAGAACCGCGAATACTTTAAAGCCTTACGCCATCAGATGGATAACGGCGGCAAAGAAGCGTTGCTTCACATGCTGATGACATATGATCTTAGTGACTATGACGTTCGAGCTATTCCCAAAACGAAAGCGTTGATTCACCAAAAAGAATTATCGTTTAGCCAAGACGAAGAATGGTGGTACAACAAACTCCAACAAGGGGAAATCTTAGCCGATATCCCAAACTGGGACAGTGACATTTTAAGAGACGACTTGTTATCTGATTACGCACAATACATGGATCGATTTAAAATTAATGATAGATCCAACGCGACAAAGATCGGTAAGTTTTTGAAAAAAGTTTGCCCTACTGGGTACCCACAAGGGAAACAAATGTCACCTCAACTAATCAGATTACCCAACGGGAAAGAAACAATGAAACGACCTTATTGTTACGTGTTCCCCACCTTGCAAGAATGCCGCGACCATTGGGATGAGTCAAAAGGTGGACCGTTCGAGTGGAATCCTATAATTAATTCGGAAACTGAAGACGAACCCGCGTTCTAATTGACTCGCACACCTTTATTGGTGTACGATTACATTTCGATTTTAGAGAATTACCATGTCAGATAAATACACGCTAGTTCACGGTTTTGAATCAGCAAAGAAATACAAAGACTCACCCACTTTGACTATAGGTGATTATGTATTTTGGTTGGCTGGTGAGAGTAGCAGAAACCCAGGTCATATTTATGTGAAACGCCAAGGTAAATACGTTGGTAAAATTTCAAAGCATGGCGATTTCTCTATGGCGTTCAACACACATTTTGACAGCGTAAATGACGTTAAGAAAATTTTAAAAGATCCAATACTAGCGGCAATGAATAACGATAAACTTTCAGGCAAGTGTAGTTTCTGCAATAGAAAATTAACGACAATTGGTTCTCAAATTTTTGGTATGGGTCCAACGTGTTTAAAAAAATGGGGGTGGTAATGTGTCACATGAGCCAAGTCCAAGTGATAAATGGTTAATTGACAGGGGGTGGACGTTAGAAGCTGTGAACCAGTGGCGTCACCCAAAGACGAATCATGTTTATACTAAAAACACAGCATTAACCCTTGAAAAAACCATACAAGATATGGAAGTTTCGAAAAAAAGACACCGAGGAAGAAATGAAAGACCACCTAATTGATCAATGGTTTAAGTTACAGAAAGGCAAAACCAATCCTAAAATTGCCGAAGAGTTGAGCGAGCGAGTTCCGTCAAAAAGGAACTTGCAACGTATTAGCAACTATCGCAATTGGCGAATTCCAAGTAATAGGGTTCCAACTGAAGACGACTTGAACATTTTTAGATACGATGTTGCTATTGCCTTATATGGAAAACGAGAAGGTAAAAAATTATTGGACCTTTACAATCTTCCGTTAGCAAAACAGATCAAAAAATTAAACGCTACTTATGAACCTTCTCAGTTATCAAAGGTGATTAAGATACTGGAATTTTTAAAGGGAGATATACCCCAAAATGACACCTGATCAGATTGCAACAATCATGGAAGCGTTGGAGTATCCTGAAAAATTAGACGAATTTGAACACCAGTTTATTGAATCAATGGCTGATCGTGATAACGAGACACCATTGTCGTTAAAAGAAGCAAATTTGCTGATTAGAATTCAGGAAAAAATAAACTAATTCCACTGGTCTGGTATATGCCGAAGTCGCGTGCCACACGACTTCGCTCATTGTTTTAGCGGTTCTACTCTTACGGACCTTTACGGTATTCATGGCGTAAAAAAAGCGGGCATTGAGAGAAAATATACAAGGGATCTATCACATACGATGGTAGCGCCGCCATTCCCGACAAAGGCGCACCCCCTCCCCTAAACTAACCTGAGAGATATTGATATGATTAATGACGTTAAAGATTTGAAGAAAGGGTATTATTTTTTAAGTAACGATAAGAACGAACGCTCAAAATTATTCAAGTGTGATTACAATGAAAAAGCTGAAGAATACGTTTTCACATTCGTTGGTTCCAATCAACATATTCTGTCATCAGAGTTATACCCAGGTACCACCATTGAACCTGTCAGAATCGTTGAAGAGTCCATGTATCTTGGTATATTAGAAGAGTTGGAAACATTGAAAGGCGATAATATTAGCCTTAAAAATGAAATTGAGGAAATGAAAGAACATAAAGAGATAGCAGACGAAAAGTGCGAAAACCTTGAAAATCGAATTGAAGATTTGTTAGACGAAATAGCTCAACTAAGTTAAAAAAACTATTGACGTACACCTTCACTGGTGTACAATGACCCCGTCACTGAGACAAACATTAAAACTAAATCACAAACCAAAGGTAAGAAAATGAATTTTCAAATCATAGAAAAAGACCAGAAACTTGAGCTAAACGTTGTATCTAAGCAAACAGAAGTTGACAAAAACTTTTACTTTGGTGCTGGTTGGGATAAGCCCGGAGCTAACGAAGATTTAGATTTAGACATTGTATGTGCGGTTCTAATTGACGGTAAAGTCACCAAAGACACAGACTACGTGTATTTCGGCAACCGTACTAATTGCGCCCCTGGGATTTATCTGTCAAAAGACAATACTACCGGTGAGGGTGAAGCTAATGCTGATCATGAATCAATTATTGTAAAAACTTCAGAGCTTGAGCCAGAAGTTGACAAACTTATTTTAGGTCTTGTTGCGTACGAAGGTGTTGACTTGTCTAAAGCTATGAATACTCATTACAGAGTATGTGATGGTACTGAGAAAACAAGTGAGCAAATTGCAGATGTGAAAATGGCAGCTGCCGCACCAAACGACACAGCTGTTGTGTGCTTTGAGCTTAATAAAACTGATGCTGGCTGGGTACTTGAAAACAAAAGTGTCTTCCATTCACTAGGTCAAGGTACAGATGTAATACGAGCCTTTGGATCAATGTTCACGTAACATCAGTAATAAATTTCAGTTTTAAAATATCAATAGCGGGGCGGTGACGCCCCGTTCTACAAAGAGACGATCATGTTAACTAATCCAACACTCGCGATATTAGTTTTCGCGACTATCACCTCAAATTTGTTTATTGCCGATTGGATGATAAACAGAAAAGTTAAAAATTTCACATTAAAATCATCTGTTGTATGGTCGCTATTGTACGTTGGTGCTGCAATGGTTTTCTTCGGTTACCTATCCGTCTACGAAAGCAAAGAAGCCGCGAGTCTATTCCTTGCTGGGTACACGTTGGAAAAAACATTGTCCTTCGATAATCTGTTTATGTTCTCACCCATCCTTGCATATTTTGCGATAAAAGGTAACGACCGACACAAGGCGTTACATTATGGGATACTGGGAGCTGTCGTATTCCGTTTACTGTTCACGTATATCGGCGTTGAATCAATGAGTCTATTTGGGCCTATCGCTGAAGTCATATTCTCACTGTTGATATTTTTCTCAATATACTTGATCGTAACGTCATCAGATGACGAAGAAGATTATCAACCGTCTGGGTTTGTTAAGTGGGTGCAAGAACGGTATCCCAGGTTTACAACGTTGTTCTTTGCCATACTATCGATTGAGATTGCGGATATCATGTTTTCGTTTGACAGTGTACCGGCAATCATCGCAGTAACCAAAGACCCAGTTCTCATTTACACTTCGATGATGTTTGCCATACTGGGACTAAGATCCATGTTCTTCGTGATTGAAGCGTTGAAAGACTATCTGGCTTACATTGATCAAGCCGTGATAGTAGTGCTAGCGTTCATCGGTAGTAAGTTGCTAGTTGGGGCGGTATTTGATTTGCACATTGACCCAGTGAACAGCATGTACATAATTGTTGGTATTTTATTAATCGGCGCGTTGTCGTCAATCGTTAAAGGTAGAAAAATTCATGTTGACTCTGTTAATTAGCGCAATCTGTTTATACTTCGGTTTCCGTATGGGTAACGCCTGGGCAACAAAGAAGCAACAGATTTTAAATGAGTATCAGATAATTGCGTACTTTTATCAAGCATATAAGAAGTTGAGAAAAGACGTTTAACACTTGCGATATACACCAAGGATGGTGTACAGTAACTACACTTTAAATTAATAGGAGAATGACTGTGTCAATCAAAGATAAATTAATGGAGTATGACCCGCAAACGGGGGAGGGGGAACCATACCCGTCACATGCTCAACAGTATCGAACCTATCACGGTGTAACAGCATGGTTGACTAACCCGTTCACTGGCAAAGAGAGAGACGCGCGTGATATAGGTTCCGATCCTCAATTTGTCGCAATGAAAGACGACGGTTGTGAAAAAGTAATAAAGCCGGAAAATGACAAGATCGTGTCGCATATATCGATAATAACTCATTACACGGCAGCGTTAAACGCGTGTTTTTATGAACTAACAAAAATGTCTAATATAGTAGATGATAGTTCTGGAACAGGTAACATGTTGTTTTTGGATGCAGTTAATAAATTCAAAGACAGAACTATGAAGGGCATAGCTCATACTATAAATATGGAGCTTTCCGAAATACCGCAAGCATTGAAGATAACCAACGATCGTTCGCTGTTGCAATGCCCATGTTGCAACTCTGTTGATGTTGGTGGCGCACATGACACGGTGACCTGTTACGGTTGTGAGTTGTCTATAAAAAGACCGGTGCCACTTAAAAACGCAATTGACGCTTGGAATACAAGAGACGGTGTGAAATTATTATGAAAAGAATGAAGCTAGT
>Ga0209344_10004728_pt1 | contig 12269 bp, 14 predicted proteins | sample Cruoilmetagenom6_FD_187293 | JGI IMG/M metagenome (GOLD analysis project Ga0209344, IMG submission 187293) | Oil polluted marine microbial communities from Coal Oil Point, Santa Barbara, California, USA - Santa Barbara Oil Seep Sample 6 (SPAdes)... | ecosystem: Environmental > Aquatic > Marine...
CTTAAAAGATACGGGGCTGCATAGTGCGGGCTTGTCTTATAAAGGGACTGTTTCCGAAGGAATACAAGTGAAAATGCAGCAATGGGTAAAAAAGGCTCGTACGGAGTATCCTAATACCAAACACTCCTTTGAATATGCTATTTTGCAGGCTCCATTTGTTGAAGGTATTCGCGTATACCTAGATACAAATGATATTCAGTTTATCGTGATGGGTACTAAAGGAGTTTCTGGATTGAAAGAAATGACGATTGGAAGTAAAACGGGAGCCATCATCACTCGGGTTAAGTGTTCTATTTTGGTTGTTCCAGAAAAGGCACTTTTTAAAGAACCCCTCAATATTGGTTTTCCAACAGACTTTAATTTATTGTATAGGGATAAGATCATCAACACCTTGCGTGATATTGCTAAAATACATCACTCTGCTATTAAGGTATTACGCGTTGCCCAAACAGAAAAGCCATTAGATAACTATCAAAATAGCAATCGGAATGTCTTAAAAGAATATCTAAGTGAGATTCCACATAGTTTTCATGTGATAGAAAATCCAAATTTAGAAAATGCTTTGCAGCTATTTATCTCGACCATGCAAATAGATATGGTCGCTATGATCGCAAAAAATTTAAACTTTTTTGAGCGTATCTTATTTAAACCGAAAGTAGCACAAATAAGTTATCATATGCATATTCCTTTTTTAGTGCTACACGAATAGTAGTTACTCTTCATAATAGTACGTTTATGATATTTCGGGAAGCTGATTTATAAACGGGCTGATATATATCATTTTTATACCATGCACTTAGCTTTACTTTTGAATATAAAATAGTTGAAAATGAGAAAGATAGTGATCCCAACAGATTTTTCAGAGAATTCCTTTAACGCTGCCAAGTATGGCTTAGAGTTATTTAAATATTTTAACTGTGAAATTTTTATAACCCACGCATTTGCAGACGAGGCATATACCAAAAAAGCTGCGATGGAGGAAGCTGCATTTGAAGATGTCAAAAAGAGTATGGAGGAAGAATCTAATAACGAACTTCAAAAATTTAAGGCACGCCTTACGGCTCATTTTCACAATCCGAAGCATCGAATATCAACAAAGTCTACATTTTGTGCCATCGTTGATTGCGTGAACGATATTGTAGAAAAGGAAAATATTGATATTGTGGTAATGGGGACCCGGGGGGCAACAAATGATAAAAACATGACCTTCGGTAGTAATACACTACAAGTAATTAAATATGTGCAATGTCCCGTGTTGGCAATTCCTGAGAATTACAAAGAGATATTACCCAAAAGGATCTTATTTCCTTCAGATTATATGCTGCCTTATAAGCAGCGAGAATTAAAATTGGTAGGCACTATGGCTGAGAGGCTTGCGGCTACTATTTATTGCTTACACCTGTCTAACTTTGATGAATTATCAAATAGACAGCAAGACAATAAAGCCTTATTAGAACTCAAGTTCGCGAACAATAAAGTCTCTTTTTTACGATTAGAAAGCGAAGATATTACCGAAAAAATCAACCAATTTATTGAGGATCAAGAAATAGATATGTTGGTGATGGTCAATTCTCGTCATTCCTATTTGGAGCATATTTTGAATACCTCTACCATTGAGAAAATAGGCTTGAATATTCAAATTCCATTTTTAGTCCTTCAAAATTTACAACGCTACTAAACTTAGTTATCATGAAACGTATTTTATTACCTACCGATTTTTCAGAAAATGCCTTTAACGCAATTAAATATGCCGTTCAGTTATTTAAGGAAGACGCCTGTGAATTCTTTCTGCTACATACCTATACACCTGTTATGGTAAGCTCTGGTAGTATGATCGACAGTTATTCGGCACTAACCTTACAGAAAATTGCGCAGGAGAGTGCGCAAAATAAGTTGAATACATTGGAACAAAAAATTCAAGAAGCGTTTCCGAATCCCAATCATACGTTTACCACGACCGCATCTTTTAATATGTTGATTTCGGAAATGAAGCGTTTGATAGAAGAACACACCATCGATTTCGTCATCATGGGTACTCAGGGCGCTACGGGCGCAAAAGAAGTGTTTCTAGGTACACAGACCATGTATGCTATTAAAAAAATGAAATGTCCTGTGATAGCGGTACCTTCCAATTATGACTATGAAGCACCAAAAGAGATCTTATTTCCAACAGATTTTAATGTAGATAGAAAAAATAAGTACTTAGGTATGATACGAGATCTATGCGATACGTATGCTTCTAGATTACACATTCTTAATGCGTATCATAACGTGCCGCTAACCGAAGCTCAATTAGATACCAAAGCTTTTTTAGATGCTTATTTTATTGACAATGCCCACCTTTTTCATATTGCTAGCGATACCGATGTCATTGGAGCGGTTGCACAATTCCAATTAAAAAACAAGATCAATTTCTTAGTGATGATTCACAATAAACATAATTTCTTGGAAAATATCCTTTTTAGACCTGTCATCAATCAAATTGTTCATCATATCGATGTTCCTTTCTTGGTGATTCCTTCCGTAGAAAGACAATAAACTATTTTTAATTTATGAAGACCATACTTGTACCTACCGACTTTTCAAAAAATGCATATAGCGCCCTCTATTGTGCGACCCAGTTATTCGCAGAAGAGCCATGCAAATTCGTTATTTTACATTCTTTTGAAGATCAAGTGACTAATCTTACGAGTCGGATTGATATTGGTAAAACGGAAGCTGTCGTAGAAGGATTATACACAGCTAGTGACGCTAAATGTGATGCGCTAATAGAGCGTATCAATTTGGATGCACCAAATGATGCCCATTATTATACGGCTACTGTTACTTCGTTGTCCTTGGCAAGTGCTATAAATAAGTTGATCGTAAAAGAACAAGCACATTTTGTTGTCATGGGAAGCAAGGGATCAACAGGAGCAAATGATATATTAGTTGGTAGCAATGCGATGATGATGGTTCAGAAGATCCAAAAAGCTCCATTGCTCATTATTCCGGCAGATTTTGTTTGTAGACCTATCTTAAATATCGCTTTTGCTACAGGTTTTAAACGCGCTTATTTGAAAAGTGAATTACGGCCTTTAGTGTATTTGGCTTCATTGAGCAACGCTACGATCAAGGTGTTACACGTCCATAAAAAGGAGAAAATGACTGAAGATCAACGCGCTAATTTCCATGATCTTTTCAATATTTTACGAGACAGCCAACCGGAGAGTAATTGGTTGCCAAACGATTCAGACCATTACGACGCGATAACGTCATTTATAAAAAAAGAACAGACCGATCTGCTCGCCATGATCTATTATAAACATAACGCTATTGTACGGTTATTTAGAGAGGCAACTGTTCAGAAAATCTCAAAATACAGTAAGATCCCATTTTTGATTTTACCTGCTCGAGACTGATATTTATCATAGTTGAACAGAGAAATGTAGGCTACTTTTAACGAACTTCAACTTAAAACGTGTAAAAAATGAAAAAGAAGATATTGTTGCCTACAGACTTTTCTAAAAGTTCGTGGAATGCCCTTAGATATGCGAGTGAATTGTATAAAAATGAAGAGGTAGATTTTTTTCTTCTGAATGCCTTTATGGTTCAAAACTATTCAATTGATAATATGATGGTCTCAGAACCAGGTGAAAAATATTATGAGGATTCCAAGTCTAAATCGGAACTCGGTTTGCAAAAATTACTCAAGCACATCGAGATTCTGAGCGTTCCTAGTAATCATACTTATTTCACAAAAGCTGTTTATGGGCTTCCTTTAGATGCGGTCAAAAATTTTGTTGAAGACAAAGATATTGACCTTGTGATTACAAGTAATAAAGGAGAAACCGATGCAGTCGATATCCTCGTAGGAAGCAATACCATCGATTTTATGGAAAAGGTACGTAATTGTCCTGTCTTTATGATTCCTTCTGAAGTTTCCTTTAAAGAACCCAATGAAATTGTATTTCCAACAAGCTTAAAAACGCATTTTAAACGAAAAGAGCTTACACACCTGTATGAAATTGCAAAAATCACCAATGCGCCTATTCGTATTTTGCACGTAGGACTGGAAGAGCAATTATCTCAAGATCAGAGAAATAAAAAAGAGCTCTTGGAGGAATGTTTCGACGGACTCACATTTACATATCATTTCTTAGAAAACGAAGATGTTAAAACCGCACTAAACCTGTTCTGCGAAAGTAGAAATAGTGAAATGATCGCTTTTATTAATAAAAAACATAGTTTTTTCGGGTCTATTTTTTCAAACCCAATGGTAAAGAATTTGGGTTATAACGCACAAGTACCGGTACTTGCCCTACACGACTTACGTAACTAATAGTTATGAATGATAAATCTTTTAAAGTTATCAAATCTTCTGGGGATAAGGTTGATTTCTCTATTTCGAAATTAAGAGCCAGCTTGTTTAGAAGTGGTGCCGACGAGCTTACGGTTGATAACATTCTGAACGTCGTTCGTGATGAATTGTATCAAGGAATTTCCACCAAGGAAATTTATAACCGAGCATTCGCGCTCTTAAAAAAAAAGAAATCGATTTATGCGTCTAAGTATAAATTAAAAAAAGCAATCTACGAGTTAGGACCAACCGGTTTCCCTTTTGAAAAGTTTATTGGTGCACTTTTAAAATACTCTGGATATAAAGTAGAAGTAGGGAAAATTGTTCAAGGAAAATGTGTCGACCATGAAGTTGATGTAATGGCGGTGAAAAACGGCCAACATATCATGGCCGAATGCAAATTTCACAGTGAAAAAACGACTACCTGTAACGTAAAGGTTCCATTGTACATCAATTCAAGATATATTGATGTAGTAAGCCAGTATAAAGGTAAAGCAAACTGTCCTAATGAAGGCTGGGTGGTTACTAATACAAGGTTTACATCAGATGCTCTTACCTACGGAAAGTGCGTAGGACTTTATTTATTAAGTTGGGATCATCCCAAGGATAATGGTCTTAAAGACCGTATTGATAGATTGGGGCTATATCCTATCACAGTTTCAACCTTACTTACCAATCGAGAAAAACAATTTTTATTAAGTCGGGACATCGTGCTTTGTCGCCAATTGGCGAACGATGTTTTTTATCTGGATCATTTGGGTATTTCCGAAGTTCGAAAAACAAAGATCCTCGCTGAAATTTCAATGCTTTGTAATTTAAAAGACCATGAATAATATAAAAGTTCATTTTTTAGGAGCTTCCGGAACTGTAACCGGCTCCAAGTTCTTATTAGAAATGCCCGAACATAACCTCTTAATTGACTGCGGAATGTTTCAAGGCTTGAAAGAGCTTAGGGAACAAAATTGGCAGGAATTGCCTTTCGATGTGTCAGCTATTGATACGGTGTTATTGACCCATGGTCACTTAGATCACACAGGTTATCTGCCGCGTTTGGTTAAACAAGGATTTAGTGGAAAAATTATAGGGACCGCTCCAACCTTAGAAATTACCAAAATTATTCTGTTAGATAGCGCTAAGATCAATGAAGAAGATGCAAAACGTGCTAACGAAGAAAATTATAGTAAGCACCATCCCGCACTTCCTTTTTACACGATGGATGATGCCGAACGAACCATAAAGAAGTTTGTTTCCAATGAAAAAGATCAATGGAATATTCTTACAGAAAACATCAAATATCGCTTTAAATATAATGGGCATATTATAGGAGCTACTTTCATTGAACTAGATATTTTTGGTAAACGATTTGTTTTTTCTGGTGATATTGGTCGCCGTGACGATTTACTGTTATTTCCTCCAGAGCGTCCCCAAAAAGCCGACTATTTATTCATGGAAAGCACCTACGGAAATAAATTGCATCCGCAAGAAAGCGTTTCAGAAAAACTGGTTGCATTGATTAACAGAACTGTACATAACAGAGGCAGTCTCATCATTCCTTCGTTTGCGGTGGAGCGCCTACAAACCTTAATGTTTTTACTTTGGAAACTATATAATGAACGCCGTATTCCGAAGCTTCCTATTTTTATTGATAGTCCGATGGGAAACAATGTATTAGGCGTTTTTGAACGATTTTCAGATTGGCATAAAATTCCACCTTCAGAATTTAACGCCATGAAACATCGCATGAATATCGTTAGTTCGTATAAAGAAACCTGGGAAACAATTGATGATCCACGGCCTAAAATTGTGGTGGCAGGTAGCGGAATGATTACGGGTGGTCGCGTACTTACCTATCTAAAGCAGCTCATCGATGAGCCTACTACTACGGTGTTGTTGGTTGGTTATCAAGCCGAAGGTACACGCGGAAGACAATTGCTAGAAGGAGCGCATGAATTAAAGTTTTTTGGAAAATATTATCCAGTGAAAGCCCAGGTAGATCATTTAGAAAGTCTTTCTGCACATGCCGATCAGGCTGGAATTTTAGATTGGTTGAGCGCGATAGAGAATGTACCCGAAAATACCTTTATAATTCATGGCGAGCCCACAGCATTGCAAACATTAAAGGTTAAAATTCAAGATACTTATTCTTGGAAAGTTACTATTCCAAAACTGAATCAAGTTTTTGATATACCCTTATAAGAAACACTGCTTTTAGTAGCCTTGTTTCACCATTTTAAGGGTAATTTTTGGATTAAAACGCCTAAGATAGATTGATCTTTTATTCGTAACAATAGAAACTGATATTTGTCATTTCGTATGTCTTGATAGTCAACTAATTTCACAGCATAAAGCATGTAATAAAATAATCGTTTTACCTTTCAAAAAGAGGGCTATAAAAATGATTTTTTTAACTCAAATAAGCGACTATGAAAACGACAACACATTTTAAATATATCGAATGGCGTGATCCGAGAGGTCTGCATGAAGATACCGTTCGATCACTTTCAGATCTTAAATTCCTAAAAGATGAACTTCAGTTCTTGATGAACCTTGTGGCAGAACATACATTAGAATTGATCTACGGAGAATCTTCCGAAGAAAGCAAGGTGATTTTTAGTCAACTTGCCGATCATAAAAAAAGGTTGGAAAAATTACTTAAGGCACTTGAAGCTCATAGTAACAAGCTCCAAGTGTTATTAGATGATACGGATGTTCCGGGCGAATTAAAACTTTATAAGGATGAGCATTATAAGCTTATTATCGAGGAAATGGATTTTCATTCTGATGTAAAAAAGACGAAACGAACTATTTTTCAAATGCTTTCAGAAATAATGAAAAAGAGCAAACAGAAAAAGTTATCCTAAATCGTAAACGATGAAGAATATAACCTATAAAATTATTGAATGGAGTACGCCAGAAGAATTGCACGAAGCGTGCGTCCTTTGGTTATCGGAATTGGAATTCATTAAAGACGAGCAAGTTTTCTTAAATGAGTTGATCACAGATTATACAATTCCGCTAATTGCTGCAAAGATCTATCATAGTTCTTTATCTATTGTAGGTAACTTATTGAAGGAAGAAAAGCAGCTGAATGCATTGATCGATCGGGTCAAAGACCATCGCAATAAGGTGGAGAAATTATTCGACACACAAGCGGACCCAAGAATTAAAAAAGCCTTTATAGAAGCGCATTATTACCTTAAATTGGATGTGAATTCGTATGCTAGTACCTATAGAAAGACCAAAACAGAACTGTTTGATAAATTAAAGAAAATCATGAAAGAACAGCGTCCTGAAAGACTCACAGAGTAATATAGTTTAATAAAAGACACAGAAACGTATGAATAATTTCATCAGATTTAGTGCCGTTCTAGTGCTCGCTATCCTTATGGTAGGATGTGGTTCTACAAAGGTGACGCAGCAATATAGAAACCCGGATTCTATCAATTTTGAAGCAAATAAAGTGCTTATTGTAGGGATTTCGGCAAATAAAGAGGTTCGAAGATCCTATGAAATGAAAATGGTAGATGCCTTAGAAAAACAAGATGTTATCGCTGTAAAAAGTGTAGACTTTTTTGAAACATCATTTACCGATAATAGGCAATCATTAGAACATCTCAATACGATCGAAAATAAACTACTAGATGCTGGATTTGACGCTATACTGGTAACAAAAATTACAGATCGTGAAAGTAGAGTTACCATGGTAGATGCCTATCGAAATTTCGCAAAAAGTTATCAGAGTTTTGAAGATTATTACTACGGAAATCAGCATCTTTATTTTAAAGAAGGCAAAGAACAGTATCAAGTGTACACCACCGAAACTTCGCTGTATTGTATTTGTCCAGGGAAAGAACGGGAATTGTTATGGCGCGGGGAGATAGAGGTTGTTGATGCGGATAAAGTAAACCGAAACATCAATAGCTATATTTCTGTACTGTTCAAGACTTTAAAGGAAAATAAATTACTATTACTCGAATAATGAAGGTATTTATCTATAGTGCAAAACCATTTGAAATTCCCTTACTTAAAGCTGCCAATACTGGTAAGCACACACTAACTTTTACGGAAAAAAGACTCACCTCAGAAACGGCTATGTTGGCCTTAAATCATGATGTTATCTCTATTTTTTCGGCCGATGATGCGTCACCTATTGTATTAGAAAAACTCTATGATTTTGGAGTTAGACATATCACCCTGCGCTCTGCAGGTCATGATAACGTCAATTTAAAAGCAGCACGTAAACTAAATCTGAAGGTAGCCAATACGCCTAAGTATTCTCCAAATGCTGTAGCCGAGCACGCCATGGCGTTATTTCTTTCGTTTAACAGAAAAATTACCACGGCGCAAAATCAGACGCTTCAGTATAATTTTTTACTGGATAATTTAATTGGTTTTGATTTACATAAAAAAACAGTTGGCGTTTTGGGTACGGGTAATATAGGAATTGAACTTGTAAAGATGTTGCATGGTTTTGGATGCACTATTTTAGCCAATGATACAAGTAGTAATCAAATGTTGATTCAAGATTACAATGTTGAGTATATCTCAAAAGAATCAATTGCAAAGGAGGCTGAAGTCATTTTTATTTGTCTGCCACTTACTGCTACAACTCATCATCTTTTTGATGAAGCCTATTTGAGTTCATTTACTAAAAAGCCTATTATTGTAAATATTGCTCGGGGTGCTATAGTTGATACAAAAGCGCTTTTGAAAGCATTGGATGCTAATAATATCGCTGGATATGCTACCGATGTATACGAGCATGAACACGGAGTTTTCTTTTATGATCGATCAGGCAATCCACCAAAGGATCCGCTACTACATGAGCTTTTAATACATCAAAAAACTTTGGTTACTCCGCATCAAGCGTTTGCAACCAAAGAAGCATTAGAAAATATTGCATCGGCAACTTTCGAAAATTTAGATGCATGGGAAAGCGGCAAGCATGCTAGCAATGAACTATCGTAATCCGCTCATTTTAATCATTTTTTAATAAGAGCAGCGGTACTTTAGTTCCGTAGAGCATAGCAGATGTATCAGATCCGAAGAAGAGTCGTTCTAACAAAGTTTTATTTTCAACAAAAATAGCATTCAAATCTACATTTAGAAGTTGAGTCGCTGTATTTATTGCTGTCCAACCAGCGAGCTGATCGAGTGCATAATACGTATATGGGATATCCTTAAAAAGCTTACTTAAATTTTCATTTTCAACGGAATCGTTCTTCTGAATTTCATTTTCGTCAAGTTCAATGATCTTGAGCACTGCCTGATGCATTGAAATTATTTCTTTTAACGGTTCAATTCCTTGTTCGCTAAAGTTTCCACTTGATTGTGCACAAAACATCGCTGTGCTGATCTTTTTAAATGTATAGCCTTCAGGAATAGCCAATAACGGACAATTACTTCCTCGAATAACGTGCAACGTATTACTCCCAAAAACAACTTCTTTTGCATTGGTTGCGCCATTGGTACCCATTATAATTAGATCGATGGAATGAAATTTTACCGCCTGATCTACGGCTGCGACAAAATCGTCATAATCAAACAAGCCATGAAACGTATATGCTTGTGATTTGTACTTTTTACCCAACTTTTTAACCAATTGATTAATTAGCTTTTTATTGTCTTTAGCGATGCTATCATAAATTGAATCCGTTTTAGAGCCGGCCACAAGGTCATCTGTGATATACTCTGAAACTTTTTGAACGTTGAGAACGAAAAAATCACATTCCCAATTCTCAAAAAAATGCATTGCATATTCAATAGCATTCATTGAATTGGCCGAAAAGTCTGTAGGTAAAAGGATGTTTTTCATGGTTCTAATTTTTTACAGAGGCAAAGTAAGTCTACCTATAAAATTAAAAAATGACCGTTGTCATGAGGTAAAAAAATCTTACTATGCTTATTTATGGTTAATTAAGTAAAAGCCTCGTGATCTCTCACGAGGCTCTTAACTAACAAACAACGAACTAAAGTATGATATTTCTTTATTTAGAATTTAATGGGTGTGTAATTGTATTTTCTCCACCAGAACGAATCACTCGGAGGATCCAAAAAATGGAGCCAGCAAGAATAACCAACATTGCAATGCTAAGCGATAATTTTTTAGGGGAAGTAATACTCTTGCTATTGATTTTTTTTTGTGGAATACTAAAACTCCCATTAGCTAGTTCCAAGGTAATCGTGTGATCATTAGCGTCGTTCATGACAAAATGTTCCTTTTGAAATGCGCTTTTCGCAATAATTAAGGTACTCTGACTCTTATGAATATCCTTAAATACGCTGTTTTTTAGTACCGCGGAATCAATTTCCGAAGGAATTCCGAAGACTTCGTAAACAACTTTCGTCTCATGACCTAATTGCACCATGCCAACACCGAAAGCTTTAATTTCGTTTCCATTGATCTGTAGCGATATATTATCCTTCACATACGCCAATACCATTTTCTGAAATTCTTCGGGTGTTTTATAAGGTGTTTCTGAAAAGTGCGTTTTTATTTCATATTGAAAAGCTGTTAAAGACGCGTTTATCTGTAACATCCAAATGTTATTTTCTTTTTCTACAAGCAGGGTAGTAGATACATCAGGCTGGTGGGCAAACCCCTTCGCGAAACAGAGTAGAATACTTAAAAGTAAAAGAAGGTTTTTCATAGTATATTCTTTTAAAGGTTGCGCGTTGCTTTTTTATTCGGCGTAGGCACCATAGAGACAATTGATGAAATTGTTATTCCCAGCAGCGTCAACATGGTAGTGATAACCACGTGTTTCATCAGTGTGCCCTCTACAATCATCTAGGTCTGTAGGTTCATTACCATTGGTATCTAACTGCGCATACAATCCGTGACCGTCAATAGCATAACCAATCATAGCTGCGTGATCATCATCTTGTGACAATTGGGTACTTACGCCCGTCGCTGCATGATAATGATATCCCGCATTCAAATTAATATGACCTCCAGCATCGTCAAATGGAGCTAAAGTGTAAGCGCCTAAAATAGCGTCTGTGGGCGCTGGTGCATCAAAGCGCACACCATTGAATGCAACACCTCGTACGGAAGGGCCATTTCCTTGTCCTGGAGGTCCGAAGCCACCAAAATCTGTCGCCGTTGTTTGCTTTACGGGCGTCACGGGAATCAGATATGTTTGTGTTAAACCAGTCACGTACGCTGGTAGGCATTCTACACAAAAATTTTCATATTCTTCACCCACATTTGGATTTGCGGCATTGGCACAATCTTCTTCTGTATCTGTGGTGTAGATATCGCCATTGGCGTCATACATAAGCCAGGTATTATCATTGTAAAAGCTGGCCATATTTTCAATAAAGGCGCCATCAACATCGTATACTTGTCCGTTTTCTAACCAAATACCACCAGCTTCCGCACTATCAGCAATATTGTCTGGGCACCATGGCCCCATTTCGTGATCGGCAGGAGTGCTTGTGGCTACAATTTGATAACAATCTGTGGTGGTGCCATCTGAAAGCGTACATGGTATGGTTGTAATTGTCACAGATCCATCGCTCGTGTAAAAAAGTGACGCGTCTACATTCACAACCACGCTATCGTCTGTAGTTTCTTCGATGGTACCAGCCTTGTCATCGCTAGAGCATGATGCGCAGCTCGTAAAGAGGGCAAGGATGATTGAAAAACTAAAAGCGGGTACGTTTAAAAAAAATGATCTCATAGTATTCGGTTTTTGTGTTTTGTAGTTTATTTATTGGAGCGTTGCTTTGTTCCTAGTTTTTTAGGTGCTTTTTTTAGTTCTGCTTCCGAAAGACAACCATCTTCGTCTTTATCCAATTGGGCAAAATTTTCTTTTAAAGAACCTTTAACTTCAGCTTCGGAAAGTTTTCCGTCTTCGTTGGTATCTAGCTGCGCTAATAACTCCTTAAAAGTGGGTGGCTTTTTTGGGCGTTCACTTTTCACTTG
>Ga0209344_10004729_pt1 | contig 12264 bp, 7 predicted proteins | sample Cruoilmetagenom6_FD_187293 | JGI IMG/M metagenome (GOLD analysis project Ga0209344, IMG submission 187293) | Oil polluted marine microbial communities from Coal Oil Point, Santa Barbara, California, USA - Santa Barbara Oil Seep Sample 6 (SPAdes)... | ecosystem: Environmental > Aquatic > Marine >...
TATTCCCCACCTTAAGGTGGAGAATCCACCTTCCCCTAAGCAGGGGAAGGAGCTCTTTTTGTTTGGTGTCGATAACGGGATTTCAAGCACAACAACAGTGGTCCATACAAAATACCTAGCGGCATTCCACTTGAACTGACGATGGACTTTCGGCTTTGAACCTTGAACCACAGTCAGGAGCTACTTGTGCGATTTCCCATATCCATTCGAAATGACTGTCTGTTTTTAATATTAGGTTTAGCCAAATCTAGTTTCCCACAGTGTTCAGACGGACTGGATGGTCACTTCCACATGAGCCTATTTCATGCTCCCGACAGCCATCGGGAGAGAAGTCGCACATACTTGGCCAAAGCGGCTTATGTTCATAAACACGGGCTCGCACCCCTTCCGTATTCCCCACCTTAAGGTGGAGAATCCACCTTCCCCTAAGCAGGGGAAGGAGCTCTTTTTGTTTGGTGTCGATAACGGGATTTTAATCACAACAACAGTGGTCTATACAAAATACCTAGCGGCATTCCACTTGAACTGACTTTCAACATTGAACCACAGTCGGGAGCTACTTGTGCGATTTCTCATATCCATTCGAAATGACTTTCTATTTTCAATATTTATGTAAATCTAGATTCGTTAGAACTTTCTACACTTTTAAACTTCTATCTTCTAGGCTCTTGGTTCTTTTAAAATCAATTTCCAACAATACCCATCTCTCCATAAAAGAATAAAAAGAATGTTTCACGATATTTTAACAGTAAAACCGCTATGATTTTATATTTTCGGCGAAAATGAAACCCATCGCATAAATATTCTGTAGCTAAGGCATAAAAAGGTATTGGTGACCTGGAAAAATGAAAAAGGCTTGAAGCCGTGGTTGTTTAAAAGTGTAGCAGTGCTTATTGGTATCTGCTATTTATTGGCGCCTTTACGGCAGGAGCTAACGGAACTGATGCACTTTTTATCGCATTCGTTTGATCAAGGAATAGGGCATCATATCATGGCCGCCCATTCCCATAATTTTAAGGACTACGATTGGCATGATATAGACCCGTCCGGGGCGTTGAGCCATACATCAGAAATCCAAAAACATATGGACTCCAACGAAATAGGTTTCCACAGTCACTCTCATCCACCCAATTCCAAACCCCACACGCACGAGGTTATAGATTTCATGAGCATGGCATTCAGTGCTTCAACCCCAAGCCATCAAGACAACGACGGAATGAAGGTGCATACCGATTTGGACAAACATCTAGTGGTGATCCATTTTGGAACGTACCAAGCTATTGCAACATTTAAAAAATCCCATTTTTCCCACATACAGGAAAACACTTCAAAAGGAATTCAATTACTTATAGTACCTCCTCCCGAGCCCCTTTGTTAATTTTTGGAACATAATAATTTTTAAAAGCAACCCATATCCATTTCTGGATGTAAGTGGTCAGCTTCTACATTGTTATTGTCCAATCCCGTGATACTTTAAAGAAAAGGCATGCAACTTTATCGCATTCAAAGCCATTGGTTTTATATGGATAGATATGCCCAAAATATATCAAAAATAGCTACTAGCTATATGAACAAAAATTAAAAATATGATTAAAAATACCTTTGGATTGTTGATTCTTTTACTTTGTGGAGCCTTAAATGCCCATACCATAAGTGGAACAATAACCAACCAGGATAATGTGCCCCTAAGTGGAGTAGGGGTGTACAATAAGAATACGGGCAATTATGCCTACAGTAATAATTCGGGAGCCTTTAGACTGGCAAACGTTAGCGTAAATGATCGTATCTATTTTTACAGTCTTGGATTTCAGAACAAAGAATTGCTCATTTCGGAAAGTCAGTTGGATTCCCCCCTTCGGATTGTCCTGGAGGAGGCCGCAGTGTCCTTGGACCAGGTGGTATTGGTATCCAATATCAATGCCATGAGCAATTTTGTAAACGTGGATGTTAAATCCGATCCCGTTAAATCCTCCCAGGAAATCCTCAGGAAGGTTCCTGGTCTCATCATTGGCCAGCATGCCGGTGGCGGTAAGGCCGAGCAAATTTTCCTAAGGGGATTTGATATTGACCACGGAACCGATATCGCTATAAATGTGGATGGCTTACCCGTAAACATGGTATCCCATGCCCATGGCCAAGGTTATGCCGATATGCACTTTATAATTCCGGAAACCATAGATAATATCGATTTTGGCAAGGGACCTTACTATGCCGATAAAGGCAATTTTAATACGGCCGGATATGTGGATCTGACCACCAAAAAGACCTTGGATAAAAACATGGTCAGTATGGAAGTCGGTAAATACAATACCTTAAGGGGCTTGGGGATGATAAAGCTACTGGAAAGCGATAATGACAATGCCTATATCGCTTCAGAATATTTAATTTCCGATGGCGTTTTTGAATCTCCCCAGAATTTCAATAGAATCAATATTATGGGACGCTACCACCATAAGGACGATGCCGGTAACGAAGTTAATTTGACCGCTTCACACTTTCAGAGCAAATGGGATGCCTCCGGACAAATTCCCCAACGGGCCGTAGACAATGGAAGCATTGGAAGGTTTGGCGCCATAGACGATACCGAAGGGGGCAATACCAGCCGTACCAATCTGTTGGTGAATCATAACAGGCAATTGGACCATCACAGTAGCCTTACATCCAAGTTCTTTATTTCCAAATATGATTTTGAACTGTATTCCAATTTCACATTCTTCTTGGAGGATCCCATTAACGGAGATCAAATAAAGCAAAAGGAAAATAGAACCCTTCTTGGGGGTGAGACCAGTTATGACAAAACCCTACACTTGGACAATAATTCACAGTTCAGTTTCAATACGGGCCTAGGGTTTAGGTATGACGATATCAACGAGGTGGAACTTTCCCATACCTTGAACAGAAAGACTAGCCTGGAGCAACTTGCTTTTGGCAATATTGATGAATTGAACGCCTATGGCTTTTTCAGTATGAATTATAGAATAAATAAGTGGAACATCAATCCCGCGGTCCGTCTGGACTATTTAAAATTTGATTATGAAAATTTATTGACTTCGGCCTATGACCAAAAGAGTGAAAACAAAACGGTTTTAAGTCCCAAGCTGAATGCCATTTACCAAGCCTCCCAGGAGGTACAGGTGTATGCCAAGACCGGAATTGGCTTTCATTCCAATGATACCAGGGTGGTTACTGCCAATAATGGGGAAAGAATATTGCCTTTGGCCTTTGGAGCCGATATAGGGACCATCTACAAGCCAAAAAACCGATTGGTATTAAATATGGCCCTTTGGCATCTTTTTATGGAGCAGGAATTTGTGTATGTGGGAGATGCCGGCATTGTGGAACCTAGTGGCAAGACCAAACGTTTTGGGGTGGACCTAGGGGCGAGGTACCAGCTAACGGATTGGTTGTACGCCTATGGCGATCTTAATTATACCTATGCCAGAAGCGCGGAAGACCCTAGTGGGGAGGATTATATCCCCTTGGCTCCCGACCTGACCTCTTCGGGCGGACTTAGCTTTAAGGGGCTTAAAAACTTTTCGGGGGGAGTGAACTATCGTTTTATACAGGACCGACCTGCCAATGAAGACAATTCCATTGTTGCCAAGGGATATTTTGTAACCGATTTCAATCTAAATTATTCCTGGAAGAATTGGAATTTTGGACTTATCGTGGACAATCTTTTTGACACGGAATGGAACGAGACCCAATTTGCTACCAACAGTAGATTGTTCAACGAGGCGCAGGCGGTAGAGGAAATCCATTTTACCCCTGGAACACCTTTTTTTGCCAGGGGCAAGGTATCTGTTAGTTTTTAACGGAGGTTGTAACCAAATCATAGCTCCTTCCCTAAAGTTTTCTGGGGGGAAGGAGCTTTTTTGTGTCGTTCTTATCAAAAACTTTCTACCCTATAAAGAGTTTTCGATACAAAATGTCAAACGTCCCGTCACTTCGAGTGATTTTGCATAACTTTCCAAATCCTTAACCTACTTCGATTTCGACTACGCTCAATCTCCGATTTACCTTGAAACAATTTCTGCCCATTGTAATCTACCTTTTGGAATTTTGAACTTGAAACTAAGAAACTTTTAACATTCGACTTTACAACTTTAAACTGCATGCAGGAGCTACTTGTGCGATTTCTCATATCCATTCGAAATGACTTTCTATTTTTAATATTTATATAAATCTAAATTCGTTAGAACTTTCGGCTTTCAACTTTCAACTCAATTCATAAAATCTTCTCCCTTTCAATAATGCTGAGCGCCAAGCGAATGGAAGCGTATTCCATTTTTTCTTCAAAATGCTCAAAGTAGGGTTTTAAGCCTTCCGGCTGTTGTAGTTCTTTCCTGGCCTCTGCTACTTTTACTACATCCTCCTTGGATATGAGTTGGTATATATCAATATCCTTCCCTTCATGGTACAATTTTTCCAAATGTGCCAAGATGGTATTGGGCTTTAGGCCCCTGATCTCTGCAATTTCTTCTACGGTTACGCCCGTCTTGAACAGCTCATAGGTTTCCAAAGCCGTATCCGATTTCCTGGTCTTCTTTTTCTTCTTCTTGGTCTTTGCCTCTACAAAGGCTTTGATTTCATTGATGAACATCTCCCCATAAACCTCCAATTTACGTTGCCCAACTCCGTTGATCTCCTTGAACGCTTCATTGGTCATCGGCTTTTTGGATTCCATTTCCTTAAGGGTGGCATCGTTAAAGACCAGATAGGCTGGAATATTCTCTTCCAAAGAAATTTGAAACCGCAATTGCCGTAATTTTTCAAATAGTGAATTTGCACTAGCTGGTTTGGACTTGCTTTCCTTGCGAACTGCCATTTGTTCCTCTTTGGACAGGGGCTGACTCAATTGTACCTTGGTGTTGTTGAACAATACGGCCTTGGCCAAATCGGTCAGACGAAGAACGTTGTTCTTATGAAAGGCAATCTCACAGAGACCCTGGTTGATAAGCTGTATGGCATAATGCTGCCAATGGTTCCATGAAATATCCTTACCAATACCATAGGTCTTTATTTCCTGATAGTTTTTATCCAAGATGTTGGCATTTTGGGCTCCCCTCAACACATCTATAACGGTTCCCGTAGCCTCGGACTCCTTTAATCTGGCAATGGTGGACAATATCTTTTGTGCTATTACGGTGCCATCAAAAAACTGTGGTGGATTTTTACAAACGTCGCAATTGCCACAATCGGACTGTAAATACTCTCCAAAATAACTCAGTAAAATCTTTCTTCTACAGCTGGAGGCCTCCGAAAACTGCTTCATTCGCTCCAACTTGGCCAACTGTACCTCCTCATTGGCGGCACCAGAGGCAAATCTTTGCAACTGGATTACATCGGCATAACTGTGGAACAATAGGGCGTGTGCCGCTAATCCGTCCCTTCCGGACCTACCTATTTCCTGATAATAGCCCTCGATATTTTTGGGCATATTGTAGTGTATCACCCAACGTACGTTAGACTTGTCTATCCCCATCCCAAAGGCAATGGTGGCGCACACGATCTGGGTCTTGTCAAAAATAAAATCCTCCTGTACCTGGTTGCGACTTTCAAAATCCAACCCCGCATGGTAGGCGGCCGCCTTAACACCGCTATTTCGAATTTTTTCGACCAGGGTTTCGGTGGACTTCCGACTAAGACAATATATAATTCCCGATTCGTTGGGCCTTTGCTCTATAAATTGAAGTATTTGGGAGACTCGGTCATGGGCCGCCCGTACTTCCAGAAAGATATTCTTTCTATCAAAGGAAGCCAAAAACTGCTTGGCCTTGGGAATCTTCAATTGCGCCAATATATCCTGCCGGGTAGCCTTATCCGCGGTAGCCGTTAAAGCAATAATGGGGGTTTGGGGCAGGGAGGCCTTTAAAAATCCCAATTGTTGGTAAGACGGTCTAAAATCGTGCCCCCAGGAGGAGATACAATGGGCTTCGTCCACCGCTACACAACCAACAAACTCCTCTTTTAAGATAGGGGATAGGCCCTGTAGACTTTCCGGTGCCACATATAGCAACTTTAACTCCCCCTTATGGGTGCTGTCCAATATGGCCTGCTGTTCTTCGGCAGACTGACTACTATTAAAAAAAGCTGCTGGGATACCGTTGGCGTTAAGTCCATCTACCTGATCCTTCATCAAGGCAATTAAGGGCGAAATTACCAAGGTAGTGCCCTTGAACAAAAGGGCGGGTAATTGGAAACAAATGGATTTACCGCCTCCTGTGGGCATGATCACCAAACAATCCTCCTTGTTCAACACCGCCGTGATAATGGCCTCTTGTTGTTTTCTAAAGCGGTCAAAACCAAAGTACTTTTTTAAATAGGGGATCAATTCGTTCTGGAAATCGGGCATGGGTATCGGTAAAGCTTTTGTAAGGGACGAAAATAATCATATTTGGTATCCCAATACAACTATCCCGATCTTAAAATCCCAAGAAATAAATAGAAATAAGGGCAAGGGTCTTTTTTGGGCTTACTCTAAAAAGGTTAAATTTATCCCATACAACCATCAAAATCTACCAAAATGAAGCTTAGACACTATTATTACCTTTTAATTTGCTCCCTTTTTATACATTCCTCTGCTCTAAGGGCACAAGAAGCCTATACGGCTCCCAAATTATCCAATCCGGATTCCTGGTCCATTATTCTGGTTCCGGATACCCAGAGCTATGTGAAATTTGAAAGAAATCAGGGCATCCTGGAAACCATGACAGCTTGGATCAGTGAAAATATCGATGCCCTAAATATAAAAATGGTGCTGTGTACTGGCGATTTGGTAGAGCAGAACGAACTTTTGGTGCCGGACAAGGTAAATGGAAATATGCCCAGTAGGGACCAGTGGAGGGCCGTTTCCCATGCTTTTGGGCGACTGGACGGAAAGGTTCCCTATATCCTGGCGGCAGGTAACCACGACTTTGGCTATAAAAGTGTTGAAAACCGAAAATCCAATTACAGCCAGTATTTTCCCGTGCACAAAAACCTATTGAATGCAAAGGCTTTGAGGGCAGCCGGTAAGAACATAGACGGCCTGCCATCGGTGGAAAATGCCACTTATGAACTGATATCCCCCCAAGAAAGAAAGTTCTTGTTCCTGAACCTTGAATTTGCACCGCGGGATACTATTTTACAATGGGCCAACAGTGAGATCTCCAAAGAAATCTATAAAGATCATACGGTGGTATTGCTTACCCATTCCTATCTAAATGCCCAAAACAAGCATATGGAAAAAGAAAACTATCCCATAGCGGATGCCAACTATGGTAAATCGATTTGGGAAAAGCTAGTGGCCCCTTCCAAGAACGTACAATTGGTATTTTCGGGTCATATTGGTTCCCCTGATAATTTTAGGGGACATACCGCCTTTAGGGTAGACAGGAACGCTGCCGGTAAAAAAGTGAACCAGATTACCTTTAATGCACAGGCCATGGGCGGTGGATGGCATGGCAATGGGGGAGACGGTTGGCTACGGATTATGGAGTTTTTACCAGATGGAAAGACCGTCATTACCACTACGTTTTCGCCCTATTTCGCCATATCGCCCACTACGCAAAAAATGGCTTATCAGCGGGACGACTACAACAATTTTAGGTTTCAATTGGATTGATACCACTATTAAAAGGGGGGGCAATTACAGTGATTTTTGGATTAAGGTGCTGATAACCAAGGGTATTATCGGCCTAAAGTGGTTATATACGTAGGATAATTCTTAATAATGTATACTTTGCGTCGAAAATTTGCGTTTTTTTTAACATAATATTATATAAGCGCTTATTTTAGCCCAAGTTAAATATGTTTTAAACCCTACAAACAATGAAAACATTTAATTATTTAGTTTTAAGTTTCGGACTTGTTTTGATCGCCGCTTGTAGCAATGATGCTATGAATGGCCTAAATGATGAAAGTCTGACCCCTGAACAAGTGAAAGCCCAAATGCAGGTCAATGCCGTTTCGGACGGACTGGACGAGTTGGTTTCTGAATTACTGATCAACGACAAGGCGGGAAAGTCTAACAAGACCAGCACAGAGTGTGCAACACTGGCTTTTACCGATGAAAGTATTACGGTTGCTTACGATCAATGTATCATTCATGGTAAGTCGATAAGCGGTACCATTGTATTAACAGGCAACAATGGAAACACCGATGGCAACAAGGGGAGTTATGAGATTAGTTTTACCGACTTCACCTACAACGATTATATATTGAACGGAACCAAGACTTTGTCTTTCGATTTCTCCGATGCCAATAGTCCAACCTTTACCATAGCAACCGATGCCACTTTTGAGGATGACAACGGAAACATTATAGCCTGGGAGGGCAACAAGGTATTGAGCTGGCATTTGGATCAGATCAATGCTGAAGGAGACGATGTTACCTGTACAGGAGAGTGGGACATTACCGTAGATGGTATAACCTATGAATTTACCGTGACCGAAGCTTTATCCGCCAACCTGGGATGTGCCTATATCACTTCCGGTGTTATGCAGTTGGAAGTGGATGGTTTAACGGCTTCCCTGGACTTTGGCGATGGGAGTTGTGACCAAAAGGGAACAGTTACCTATCCCAATGGGGAATCTGAGGAGATCAGCTGGTAGATAGAATAGTAAGTATATTACGAACTTTTGAAACCCCGATGCAATGCATCGGGGTTTCTTTTTTGTCATTCATTTTTCCCAGTAGGTTTTCATTAATTTTTATGTTTGCCTGTATCATCAATTTCTTTGATTGTGCAATATCTTCCGACTTAAATCTAAACCTGTAATCAAATAAAGTACCCATAACCAAATATACTTTTCATTTTCTTTGCTTGTCCAAAGAAAACGAAACAAAAGAAAAGACACCTCCTCCAAGGAATTTTTAAGACTATGTCTAAAAATCGGATTCAAAACTCCGCGCTTTTTTCAAAACAAAAAGCTGAATCCCGGAGCTTTTGAATCCTATTCTGTGGATAAGGATTCCCATTCATAAACTAGATGAAATCATACAGGAGAGGCTTATGTTAGCAGCAAAGTTGATGGGGTTGGTGTTAAACTAATGATTTGGGGCAGGAGGGGAGTGGAGGGAGAGAAATTGTTAGGCGTAGGAGTAGGGGCCCAATAAAAAGCAGGGATTTCATGGAAAATGTGCCGTTGGTCGAAGAAATAGTCCGGTACGTCGATGCGGGGAGGGGTGTTAATATTGCTTTAAACTAATGTTAATGAGGGATTTGCTTATATAAAAATGGGATTTTTGTCGTATCTTTTAGCTACAAACCAATAAAATCAATTTATATAAGAGTGTACCAAAAAAAATCCGTTAACCCTAAAACAAGCTTACACTATGGAAACAACCATAAAGATTAGTAGAAATTTGATTAGCAGGCCTTCCAACAGTGGATGTATTTTAAAATTGGAGCGTACCAATAATGACTTATGCCAATTGGAAAAAAAATTGACCTCTTATGTATGTGAACCCAACACATACTCATTGTTTATTAAATCTGAAACTCTCCGACACACATTAAAGAGCTTGAAAAATACGAATGTGGAATTGATCAAGGCTTTAAAAAGGGAAAAGGATTTAAAGATTGAACTCTTTGAAAAAACGATGGCCCAGATCCGTTCCTATCTGGAAGTGCAAAAGTCGGTGGAGGAATACAGCAACATGTTGCGGTAGTAAAGCGTTGCCTATGATTTTCCTGTGGGTGTTTTACTAGAGCATGTAGCCAAGGGCAATAACACCAAAGGAAAAATAGGGAAAAAGGCTCCGGATATTGATATTCGGAGCTTTTTTTATGGAATATGGTTTACCATCGGATTCTATACTGATATAAATTACGCAGATATTTAATCTTACATCCAGAATCCTACATAAATGATTTTAAAGGCTGTATGTTTAATAGGGCCGACGTAAATGATGTTTATAGTATTCTTGGCCAGCGCACCATCTCGCATAAAATATAGGAGATACTCAATCTTACACCTAGAATCCTACATAAATGATTTTATAGGCTGTATGTTTAATAGGGCCGACGTAAATGATGTTTATAGTATTCTTGGCCAGCGCGCCATCTCGCATAAAATATAGGAGATACTTAATCTCCTATATTTTATCGTATTTTACATACGCGATGCTTTAAGATTATCCAGTGGATGATTTTAAAGATCGGCGGGACGATGTAGAGGGAATGAGTGGAAGAGGGTTTAACGTAATTCCCGGCCACGGCAACCAACTCGTTAAAATTGGAGTATACGAGGACTTCGCCGGAGTACTTCAAACATTCTATTTTACATAATGTAAATTATAGTACACGTGACAATCTAGAAAGTCTAATAGACTTTTTAGATTGGCGGCGAGACCTGTGCGGCTGGGAATGCGTAAAACGACGTATGCTTGCATTTTACTGGAGTGTCCCTTTCCATTAAACTTTTTGCCTACAGGCCAACGGCATCATCTTGCCGAAAAAATTAATCACCCACAGGGTAATCACCTTTTTTCGCATAAGACCACTGTGCCATCTCGCAAACCATTATAAATATTCCCTGGATAGTTAAAATTGATTGCGTTCTATAATTTCCATATTCCGTACTAAAGCCCATAAATTTTCAAATACGCTATTCTCAGGCAATATAAATATTCTATAGCCACTACTGCGTTTATTTTGTCTCCTGTATTTTAAAAACATTCCCGTTATTTAGCCCCTACTTCTTAGCATTACCGGTATGCTGTTGTTGAAGCTTTACTTTAAGTAATGTAGCCTTACCCTTTTGGTACCCTTCCCTAAAAATAAGAGAGTTTTAATTTGCAGGTTTTAATAAAAAGTTCTTCACGGGAAAACCGTAAAGAACGGAATACTTATTTTTTTAAAATTATTCAACAAATGCATGTTTTTCCATTTGGTAATTTTCATATAGTAAAAAGTTAGCATATGGTTTAATCAAATTTGAAACAAAATCTTCCATCTCTATTTCATTCAACTTATTGTCATCCTTCTGCATTTTTTGCATAATACTAAAAAGGAACAAAGAATGTAAGTATATAGATAAAAAGTACTTGTCTTTTATAAACTTTATTTCTTTTTCCGTTTTAATACTATTTTTCGATATGAAATTCAACAATACATAGGAGTCCATGTTAATTATAATACCTTCAACAATCATATCATTATTGTCTTCACTTCTAATAACTTTTACAATATCATGACCATTCCATTTCAAGTTATCATTATCCCATGATAAGCTATTCTCGTCTGTTGGCTTTTTATAAGCTTTTTTTGGTGTTGGAAGATTAGGAAAGGTTTCAGTTGCCTTCTTTTCTTTTGTTTTTGGCTTACTTATTTTCTCATCAACTTTAACATTAAAAATACATTCGAAATCTTGACCAGGAGCACTTAATTTTGCTTTTATTTCTACTTCATCCCCAATTTGAGCTTGTTCATTCGGTTTAATTAACAGTTTAATTGTTCCGTCAGTTGGACCTTCTTTATTTATTGTTAGTATATCAGTAACATCATTTGGAAAAAGGTTTAAAACTGGGTTCACAGGAATATCTGTTTTCTTTTTCTTCTGTAAAACTTGAATTTCAAATTGACCTTTCTCTACAGGTCTAAATAAGTAATCATCTTCAACATCGGTTTCAATTGTGATGTTCCCATTAGAGTTTAAAGGTATTGTTTTATAAATTTTGCCATTTTTTTGTTCCTTTAAGTTGAGCTTAAAAATTGACGGGAATCTATTTAGTTTCTTCCGGACTTCCTTTTTCGATTGTGGTTTGCCATTAATTTTACTTCCACTTAATTTTAGAAAATCTAAAGACCCATTCTTTTTTAATAGGTTGACAACATCTTTGTCTACGGGTAAATTTGATAAAAATGTTTCTAATAAATCTTTGTCGGTTTTACTATCTCGTAATAAAGAATCTTTACGCTCGTTATTCAGCTTCCTTAATTCTGAACTGGATTTTAAAAGTGATACAATTTCACTTTTAAAAATTTCAGTTTTTGGTCCTTCGCGTAAATGAGTTCTGTTTGACATGAAAAGATCTTGTCTAATTTCCGTTGGAATATTAGTGCAATCAACATGTATCAGAGTGTGTTTTTTAATTAATGGAAAACCTAAATCTTGTGAAATAAAGGATTGACCTCCAAATCCATGGACTTGACCGTTTTGGGTGTAAATAATGGATTTATTTTTTATGAACTCTCTATGATCTACATTTGAATTGAAAATGATAACATCTATAGGAATAATAAAATTTCCTAAACCTGAATTTAAATCAAATCGAAT
>Ga0209344_10004730_pt1 | contig 12263 bp, 11 predicted proteins | sample Cruoilmetagenom6_FD_187293 | JGI IMG/M metagenome (GOLD analysis project Ga0209344, IMG submission 187293) | Oil polluted marine microbial communities from Coal Oil Point, Santa Barbara, California, USA - Santa Barbara Oil Seep Sample 6 (SPAdes)... | ecosystem: Environmental > Aquatic > Marine...
AATTGGCTAGCTTGCAGGGGGTATTGCACACGATTTCAACAATTTGCTTACGGCTATTTCTGGTCATTGCGACTTGTTGCTGTTGCGGCATGATCAAGGCGATTCTGATTACAGTGACTTGGTTCAAATCAACCAAAATGCAAACCGGGCTGCGGCACTGGTAAGTCAATTATTGGCGTACTCACGCAAACAAACCCTGCGACCGGAAGTGATGGATTTGCGCGACGCAATGTCAGATCTGACGCATCTTTTGAACCGTTTGGTCGGCGAGAAAGTAAGCCTTACCTTGAAACATGACCCGGACTTGTGGTCAATTCGGGCGGACAAACGGCAGTTTGAACAAGTGGTAATGAATCTCGTTGTAAATGCCCGTGATGCGATGCCTGAAGGCGGAAACATTAAAATCGAGACGCGAAATGTGTCTCTGACGGAATCTCTCAGACGTGATCGGGCGGTCGTAGCTCCAGGGCGATACGTCAAAATCATTGTGACCGATCAAGGGACTGGAATTGCGCCGGATAAGTTGCCAAAAGTATTTGAACCCTTTTTTACGACCAAGCGAACCGGCGAAGGCACTGGTTTGGGACTGTCGACAGCCTATGGGATTGTAAAACAGACTGGCGGCTTTATTTTTGTGGACAGTGAACGTGATGTAGGGACCTGTTTTTTCTTACTTATTCCTGCGCACGACGCGGTAGAGACGGCACCGGTAAAAAATGTAGAACGTCCGATCCCGCAACAGGCCTTGGATGGGGTCGTTCTTCTGGTCGAAGATGAAGCACCAGTACGAGCATTCGCATCGAGAGCGTTACAGATGCGTGGATTTACAGTTTTAGAAGCCGAATCCGCCGAAGACGCCTTGGATATATTGGAAGACGATGATTTGGCAATTGATGTGTTCGTTACGGATGTGGTTATGCCCGGCCTTGATGGACCAAGTTGGGTTCAAGAGGCCTTAAAAACCAGACCCGACGCAAGAGTGGTTTTTGTTTCCGGTTACGCCGAAGAAGATTTTGGCGATACGCAATCGCGAATTCCAAATTCGGTATTTTTACCTAAACCGTTTTCATTGACTGATTTGACAGAAACAGTTCAGCGGCAATTAGGTTGAATCTGCAGGGAACGAAACATGGTGACCACAAGGTCCGATGCTGTCGTAAAGTTCAAATTCTATGCTTCGCTTTCGACGCAGACGGCGCTCCGTTTCAGGTTGAAGGACAAGATCACTTGGCGGCGAGACGTTCAAGCGATCCGTGTCGATTTTACAATTCAACTGCCCCTGGAGGAATTTTTGTAATTCCGCCTGATCTTCGTATTTAAACAAATGCGTTATGGCGGTTCCATTTCGTGTTTGTTCCAAAAACTTAGCTTGCGACCCAACATTTGCGAAACTTGGTTGGCGCCCCTTGATGTAGGCCAAAACAAAGTCGTCAAAACTGATCCCTGCAGTCGAATTCTCATGCCCAGACATCGCTGGGCGTTGACGATAACGGTACCAGCTGCCCAGCCAACTGATTGGTTCGCGCATTACCGCCATTACTTTCAGATCTTCGCCCATGAACTTTTCAAACATTGGGCGGAAATACCGATTGTAACGAAATACAGGGGCGTGTTTCAGCTCTGGGGGATCTGTAACAATAATGGATGCATGGGGGGCAAGTGCCGCCTGATATGCTGTCGTTCCGGTTTTTGGCACCGATAAAAACACAAGTTTTTGCTTTGAAAACACCAGCATAACGTTATTCGCCCCAATACTGCTCCGGGTTCGTTCACCCGTAAACTACTCCTTAACACATATGAGAAAAAGTATGGAAAGGAACAATTTTCTTGAAATGTTCTCCTTTTGTCTGCATAGAGATGAGAACAAGAGGCGAACAAAAGCAGCGATTGCCGCCCGTGACAGGGTGTGGAATAAGGAAAAGAGAACAATGGCGACGGCAGATCTTTTATCAATGAACAACAAGAAATCAGCAGACAAGCAAAAGGCGCTGGATAGCGCTCTGGCACAAATTGAACGCCAATTCGGCAAGGGTTCAATCATGAAGCTGGGTGGCTCGAATGCTATTCAGGACATCGAAGCAACTTCGACGGGATCATTGGGGTTAGACATTGCCCTTGGAATCGGTGGTTTGCCAAAAGGTAGGATTGTTGAAATCTATGGCCCGGAAAGCTCTGGTAAAACGACGCTGACCCTTCATTGTGTGGCCGAGGCCCAAAAACAGGGTGGCGTTTGCGCTTTTGTTGATGCGGAACATGCGTTGGATCCACAGTACGCCAAAAAGCTCGGCGTCGATCTGGATGAACTTTTGATTTCCCAACCAGATACCGGTGAACAATCTCTCGAGATTGTCGATACTTTGGTTCGATCCGGTGCGGTAAACATGATCGTTGTCGATTCAGTTGCGGCTCTTACGCCAAAATCCGAGCTTGAGGGTGACATGGGTGACAGCAGTGTGGGTGTGCACGCCCGCCTGATGAGCCAGGCAATGCGTAAGCTGACGGGATCAATCAGCCGGAGCAAATGCACCGTGATTTTCATTAACCAAATTCGAATGAAAATTGGAGTAATGTTCGGTAGCCCAGAGACAACAACGGGCGGTAACGCATTGAAATTCTATAGTTCTGTGCGCTTGGATATTCGCAGAATTGGGGCACTTAAGGATCGTGACGAAGTCGTGGGAAATGCCACACGTGTGAAGGTTGTTAAAAACAAAGTTGCACCGCCGTTCAAACAAGTCGAATTTGACATTATGTACGGCGAAGGCATTTCAAAGATGGGCGAGCTTCTCGATCTTGGTGTTAAAGCTGGTGTTGTGGAAAAATCTGGTAGCTGGTTCAGCTACGGAGATGAACGAATTGGTCAGGGACGCGAGAACGCAAAAACGTTTCTGAAAGAAAACACCCGGATGGCCTTGGATATCGAGGACAAAATCCGTGCTGCGCATGGATTGGATTTCGACATGCCCCCGGGCGAAACGGCCTCGGCGAATGACGATGGGGACATCCTCGAAGCCTGATTTTAGGGTAGAAAAATGCGATTGGACGGCCCGGGGCTTGCCTCGGGCTTTTCTTATTGTGGACTTGATCGCCGGGGGCGGCTAAATCAGCGGGACGCCTGGCCAATACTTGCCCCGAAAGAGATACAAATGCCGACGCTGAATGAAATCCGATCTACATTTTTAAACTTCTTTGACAAGAACGACCATCGCGTTGTCGACAGCTCGCCTCTGGTGCCGCGCAATGATCCCACCTTGATGTTTACAAATTCCGGAATGGTGCAGTTCAAGAATTGCTTCACCGGTGTTGAGACCCGCGACTACAGCCGTGCAACGACATCTCAAAAATGCGTCCGGGCAGGCGGTAAACACAATGATCTGGACAATGTGGGGTATACGGCCCGCCACCATACATTCTTTGAAATGCTCGGGAATTTTAGTTTTGGTGACTATTTCAAGGAAGAAGCTATTCCTTTTGCCTGGGACCTGCTCACCAAAGATTTTGGACTGGATAAATCCAAGCTTTTGGTCACAGTTTATCATACGGATGATGAAGCAGCTAACATCTGGAAAAAATACGCGGGCCTAAGTGACGACAGAATTATCCGGATCGCAACGGATGATAATTTCTGGTCAATGGGTGCTACCGGGCCTTGTGGGCCTTGCACGGAAGTATTCTATGATCATGGCCCCGATATCTGGGGTGGCCCTCCGGGTAGTGCGGAGGAAGACGGGGATCGGTTTATAGAGATCTGGAACCTCGTTTTCATGCAGTACGAGCGCTTTGAGGATGGCACACAGCGCGACCTGCCAAATCAATCTATCGATACTGGCATGGGGTTGGAACGGATCGGCGCCCTGTTGCAAGGCAAACACGACAACTATGATACGGATTTGATGCGTAGCCTGATTGAGGCAAGCGCACATGCCACGAATGTTGATCCTGATGGCCCACAAAACGTGCATCACCGTGTGATTGCAGATCATTTGCGATCGACATCCTTTTTGATTGCCGACGGTGTCATGCCCAGCAACGAGGGACGGGGGTATGTTCTACGCAGGATCATGCGCCGTGCGATGCGTCACGCGCATTTGTTGGGCACCACAGATCCTGTCATGCACAAATTGGTTCCTGCACTTGTTGCGCAAATGGGGCAGGCGTTCCCGGAACTTGGGCGCGCGCAAGCGATGATCGAAGAAACGCTGCAATTGGAAGAAACGCGTTTTAAAGTGACCTTGGACCGGGGCTTGCGGCTTTTGGATGAAGCTGTGGATGACTTGCCCGACAATGCGGTTTTGCCAGGTGAAACTGCGTTCAAGCTTTACGATACCTTTGGATTTCCTCTTGATTTGACGCAAGATGCTCTGCGTGAAAAGGGCCGCACTGTCGATACAGATGGATTTGATTCGGCAATGACCAGGCAGAAAGAAAAGGCACGCGCGGCTTGGTCGGGTTCCGGTGAAGCAGCGGACGCAGCCATATGGTTCGATATCGTCGAAGAATACGGCGTGACGGATTTCCTTGGGTATGACACTGAACATGCAGAAGGTCAGATAACGGCGCTTGTGCGGGATGGTGTTGCTTTGGAAAACGCCGAACAAGGCGAGTCCGTACAGATCGTGTTAAACCAAACACCGTTTTACGCGGAATCTGGTGGTCAGGTGGGTGATCATGGCACACTAAAAACGGAATGTGGTGAAGTCAAAATCACTGACACTAGGAAAATTGAGGGTATATTTGTCCATTTTGCCGAAGTTACGCACGGCAAAATCGCGCGTGGTGACGCAGCAGTTTTGAATGTCGATCACGCGCGCCGCAGCGCAATCAGATCGAACCATTCGGCCACACATTTGTTACATGAAGCGCTTCGCAATGCGCTTGGAGATCACGTTGCGCAACGCGGCAGTCTGAATGCCCAAGATCGTTTGCGGTTTGACTTCAGTCACGGCAAAGCCCTGACAGCCGATGAGCTGGCGCAGGTCGAAACCGAAGTGAATGCGTATATTCGCCAAAATGCTGCTGTTGAAACACGGATCATGACACCTGATGATGCCCGCGATTTAGGCGCGCAGGCGTTGTTTGGTGAAAAATATGGCGACGAAGTCAGGGTTGTGTCCATGGGGGTTCAGAGCGGGTCTGGTAAGGGCTTGGACGGACAGACCTATTCATTGGAATTGTGCGGTGGCACGCATGTTGCGCAAACTGGTGATATCGGCTTGTTCGTTACATTGAATGAATCAGCATCGAGTGCAAACGTTCGACGCATTGAAGCCCTGACAGGGGCCGAGGCATTTCGACATTTGAGTGATCAGGATGGACGTGTCAGTGAGATTGCAGGCGAGCTTAAATCACGACCGGAAGATGTCGTTTCTCGCGTTCGTGGATTGATGGAAGAGCGCAAGGCCCTGAGTAACGAGGTTGCACAATTGCGTCGCGAATTGGCGATGGCCGGCGGTAGCGGACAGGACGGCGGCGCGGATGTACGTGAGGTCAACGGTATTTCTTTTGTTGCGCAAGTTTTGAACGGTGTTTCAGGAAAGGACTTACCGGCCTTGATCGATGAACACAAAGATCGGATCGGATCTGGTGTGGTGCTCCTGATTGCGGACACAGGCGGCAAAGCTGCTGTTGCTGCGGGGGTAACATCGGATTTGGTAGAAAAAGTGTCTTCTGTTGATTTGGTCAAAGCGGCTGTTGTCGAACTGGGCGGCAAGGGCGGTGGTGGCCGACCGGATATGGCGCAGGGCGGTGCCAAAGACGTTGAAAATGCGGAAGCGGCCATTGCCGCCGCACAACAGATTATCGGAGGATAAGATATGCCAGCTTTATGGATTGCACATGTAACCGTGACCGACGCTGAGGCCTACGGAAAGTACGCAGAACTGGCTGGGCCGGCAATCGCTAAACATGGCGGACATTTCATTGCGCGTGCTGGTCGGTTTGTTCAACTGGAAGGCAAAGAACGCCCGCGCAATGTTGTGGCGAAATTCCCTTCGGTCGAAGCCGCGGAAAAATGTTATCATTCGCCTGAATATCAGGAAGCATTGAGCCATGCGCGTGGTGCGTCCGAAAGGGAACTTTTGGTTGTCGAAACAACGGAGTAACGGTAGGTTTGGTCGAAATTTCCGAACTCTTTCGCAACCATTCATCGCTGGGTGAAGTCGCGTGGATGGGCGTGCGTTCCGCGCGGTTGTTAGACGTGCAAGCGATTGAAAAAGCGGAATTGAACGAAAGCGGTTTGCGCGGAGATCATGCCCGTTCAGGAAAGCGGGCCGTAACCCTTATTCAAGCTGAACATTTACCTGTGATAGCTGCGCTAAGTGGTCGTTCCAGAATTGCGCCGGAAATCTTGCGCCGAAATATCGTAATTCGTGGGATTAACCTGACCGCGCTACGGCACAATTTACTATGTATTGGCGGTGCTATGGTGGCGATTTCGGTACCTTGCGCGCCCTGTTCCCGCATGGAAAAGCTTTTGGGTACTGGGGGTTACAATGCGATGCGTGGTCATGGTGGATGGTGCGCCGAAGTCATAAAGCCCGGTCGCGTCGCTGTTGGTGACAGCGTCGCGCCGGTCTATGATAATTCGGTCGATTAAGCCCGTTCAAGCCGATTTGGACATGCGTTTGCGTTCGTGTGGATCCAAATAACGTTTACGTAGACGGATTGAATTGGGCGTAACTTCTACCAACTCGTCATCGTCAATGTAGGCAATCGCTTGTTCCAGAGTCATGGTAATTGGTGTGGTCAAACGCACGGCTTCGTCTGTACCACTTGCCCGGACGTTGGTTAGTTTTTTGCCTTTAAGTGGGTTCACTTCCAGGTCGTTTTCCCGGCTGTGCTCACCGATGATCATGCCTGTATAGATTTTGGTTTGTGCGCCGATAAACATGCGCCCACGGTCTTCGAGGTTCCACAGGGCAAACGCAACGGATTCCCCGTTTTCCATCGAAATCAGAACACCGGCACGGCGACCCGGGATTGGTCCTTTGTGTGGCGCCCAACCATGGAAAACACGGTTCAAAACACCTGTTCCGCGCGTGTCGGTCAGAAATTCGCCGTGGTACCCAATCAAACCACGAGACGGCACGTGTGCAATGATGCGGGTTTTACCTACACCAGCCGGTTTCATCTCAGCCAGTTCGCCGCGGCGCGTTCCGGTTATCTTTTCGATTACAGCGCCGGAGTATTCGTCATCGACATCGATGGTGACTTCTTCGATCGGTTCGATGCGGGCACCGTTTTCATCTTCCTGCATCAAAACTTGCGGGCGCGAAATCGACAGCTCGAAACCTTCGCGGCGCATATTTTCGATCAAGACACCCATCTGCAGCTCTCCGCGCCCTGCAACTTCGAAGGCATCACCACCAGGTGTATCAGTGATGCGGATCGCAACATTGGATTCAGCTTCTTTGTGGAGCCGGTCCCGAATGACGCGCGATTGTACTTTCTTGCCGTCACGTCCAGCAAGCGGGCTATTGTTGATGCCGAACGTTACAGTGATTGTCGGTGGATCAATCGGTTGCGCTTTTAGCGGTGTATCAACAGCCAATGCACAGATTGTATCGGCCACTGTAGATTTTGACATGCCCGCGAGGCTGACAATATCACCAGCTGTGGCTTCTTCAATATCTTGTGACGCAAGGCCACGGAAGGCCTGAATGCGCGTGACACGAAACTGTTCGATTTTTTGACCAACACGAGAAAGCGCTTGAACCGTTGCACCAACTTTCAACCGGCCGGATTCTACACGTCCGGTCAGCAGGCGGCCCACAAACGGATCGGCCCCCAAAGTGGTGGCCAGCATGCGGAAATCTTCGTCCAGACGTGCGATTTGTGCTGGTGCAGGAACATGGTTCACAATCAACTCAAACAGCGCAGAGAGGTCCTTGCGCGGACCGTCCAGATCATGATCGGCCCAACCTGAACGTCCTGAGGCGTACATGTGGGGGAAATCAAGCTGATCTTCGGTCGCGTCGAGATTGGCGAAGAGATCAAAGCATTCATCCAACGCGCGGTCGGGTTCGCCGTCTGGCTTGTCGACTTTGTTTAATACTACGATTGGTCGCAAACCCAGAGCCAGAGCTTTGGACGTTACAAACTTGGTTTGTGGCATTGGGCCTTCAGCCGCATCAACCAACAAAACAACGCCATCAACCATGCTGAGAATACGTTCAACTTCACCGCCAAAATCCGCGTGGCCGGGTGTGTCAACGATATTGATCCGCGTGCCCTTCCATTCAACCGAGGTCGGTTTGGCAAAGATGGTGATACCGCGCTCACGTTCCAGATCGTTGCTGTCCATGGCGCGTTCGTCCACGGCCTGGTTTTGCCGGAAGGCACCAGATTGTTTCAGCAGCTCGTCCACAAGTGTCGTTTTACCGTGGTCAACGTGAGCGATGATCGCAATATTGCGCAGGTCCATTCTAAGAATTCCTTGGATTTTTCTTGGCCCCTATACGGGCCTTGCACGAAAGGCCAGAGGCAAAACGCAGCATTGTTGCTGATTCCCGCCGGGGACGGGCGAAGCAGTCACATATTCCGCATGACGAACGGCGCAACAAGGATGGGGCGTGGAATTGTTTTGACAGTTGCGCCGCACCCCAATTTGAAACGCGTCAACCCCGGTAGCCTAACGGGATCGGTACAACCCAAATCTAACCGATGGTACCCCTTTTCCGACAACCAATTGCTGGCGGACCACAGCAGGCGGTTGTGAGCAGACAAAGAGCGACCTGACTTGTTTGTCCAGCCGATATGGTAAGTTGCACAAGGCCAGTGCAGCAGTATTACCATGAATGCGACGCATCTTTCATCCTTGAGCGCCAGAAACATACGGGTTTGAGAAGGGTTTATGGTCGACCAGGTGGCTGTAAATTGTGCGGGCAGGGCAGCGTACTGTTGACGACGCTGCATGTTTTCTTTTTCAAGAAGGTGATTGTCACTTGTGTAATCCAACACCCGGTTTTGCACTCGCAACGGGCCGCACAAAGAACGTCGCAAGCGGTTACGCCACTTTCCATGTTGGACTTTAAGGCGGGTTTCGCAATCTGCCTGTAGATTCAATTCTGCAAAACTGCGCGAGTTGGAAACCGGAACTCTGCCGAAACCACGCAAAATACGGGAATCTTCATTGTGTTCCGGATGAATTGCCCAAATTGTCGCTTTAGGTAGTTTGCGAGCAATCTGCCTAAAGCAATGTAATTTCGCCGCATTACTTACATGGCTTGCCCAAATTGGACCGCGTGGTAGCCATGCAAAATAAATACCCGCATATTTTCTGAGAAACACCTGAGCGTGGCCAACGGGTTCTTGCCCATCCAAAAGCGGCACTCGGAATGCCTGACATCCAAGTGTTTTTAAACAACGCCCATAATTGATGTGCTGATGAAGGTTACACGCACGAACAGGCAGGCCAATTGGGATCTCGTTACAATTCAGCGACATGGCCGGAGTAAACCGGCCAAAATGCTAAAACAAACTTAAAATTTGCCAAACCTGGTCAGAATGGGATTTCATCGTCAAAGTCACGTGACGGCGCATTGCTTGCGGGGCTCGAGGACGAGGATGATTGCCCACCGTCGTAGTTTCCACCGTAATCACCACCACCCTGGCCACCACCGTAATTTCCACCGCCACTGCTGCCGCCTTCACTGCGGCCGTCGAGCATTGTCAGCGTGCCACCAAAGCCTTGCAAAACAACTTCGGTTGAATAACGGTCCTGGCCAGATTGATCTTGCCATTTGCGGGTTTGAAGTTGGCCTTCGATGTAAACCTTGGACCCCTTGCGCAGATATTGTTCTGCGATGCGAACGAGACCTTCCTGAAAAATGGCCACGGAATGCCATTCTGTGCGTTCCTTGCGTTCACCGGTGTTGCGATCTTTCCAAGTCTCCGATGTGGCAATTCGCAAATTACAGACTTTGCCACCATTCTGAAATGTGCGGACTTCGGGGTCGCGACCCAGATTGCCGATAAGAATTACTTTGTTGACTGATCCGGCCATGGCCCTCTCCCTGAATCGTTCGTTTCTTGTTTGTTTCAGCGGTTACACCATCGTAGGCGCATGAAGGAAAGGTTAAAATTCAATGATAATCCGCGCAATCGCGCAGGAAGCCGCTCATCTGGTGGTAAAAACTGGAATTTCCTCTCGGAATCAGTATATTGCCCGCAAGTTGGGGACGTGGACGAAATGAGTATGTTGAAACTTCTTTCCGGAGTGGTCGCGATTGCTGTGACAGCGGCGCCGTTTGCGTCAGCTGACATATTGTCGACCAAAAGCCGGACTAAGTCGTTCAAATCCCAAACCAGCGTTTTGGATACACGCGCATCGTCACAGTATAAGGCGTCGGTACGGCTTCAACCAAAAAAAATAAACACACCAACAAAATGGGGGTCCGCAGTGCCCTACGCCGGGATGTACAAAGGGCAGTACCTTTCCATGGCGAAGGCCGCGGCCAATCGGTACGGTGTACCCGAAGACTTGTTTTTGCGCTTGATACAGCAAGAATCCGGATGGAAACCAACGGCCTTATCTCACAAGGGGGCCGTCGGGTTAGCACAGTTAATGCCGGCAACTGCGCGCGTTTTGCGTGTCGATCCGCATGATCCGAAACAAAATCTGGATGGTGGGGCACGTTATTTGGCACAACAATATCGTGAATTCGGATCCTGGCGGCTTGCACTTGCGGCCTACAACGCCGGACCGCAAGCCGTAAAAAAATACGGCGGTGTTCCCCCATACAAAGAAACCAAAAACTACGTCAAAGTTATTTGGGGCAGCTGATCAGCCTGCTATTTGCGACAATTTACGCAACTTAGATGGGCTGTGCCCTGTGTGGTGCAGAATAAACCGCGAGAAATACGCGGCGCTTGTGAAACCCAACTGGACTGCGACATGGCGGATAGAATCCCCAGATGTTTCCAACATATCGCGCGCAGCGTGAAGGCTCCGCTGTGTCAAAAGATCTGCAGCAGTCATGCCTGAACACTGCTTGCATGTGCGTGTAAGGTGGGTAGGCGTGACACCTAAATCGCGCGCATAATCCGCCATTGGTTTACCACTGCGGTAATCCTGTTCGATCATAGCACTGTAAGCCATCACCAATCGTTGCGCTGCGGTCGGCTTTTTCTCAATTTCATGATCGATCATTGCCCGCCGCACCCAAACTGTCATTAAGATTGCGTGAGCATTTAAGGCTTCGTCATTGAAAGGTCTTGCCTGATTGCTTTCACGCTGCATCGCATCAAGCAAAGCGGTAAGCTCCATTTGAGCATGGACTTCGCGAATGCGTAAATGCTGGGGACGATCAGGCATTAACACTGGTCCGTATTGAGGAATGAGACATACCAGCCCAAAACACTGCGGTCCCGGTTCGAAGGAAAACATTGTATTGGCCGGGATCGCCATAACGTTGTGAACCCCAATGCCACGACGTAAACCTTCAACTGTGGCACGGGCCTGACCACGGGTGATCCAGATGAGCGCATGCATTTCACTGCTGTGCTGAAGATCCAACCGCCAGGGCGATCCTTTTGACCATTGAGCTAAGGTAAGTATTTGAACTGGGTTGGTCATTTTGAGTAAATCATATATTGAGTTTGTCTAATATCGACACACTAAATTCCCCGGTGACACAAGTAAATATTGATTAAGTGAAATTGATGTCACGTCGGCAGACTTGTCCACATCCAAGATTTCATTCTTGACCGAAACCACGTTCTTTGTCTCTTGGCAAACTGACGTGTGGAAATTTCGGCGTTTATGCATGCGTCCTGCAGCGAGATCGAGCCACGCAGATGCGCCACAAGTTCGGGGGCACCGATGGCCTTTGAAGACAATCGGTTTGGATCCCAGTTTGGCAAATTGTTGCGGACTTCATCAAGCGCACCCTGTTCGAGCATCTGTGCGAACCGCTTTTCAATGCGAGGGGTCAACCAATCCTTGGGGGCATCAAGGACAATGGGATGGCACTGGTCCAAGGGCAACAATGGGGCAGGGGTTGCATCCTGCCAGTCAGCCAATCCTCGCCCAGTATTTTTTTGCACTTCCCACGCCCTTTGCACCCGCATCGGATTGTTGGTGTCGATGCGTGATATGGTCGTTTTGTCAATTGATGACAGGAGTGTCGCGATACTTTGATCGCGTAGAATCGCATCTGCTTCGGCCCTTATTTCTGCCGGGGTAGGTGGAATTTCCGCCAAACCTTCGGTCAGGGCGGAAAAATACAATCCTGTGCCGCCGACAATTATTGGACGTGCACTCG
>Ga0209344_10004731_pt1 | contig 12262 bp, 10 predicted proteins | sample Cruoilmetagenom6_FD_187293 | JGI IMG/M metagenome (GOLD analysis project Ga0209344, IMG submission 187293) | Oil polluted marine microbial communities from Coal Oil Point, Santa Barbara, California, USA - Santa Barbara Oil Seep Sample 6 (SPAdes)... | ecosystem: Environmental > Aquatic > Marine...
ATCTCTTACGAAAACTTAACATCAAATCTCATGAATGCTGACGGGGAACAATAAGCACAATGTGGATCTCGCCAGCTTTTCAGATGCACTGGTTGCGACGGCGGTTGTGGACTCGTAGGCGTCAGTCTGAATTCTGCGATCTAAGTCCCAAGATTACCATGAGCGGCCATTCAAACATCGCGCAGCATTTGTTGGTTTGGGCTCTCAACGGTCATTCGTCGCGCTTGGCACGAACGACGGGTCTAGTAAATGCCGACTTTTGTTGCGTGCTGCACTAACTGGAAAGATGCGGGACAAAGTGAGCTTTCGTTGCGGTTGCGCCAATGAATGCTTTAAATACCGATTGCCGAATATCACTACGACATACGATGTTCCGTAGCCAACATAGCTTGAAATTGATCAACAATTGTCTGCTCCAGCTTTGCACTTTTGAACACCGCTGCCGTGAATGTGACCGGTGCGATGCCCGGTGACGTAATTACTTGCCCGTCGGTAACGGCCCGCTTGCTTTCGATGTAACCACTTTGGCCGGAGTAGCCCTTTGCGCCGGACAAAAACTAGGCTTATTGGAAGTATGGGCGACGTCATTCAATATACCTGCCCGAGCAAGCGCCAGCGTTCCACCACATATTCCAGCAACTGTACCACCGCGATGAAGTTGCTTAGTCAGCACATGAGTCATATCAGGTGCGTCTTCGGTTTCCCAAATAAGGCCACCGACAACGACAGTGGTGTCAGGTTGCCATTCGTCTATTGCTTCAACACTGTCGGCTACCTCGCAAGCCAGTCCGCCTTGTGATTGGATTTCACCGTGAAGTGGCGAGAAATAGCGGACATCTATTCCATAGAACGGCCCACCCGTTCCACCAATGAGTGCATACTCCCAGCCTGCAAAACCGGGGGTGAGAACGATGGCAATTTTTGACATTTTGAAGAATCCTTATGTTGTCATATGAAGGTTCGCATGGACGACTGACAGTTTTTGGCAGTATGCTTGGAAAACCAAAATAAAGTTGTTTCCAAGCCCATGTCCCGTTCAGAACGCCTTCTTGACCTCATTCAAACTCTACGCAGTCATAGATATCCAGTGTCAGCACTACAGCTTGCAGAGGCAACAAACGTGTCTGTGCGAACACTGTATCGGGATATTGCATCGCTGCGGGCGCAGGGTGCCGTCATTGAAGGGGAACCGGGCGTTGGGTACGTGTTGCGGCCCGGTTTTCTTCTCCCACCATTGATGTTCACACCGGAAGAGATCGACGCGCTTGTTTTGGGCGCAAAATGGGTTGAGAGGCACACAGACCAAGCACTTGTCGCGGCAGTCGGAACAGCGCTTTCTAAAATTACATCTGTCTTACCCGTAGTTGCCCACACTGAATTTGAAAGCTCAGGGCTATTTGCGGAACATACGCGCCACCTTTACGCTGCCGTAAGCGGATCGTTTTGCCGTCATACGCTTACCAAGGCAATCGCTGCAAATCACCCTGCCGTTGTCCCGTCCAAAGGGCCAGCATGAAGGCTAGACCGATATGATCTGGAGCGGACTTCATAAAAGCAACTTCGTCTTCTGTTGACCAGATGTTATCGATCCGCTCTGACCGGTAAACTTTCCCCGGGCGCTGGCACGGATTGCCCGGAACAAGGCCACGATCAAAACTCCACGATATTATCAGGGCCAACACGGAATAAGTATAATCAGCTTGCCGCCGGGACGCTTTGGCCAGCCTGTCACGCCACGATAGCAATTCTCTGCTTAGTTGTCATTGGTGGCCAGCAAGGAAGAAACTCTACCAGATTCTCGGCAATCTTACCACTCCCCACGGCGTACTTGTGGGGCAAGAATTTGGCCGCCGGTTTCCTTGAAGAAGTGTTTAAAAATAACACAAGTTTATCGTTTTATTTTAAAAAATCCTCTTCGCAAGTGTCGTTTAAAACAGTTGACCAGCAAGATTAATCAAGATTTATATAGGAAACAAGTTTACTAAAATCCATGGGAGGAGACATTGTGAATTTTTCAAAAACGTTAGCAAGCTTAGCTGTTGCTTCAGCGAGTTTGTGCGGAGCGGCAGGTTATGCGGTGGGGCAGGATAATTGCCCAGAAGTCATCAAACTTGGCACAACTGTATCAGATAGCGGGGCGTTCTCACCACTGAGCGCCGGTTGGCACGAAATGATTGTGGCGTATGCGCAGAAAATAAATGACGCCGGTGGGGTGGCGTTGTCCGACTGTGGCAGCAACGCGTCTGTCGAATTGGTCGTTTACGACGATCAAAGTAACCCAGCGACGGCCGTGACTCTATTCGAAAAAATGATCAGCGAAGAAGGCGTGGACTTTTTAGTCGGACCTGATTGGTCGTCTCTTGGATTGGCGGTATCTTCCGTAGCAGAACGCCATGATATACCGGTGGTGATGGCGAATGTCGCGGCACCTAACGTTTACCGCGAAGGTCAAACAAATGTGTTTGGCACACCATACCCAATTGTGCCGCTTTGGTCAAAGCGCTACTTCGAAATGCTTGAAACGGTCGAGCCGAAGCCGACATCGATTTTCTTTGTGGTTCAAGATAACCCCATAACTAACGCAATCAGCGGGTTTTGGACAAAACAAGCAGAAGAAAGTTCATATTCTGTGGTGGGGACAGAGACGTTTCCATCGGATTTGAAAGACTTTACTTCGATCATTCTGAAGATTCGTCAGGCTAAGCCTGATATCATCTACATTTCGTCATTTGACACTGCGTCTGTTCCGCTGGTTCAGCAGATGCGACAATTGCGTGTTAAAGCAATGGATGTCCATCACGTCATGCTGTCCGGTGCTCTTGCGAACCAGGTGGGAGAAGACGTCGAGGGGCTATCAGGCGAAATTGGTTGGATAAATAGCATTGATAACGAAGAATCTGCGCTTGCTGCAGAAGTTATGGCAGAAGTGGGATTGGATCCGTTCTTATCGGTTTTTGCAATTGCACGATACACACCGGCGGTTGTGATGCTGCAGGCAATCGAAATGGCCGGCTCAGTTGACCGCGACAAAGTTCGTCAAATGCTTCGGAGTGCAACCTTTGAAGGTCCAGGTGGCGAAATTCGCTTCGATCACCTCGGATACCCTTCTGAAACGAATGGCGCGTTCACCATTCAAATTCAGGATGGCAACCCCGAAGTTGTATGGCCACCCGAGCTACAGACAAAGCCTGTGGCTTGGCCAGCACCTAGCTGGCAATAACTGAGGAACACCCAAAAATGAATTCTTCAATTGACTTGGTGACGGTTGCCCAACTGCTCATTAACGGCACTTTGCTAGGAGGTCTCTATGCGTTGATAGCATTTGGACTTTCGGTAGTGTACGGCGTGGCGAACATTCTTAACTTCGCCCACGGGACCATGCTGGCGATAGCAGCTATTTCAGGAGCAGTTCTATACGAAAAATTTGGGCTACCTATCCCTGTCATACTGATTATCTTGGTGTCATTTGGGTTTGTTTTTGGGTGGATTTTTTACCTCACGCTTCTTCAGCCTCTGGAGAAGCGTGAGCCGCACCAACGAACGGTTGGCATGGTTCTTGTGGCGGTTGGGGCGCTAATTATTATGGGCGATGTGACCGCTGTTCTAGCGGGTGCGGAGCAACGCGTAATTCGCGTCAGTTCAACCTACTTCGAAATTCGCGGGGTTATCATTTCAGGTACCCAAATTGGGATTTTAGTTGGCGCAGCTGTTTGTATGATCGCTCTCCATATTTTTTTGACGAGGTCTTGGACTGGTTCATCCATTCGTGCGGTTGCACAAAACACAATTGGAGCAACGATTTGTGGCATTGATAGTGCAAGGACCAGTGCGACCACATTTGCGCTTGGGGCAGGTATCGTCGCTGTTGCCGGTTTAATGTACATTATTAGTTACCCTTTGAACCCATACTCGGGTTTTCCGCTGACCGTTAAAGCGTTTTCAATAATTCTACTCGGTGGAATAGGAAATCTGACGGGAACCTTACTGGCGGGACTGGCACTTGGGATTGGAGAAGCCGTTGTAGCATTTACTATCGGACCACAATGGGCGGCCGCCGTGAGCATCCTTATCGTGCTGGGATGTTTGTTGCTGTTCCCTGGGCTTACTACATCGAGGCGTGAAGCATGAATATTCCGCAAAATATGATAAGTTTCGGGGTTGCTGCCGTTGTTTCGGTCCTAATTGCCTGTGTTCCGTTATTTTCCTCATCCTACACTGTATCGTTAACCATGACGCTACTACTGTTTTTTGTCCTCGCGCAGAGTTGGGATTGGGTTGGCGGCGAATTGGGGTACGTGAACTTGTCCCATTTCGCCTTCTACGGGCTGGGAGCATACGTGTTTTCAATTGCCTACAGCAATGACCTGCATCCGGCACTTTCATTGTTTCTTGCACCAATTGTAACTGCGCTGATTGTTTCGGTCATTTCCGTACCACTGTTCCGTTTGCGTGGTGAGTACTTCGCATTTGCAACTTTGGCGCTCCTACCCTTGTTTCAAATTCTAGCATCCAATTTGAAATGGCTAACGAAAGGGTCAGAAGGTATTATTTTGCCTGCAGAGCAAATTACCGAAACAGCATTCATTCTAATGGTTGCGCTTGCATTCGTTACATTCGTGGCCAGTACGATTCTGGTACGAAGCCCTTTTGGTCTGCTGATCCGCAGCATACGTGATGACGAAGAAGTTGCTGAATCCATCGGGGTCCGGATTCTACCCCGGAAAATTATTTTGATGGCCCTCAGCGCAGCGATAGCGGCAATAGCCGGGGGAATACATGGGTGGTATCTAAGCTTCATTGACCCAACAACTATGTTTGGGCTCGATGTGGCGCTGGTCCCGATCGCGATGGCCCTTCTGGGCGGGAGTGCTTTGCTATGGGGTCCGCTGGTCGGCGTCATCGTATTGGTGTTCATGAACCAGTGGCTGCTAACAAATATCTCTATCTTACACTCTGCGTTTTATGGACTTGTTATCCTGTTAGTCGGGCGTTTTCTTCCTGGTGGTCTGTTGCGGTCACAACTTCTAGGAAAAGTTAAGCCGCTGGGCTTTCTTACAAAAGAGCATCACGAGCACATCGTATCTGCTGGAACGACCATTGGTGGGCTTTCGTTATCCAAGCGCGAACCAGACCAAGATCGAGTGGCACTTGAATGCAAGAACGTCACTAAAAGGTTCGGGGGCAATACTGCGCTGAAAGATGTTAGTATCAGGATCAACGAAGGTGAAATCGTTGGCCTAATTGGAGCTAACGGTTCTGGAAAGACAACATTATTCAACTGCATCTCGCGGATACTAGATTTATCGGAAGGCGCGATAGTTGTCTACGGAGATGACATTGCACACTTACGCAGGGATCAGATTGCCCATGCGGGGATTGGGCGGAGTTATCAGATACCGCGTTCTTTCGAGCGTATGACTGTTCGCGAAAATATTACCACTGCTTTGATGGCTTCAATTTCACCGCCTGACTATGCCAACGCTAAACACGAAGCTGCCCGATTTGCACAATATGTAGGGCTTGCAGATCAAGTTGATGTGGTGGTTGCTTCTCTGTCGCCCCAAAAACGTAAGCTTTTGGAGTTGGCTAGAGCTCTCGCGACCTCGCCCAAAATACTGCTTGTTGACGAAGTGGCTTCTGGTTTGACATCAAATGAGATTAGCGAATTTGTAAACCATATCCGAGAGTTACGAGATGTCTACGGTCTAACAATTATTTGGGTTGAGCATATTTTTTCAGCGCTTTCACAAGTGGTCGACCGCGTAGTTGTACTCGAACAAGGATCGGTGATTGCTGATGGGCCGCTAGCTGAAGTTCTTGAAAATGAAAACGTTCAGCGTAGCTATTTTGGTGCTGCAACAGGCGGGGAAATTGAATGTTAGATATTTCAAATTTGGCCGTGAAAATTGACGGGCTGCAAGTGCTCTGGGACGTCAGTTTAAAGGTTAAGCAAGGTGAGAGAGTTGGGTTACTCGGCGCAAACGGTGCCGGAAAATCGACCGTCCTAGCTGCAGCACTTGGCATGGTTAAGGTTGAAAGTGGGAGAATCCTTCTCGAGACACGGTCCATCGAAAATACGCCAACCAAGCGAATACTGGAGGCCGGTATCGGTCTCGTTCCCGAAGGGCGTCAACTTTTTCCGAATTTGTCGGTCGAAGAAAACCTTCGTATGGGGTGTTTTCTTCGCCAGCACAGGAAAAGTACAGCCGAAAGGTTGGAATATGTTTACGACCTTTTTCCCATCTTGTCGGAAAAATCCAGACAAATGGCCAGTGAGTTGAGTGGTGGGCAGCAACAAATGGTAGCAATTGGTCGGGCGTTAATGGCAAGCCCGAAATTGTTACTACTTGATGAGCCATTTATTGGCGTTGCCCCAGTAGTAATAAATTCTGTGCTTGATGTACTCCGGCGGATCTCAGCTGCGGGTGTGACGATATTATTGGTAGAACAAAATATTCACCGAGCGCTCGATTTTGTTGAACGCTCGTATGTCATCGACAACGGGCGAACTGTTCATGAAGGAAGCTCAGTGGATCTTCTACGTGATAAAGAATTTGCCAATAAATTTCTTGGTATGGAATAGGGAGAGAAAAATGAGCCGTCTTGAAGGTAAAGTAGCAATTGTCACCGGTGGTGCACAGGGAATTGGAGCTGCTTACGCGTGCGCCCTGGCCGAACAGGGTGCGAAGGTTGCTGTAGGTGATCTAGCTGACACAACGTCAATTGCTGACAAATTGGCGGCAATCGGTGGTGATTATTACTGTGGGAAGATCGATGTAACTGATCCAGCTTCAATTGCGACCTTTGTACAAGAATCCTGCGACAGCCTCGGTGATGTAAATATTCTCATTAACAATGCAGCTATATTTGCCTCGATAGAGATTAAGCCGTTCCTTGAAATCGATTCCAATGAATGGGACCAAGTTATGGCGGTGAACGTCAGAGGTTCCTTTGAATGCGTGAAAATCGTCGCCCCAATTATGCGCGCGAACGGAAGCGGATCTATCATAAACATAGCGTCCGGCACGGTTTTCAAAGGTGTACCGAACTTCCTTCACTATGTAACGTCTAAGGGTGCTGTTGTTGCGATGACTAGATGTCTTGCACGCGAACTTGGCGGGGATTCGATCCGGGTGAATTGCATAGCTCCCGGCTTGGTGATGAGCGAAGGTGTGATCGCGAGTGGAGTCTGGGCCGGAGATAATTTGAAGGCTAACGTGGCGAGTCGAGCAATCCAGCGTGAAGCAGAACCTGATGACTTGCTCGGAGCAGTTGTTTTCTTGGCCTCTGATGAAAGCGCGTTCGTTACTGGGCAGACGTTAGTTATTGACGGTGGTTCGGTAATGCATTGAGCCGAACTTGCCTTGAGAAGAGACAATGCAAGAGTATTCATCTGATTTGATTTGGAGTTGAATTATCCAAATCGGTATTGAATGGCATCGAATTGGACCTGTCAGCTTTCGTTCCGCTCCAAGTGCTCACTTAAGCGGCGAACCTTTCCAATCCGAACCGAGAACCTTGAAACTGAATCACATAACGCTCAATATGTTAACTGAGATCCCCAAAGCAGACATTCATCAAAACATAATATTAGAACGAGAAAATTTATCAATTCGTGGATATTTGCATCCCTCTCGCCGATGCCGTTCGTTTATTTCAAGCACATTTTTTAGGTAGGAACTACTTAGAGCAGCCGGCCAATAATACTCTTGCACACGTGTGCAAGTTGTGACTAACTAAACATATTGGGCGGCAATAAACGCCTGAAAACCACACAACTGGGAGACTGAAATGAATATGCGCAATCCAACAACATTGGCCGCGCTGGCGACTACAGCCTTGATTTCTTTGGGATCTACAGCCGTTCTGGCTGAAGATGTCACTATTCAGGTTTGGGTCGGCGGCGGCGCTGGCGACGAAAATTCATACCGACTCGGTGCGATTGAAATTGCGGCGGACATTCTAGAACGTGAGGCTGCCGTCGGCGGTGAAGACCTGAATATCACCATTGACGGACAGTTTTTTGACGACTGGTCAGCCTTTAAACAGGCGGTGACACTAGGCGCAGAAGCTGGCACCGCACCACACATTGTGGTGTCAGGCCACGAGGACATCGCGCCTTGGGCGCAATCTGGATTGATCGTTCCAATCGAAGACTACGTCGATGTGGATAGCTGGCCGATTAACGACATCTACGAAAACCTGCTTGAAACTTCTTCTTTTGAAGGCACGCTTTACGGCCTGCCGCAAGACGCAGAATCGCGCCCGTTCTTTGTTTGGCGCGAATACATGACCGCCATTGGATATTCCGACGCCCAGATCGACGCCCTGCCGGCTGACATCCAGTCTGGGGCCTATACATTGGCTAACGTGCTGGAAGATGCCAAGAAAATTCAGGACGCCGGATTGGTAGAAGCTGGTTACGGATTTTATCCGCGTGCTTCGAACGGCCCGGATTACTGGCAGTTCTACCTCAGCTTTGGCGGGGTAATGGAAGAAGACGGCAAGCTGGTATTTGACAAAGCTGCGATGACTGAATTCTACCAGTTCTTCGTTGACGCTGTTGCTTCCGGCGTGACCAAGAAAAACCATCTCGGGATGGATTGGGGTCAGTGGTACTCAGAAGTCGCCAACGGTAAAGCTGCGATGTGGCATGGCGGTACATGGCACTTTGGCCGCTACAAGAAAGAAGGCAATGACGACTTTTTTGGCACCATCCAGTTCGGACTGATTCCCGGTGGCGGTGGCAATGCTGCAGCCAACACCATTACCCACCCGCTGGTTTATCTGCTGACACAGCAGGACAACGATGACGAAACAGCAATTGCAGCTGAACTGATCAAAATTGCATCAGGTCCACGCATCAATGCGCTGCACGCTATCAAGTCGGCACACCTGGGTATCACCAAATCCGAAGAAAGCGTTGATCTCTATTCCGGTGACCGCTGGGCACGTGAAGCAACGTCTCGTCTGTTGCCAAGCGCCAGCGCGATGCCGAACAACGTGAACTTCGGTCAATACTGGGAAATCATGTTTGGTGGTCTGGAAGCCTCCTGGACCGGCTCAAAAACAGTGGCCGAGGCCATTGCGGACGTCGAAATCGAACTAACTTCAACCCTTGGCGACAAGATCATCATGCGTTGATAAGCTAAGCGTCTGCGGCGTGTATACTCACGCGCCGCAGACAACTTTTTGCACGGAAACTCGGGGGCGAACATGGTAAATACAGTGACAGAACTGACCAGCGACAGAGCCGCGGGCGCGCCAACAGGGCGCGACACAGGGCCAAAGCTGACCAGGTTGCAACAAATCGGTAATTCGAAATACCTTGGCCTCTATCTGTTAGTTCCTGCCGGCATCTTCGTTCTGATGTTCTTCCTGATCCCCGTTATTCTAACAGGCGTGTTCGGCTTTACCAATATGAGCACTTCGACAGGTATCACCGGCGGCTCATATGTGGTGAGCCGATCTTCTATGCAAGCCCTTGAAGACCGGCACGATCTGGGAGAGATCGCTGACCAGATCAACCAGATCGTTTATACAATTGACGAAGCTGGGCTTTTGGCCGCCGGGCAAAGCGGTGTCGCAGCCAATACGCTGAGAGAGCTAAGTTCCAAATTTTCGGGCAACAATTTTGAAGGTCGACGCGAGATTGAGCGGGCCATTAAAAACCTCGATGCCCGACCCGCCAATACCCGCGCCATCAAAGCGCTGGCCAAATATTTTGAGCGCTCTGTGTTGAATACCCGCTTTGACAGTAAGGAAGAATTTCTTGCTGCAATTGACGGTTTCGGCGTTTCATTGACACCCGAACAACAGGACGCGTTGATTGACGTTTCCTACACAGGTTGGGTGTTCACAGCTGACAATTTCAAACGGATGATTTCCCTGCCCGACACCAAGAAGACTTTGCTCAACACATTGTTTTATGTGTTCACCACGCTGATCCTGTTCAATGTCGGATTTGCTTTAGTGCTGGCGATCTCCACCCATTACATGGACTCTGGCCCCTCGGGCTTCTTCCGCTCCATCTGGCTGCTACCACGTATCACCCCGCCGGTGCTTTACGTGCTGATGTGGAAATGGCTTGCCTGGGATACCGGGTTCATCTCGGCAATTTTAGGCCCGTTCGGGGTAGAACCGAAAAACTGGCTGCTGGACAGCCCCGCTAACGCCTGGACATTCATAATCCTGATTAACGGCATGGTTGGTGCATCCATGGGAATGCTGATCTTTTCCTCGGCGATCAAGGCAATCCCGACCTCGCTATTCTATGCCAGCGAAGTTGATGGCGCGACCCGTGGTCAGCAAATCCGCCATATCATCCTACCGCAGCTACGCTTTCCGATCTTGTTTATCACCAGCTATCAGACGCTGTCTCTGATGACCTCGTTCGAATACATCCTGTTGGCAACCGAAGGTGGTCCGGGCGGTGCCACTGAGGTCTGGGCATTGTCCACCTATTTCAAGGCGCTCAACAACTACGCAGGCGCACTGGAATACGGCTATGGCGCGGCATTGGCGCTGGTGCTCGTGGTCGTCGGCGTGGTCCTGTCGGTGGCTTACCTAAAGTTGTTCGATTTCAAGACCCTCACAGCCCCCCCGAAAATTGAGTAACAGGAGAACCACGCTATGACTGGCAACTATCGCAAATGGCCAATGATCCTGTTTCTAGGGATTATGACAGCGCCGATCATTCTGATGTATTTCTATCTGTTCGTAGATACGGTCACCAACTCGCCACCGGGCTCGCTGATCCCGAATGAGGTAACTGGCGAACACTGGCGCTTTTTGTGGGAAACCATTCCCGGTCGGCCATCAATCTGGCTAGCCACCTGGAACACATTTTTGTTCGCCTCGATTACAACACTGATCGTACTGGTGATCTCATCCGCTGCGGGTTACTCCCTCTCGCGGCTTAACATGCCAGCACGATCTTTTTTCTTGGGCGGCATCATGGTGCTGCACGCTTTTCCAACTGTGACATTGCTAATTGCGATCTTCCTTATCCTGCAAATGGTTGGCCTGTATAATACTCTGTCCGGCGTGATCATGGTTAAGGCATCGCTGGAACTGCCGTTCGGTATCTGGATCATGAAGGGCTTTTACGACACCGTGCCATGGGAAATCGAAATGGCCGGAATACAGGATGGGGCCACGAGATTTCAGGTCTGGACTAAGCTGGTCCTGCCAAACGTGAAACCGGCGATCATGGCGCTTGGGATTTTCTCGTTCCTTGCTGGCTGGTCAGAGTTCATTCTGCCGCTGGTACTGGCGCCGGGCAACAACGTGCAGGTTCTTTCGGTCTATCTGGCAGCGCTGATTGCCGACGACACAAATTTCGACATGGCATTGTTCAAATCAGTTGGCGTGTTTTACGTGATCCCGGTGATCATCCTATTCGTCTTCTTCCAAAACAGATTAATGAATATTTATAGCGGAGGTAATAAGGGCTGATGCGTATATTACTGGACAACTTTACCAAAAATTTCGGCGACCTGACAGTTATTGATAAGATGAACCTGGAAGTTAACGACGGCGAAATGATTGCCCTGCTGGGCGGGTCAGGTTGCGGCAAATCCACCACGCTGTTTTCGATCTGTGGCATACACAAAATCAACAGTGGGCGCATCCTGTTTGGGGACCGCGATGTCACCAACGTCACAAGTCAGGAACGCAATGTCGGCGTGGTGTTTCAATCTTTCGCCCTTTATCCGCATCTGACGGTGGAACAAAATATCGGCTTTCCACTAATGCTGCGCAAAGAAACCAAATCCGAAATCACCCGCCGTGTCGATGAAATTGCCGAAATGGTGCATATCGAGCCGTTGCTGAAACGCCGCCCCGGCGAGTTATCGGGTGGCCAACAACAACGTGTGGCTTTAGCGCGCGCGCTGGTGCGTCGCCCTGATGTTCTGTTGCTGGATGAACCACTGGCGAACCTGGACGCAACTCTGCGTCTCGAAATGCGATCAGAAATCCGGCGTATCCAGCAGGAATTTGGTATTACGGCAGTGCTGGTCACCCATGACCAGACCGAAGCCATGAGCATGTGTGACCGCATCGCCATTATGGATGCGGGCAAAATCGTGCAGATCACCGAACCCAAGGATATGTATGATAATCCGGTTACCGACTTTGTCGCTGGTTTCCTTGGCAGCCCACCTATCGCGTTTTTAAGCGGACAAGTTCAGGACGGCAATTTTGTTGAGCCAAGCACAAACACGAAAATCCCCCTGAACGGGAGCGCCGCTGGTTCGCA
>Ga0209344_10004733_pt1 | contig 12256 bp, 11 predicted proteins | sample Cruoilmetagenom6_FD_187293 | JGI IMG/M metagenome (GOLD analysis project Ga0209344, IMG submission 187293) | Oil polluted marine microbial communities from Coal Oil Point, Santa Barbara, California, USA - Santa Barbara Oil Seep Sample 6 (SPAdes)... | ecosystem: Environmental > Aquatic > Marine...
TGACGTGACATATAGCCAACATATAATCAATTAACCTAATGAATTTTATAGCAAATATAGAGTGATTTATTATCTTGTTTTGAGATTGACTGACCATAAGTATTCGGTACTTATTCGAAAAAGTGATCAAAACGTTTTCACACAGGCTGAGCCAATTGCGGACATTAAGCCTTTGCAAAGCCATGAGCATATTTAGTGTAATATTATTGAAAATATTTGCTCGTTTGTGGGTCTGGTTTAAGCTCATTGGGGTCACTCATAGTAACCTCCTAATTGTCTTAAACTGATATAGAAGCGGGCGTTCCACTAATTCGTTTTAACCTAATGTTCTTTATTATTAAACGATTAAAGTGATTATTTTAGGTGGTTTAAACCTAAGGCCTGTTGATTTCCCTAATTGGCAACCATATTAATGCGCATGCCAATTAGTGATATATGGACAATCCGAATTCTCTAACTTATAGATATGACCAGCAGGTAATAAATGCTCAAAACTAATTTTCGTATTAGACTTAAAAGAACATTTAGCGTTTATTGTCAAATTTATATTTTTGGGGATTAAGCCTGAATTTACCAGTATATTACCAACGTTTAAATCTATAAAAGCTTCTTTACTTTCTGCTTTTTCGATAGATGAAATTATTGGCTTTGATCCATTAGTGATAGTTTTGTCTATGTCACCGCTATGTTTGGTAAGTTCAAATTTATCACGAAGGACAGTAAGTGTTTGTTCTTTATTTTTGATGAAATGGTAAGAAATGTGTGGTGTCACTTCTACTTCTTTAAAAGTAACAAAAAAATGGCCTAGCCAATGTACCCATATGACGGGAATCACTTTTATGCCTATGTTGAATTCGACAGATTTATCTTTAAATTCGTCATTTTGCTCAAGTGTAACTTTGTGGGATGAATAACTGAATAAGCCAATTACGGGAAGCTTTAAATTCAAAGATTGTTCAGCTTCTTTTGATTTAACAAAATTAATATTGAGTAGGTATTCCTTAACATCAGGTGCGAAGCATTGAGCAACAACTACTTTAGTAGGCACTTTTATGTTGTTGGGTGGATCGCCATTAGGGTCTTTATCATTAGGGTTGAGTGAGTCGTATCCTAAAAAGTTAGCAATTGGCTTCCCGCCAGCTTTAGCGCATATACCTCTAATGCTGATTGCTTTACTAGGAGATAAGTTAGTAAGGTTAAAGGGTTCATAGCCTAAAAAGTCGCATATTACCTCCCCTTTATGCTTATCAAAATAGTTTTGGATATCTTTTTGGCTAACATTATCTATACCAAAAGCATACATGTATTCTTGCAAACCTGAGATTTGGCATGGAGTTGGTTCGCTATTCGTCACTTGAAGTACATTATCATCAAAATTAAACAATGGTTCCCCGTCAATCAGATCGATGGTTAAATGCTTATTTACGACTTTAATAGAATCTAGAACAATATCTTCACTATTGCCTTTACCTTTTTCAAAGGAGCCTGAGGTGTTCTCTGTATCTTCTGGTACTTTTTTTCTCACTTTTGGAGTGAATACTAAATCTTCGTCATCTACTACGGCATTGCGTTTCAGTACATTCAAATCTTTAGGGCTGATTTGTTTTTTGGCTTCTTCATCTGACATACTGTACTTTCCTTATGATTCGTATGCTCAAGCTATTTTTTAATCTATTTATTTTTATTCAAGTAACAAGTTGAAAAAATACACTGCTGAGTTTTGGTACTAATGGCTGCAAAGTAGGAAAAACTATCGCTATGGTTTAAAGTCTCTTTGACCGCTATATTGGTGGCTAACTCGCCAGTCGATTGAATAATCAATCGGGATTGGTGGTTCGATGCCTCCTGCAAGCTCATTGAATGTTGGCTAATCACATTAGTATGTTTTTTTAATTTTATTATCCGCCTACTCCGAATGGCAAATTGGCTTGATCAGCTAATTTATTAAATGCTGCTTCACCTCCAATTGAATAACAATTCCAAATAAAATTTTGCGCTTTAATGTTATGATCCTGAGCAATGAGCACAGCATAAACTCTCGCTTAGCCCTCTGAAAGTGCCTCCAAATAATTCATATATGCCTTATTGTTTGTGCGAACCCATGAAATATGAGGCCATGCGATGTCACATTCAGGACTTTGTAGGTTTTCTGGAAGGTTGTCTACATTCATACTTTGAGAAAGCGACAATTCAATAAATATTTCTTCGCGAGATTTAATATTGGACATAGTAAATTTCCTTATAAAATGTATCGAACACCATACTTTTATAGTCTTAATTTACCAAAATAACAATAAACAATAATTATATGCTCTTAAGAGTATCAATCACCAAGTGAGATAGATCACTATTGCCATTATGCGAACGACAGCAATGGTGGCAAATAGGTCAGTCAATGTGACACCTATAAGCTCAAAGAACTAAACCGCTCCCGCGGTAATGGTGCTCTTTTCTAGTCCAGTGTCATTCTCTAACTTCTGTATTCTTTTCTACTCTTAGCATTGAGGTATTGTGCCTCAATTTGCTAGGAGTATTTACTATGAACATTTCAATACATTTTGACCCAGCCCTTCATCAACGCATTAACGAAGATATGAGTCTGCGCAAACTTGCCACGAAAACCCAAATATCTTACATCCGAGCCATTAATCGCTTATGTGAGTATTTACAACATTCGCCTGAGAACACAACTCATGAAGAGTTGCGTGAATTTCAATTGTTCTTGGTGAATGATGGAGCTACGGGAACAACCATTAATGGCATCCTTTCTGGTTTGAAATTCTTATATCAAATCACGTTAGATAGCCCACAACTTGTCACAAAGTTAAGCACTATTCCTGTTGCACGTAACTTACCTGTCGTATTGAATCTTGAAGAAATGAAACGCTTTCTTGCGGTAGCCGCACACCCAAAATATCATGCCGCATTCTCTGTAGCTTATGGTGCGGGGCTTCGCGTTAGCGAAGTAGTATCTCTGAAAGTTAGTGATGTAGACAGCGAGCGCATGGTACTTCGTGTTGAGCAAGGCAAAGGAAACAAAGATCGATATGCAAAACTTTCTCCCGCCTTGCTTGAGCATTTACGACATTGGTGGTGCTTTGCCAATAAACACGGACAAATGTATCGTGAGGGTTGGTTGTTTCCAGGACTTGATCCCATGAACCCTATGTCTGCTCGACAATTAAGTCGAATATGTGTAGAAACAGCTAAACTAGCAGGGATTAATAAAAAAGTCTCTATGCATACCTTACGACATAGTTTTGCCACACATTTACTCGAAGCACATGTTGATATTCGCGTCATTCAAGTCTTACTCGGTCACTCTAGATTAAGCACCACTGCTTTATATGCACAAGTTGCCACTAATCTGTTACGCGAAGTTATCAGCCCGCTTGATGCCCTAGAAAATAAGGATAAAACAAAATATAAGGATAAGTCGTGAGCGTTTATCATGACTCGTCCTCAGTTAGAGATAGCCGATATATTTCGTCATCATGGGCAACAATGGCGTGACACTCATCAAGGGCATGTAGGCTTAAGCCAATTGAAAGTCATGTCAGCGATTGAAAACTGTCGAACGCAAGTACTCGGTGGGCATATATTACGTTGCCAATCATGTGAGCACATTCACATATCGTACAACTCCTGCCGTAATCGTCATTGTCCTAAATGCCAAGCAAGCTCGGCAAAAAGATGGCTTGAAGCCAGGCAAGCACAACTGTTGCCAGTGGATTATTATCACTTGGTGTTCACTTTGCCCAAAGAGATTGCCAACTTAGCGTATTACAACAAGTCGGTGATGTATGGTTTGTTGTTGAAAGTAGCCGCAGAAACATTACTGACGATTGGTGCTGATGTAAAACGTCTTGGAGCCAAACTAGGTGTGACATTTGTTCTGCATACATGGGGCAGTGCTATGACTCATCACCCGCATGTGCATGGTATTGTTCCTGGTGGTGGTTTATCTGCTGACTCAGAGCACTGGGTATCATGTAAATCAGGCTTCTTTCTTCCTGTTCGCGTGCTATCAAGATTGTTTCGACGCTTGTATCTAGAAAAACTCTCTCAGGCATATCAAAGTAACTCACTGATGTTTTTCGGTAACGATGTCGAGCTCGAAAATGAGCAGTTGTTTGCTAAATGGCTTACGCCATTACGCAAAAAAGAGTGGATTGTCTATGCTAAGCGTCCATTTTCTGGGCCAAAAGCAGTATTCATCTACTTGTCGCGTTATACCCATCGAGTAGCTATATCGAATAGTCGCTTAGTTAAGTGTGATAGCAATGGTGTGACATTTCGTTGTAAAAACTACCGTGCTAAAACCTCTAGCCATTATCGAACCATGACGTTAGATAATGATGAGTTTATTCGCAGGTTTTTGCTACACACACTACCTTCAGGTTTTCATCGCATTCGTCACTATGGTTTGATCGCCAATACGGGTTGTAAAAAGAACTTGGTGAAGGCTCGTCAATTACTCAACGTGATTGAAGTTATTCCTGAAACTAAGGACTTAGTTGAAGAAAAGCCTATTAAGCAAGGGCCAGTCTTTGTCTGTCCAGAATGCGGTGGGCCGATGGTGATCAACGAAATCTTAATCAGTCAGTTGAAACCTCGGGCACCACCGATGAAACTTGTGAATTAATAGGCGTGACAAGGTATTAAAAATTATCGAATACTTGATAAGGGATAACTTTGCCTAAAGAAAAGAAATCGACAAAACAAACTATACTTTAATTAAGAAAATCCACATAAAAGTGATTTATGCTCAATGAAATAGCTTATCAACCTTCAATGTTTTCAGTATTTTCTCACTTAACAACAGCCACAATATAACAATCCCCATAGTAAGCATCTAGTTCTCGCGGTTTCCACAATGGAGCTTTGTTCGACACCAGCCTGACTAGGATGGAGGGTGCTTCTTTGGCTTGAGATTGGCGGCTGGTGACAAACAAACCTAAACAAAGTTGCCATTGGTGCATGTTCCGTTATTGAAATTTCTACCACATAGCAAGAATTAGCTATGACTAGGCTCTATCTTTAATCTGTCCTTTTGAATGGATTGATAATCTGTTTAGCTCTATTTGTCTAAGCTGAATGCATCGTCTTCATTTTTTGCAGCCGTATAGATTAAACAGCTTTTTTCTAACCTATTTAATTCTAATTTAGTCATCAAATTTTTAAGATTTTTAGCAGCATTTATGTAATCACCGTACTCCCATGTTCTGTAATCTGTAGTCATGCCAACATAAGATAAATAAGAAGATTTGGTTTTCACAGGCATATATTTTTCTTCGTTAGCGGAAATGTGCTTTTCTATTCTTAAAATGAGGTCGCCACATGTTGATTCCTGACTTTCATCAATCAAACGTACAGCTTGAGATGTTGCGGATATTTCATGCAAATCGATAACCAATGTATGTTGATCATAGTCCGTTGTGGAACCAACATTAAATGTATGAAATTTTCTGACCTTTCGTCTATCTTTTGCCGTATAGTTTCTGACCAGTATATTAGCAAAACCACTAAGTTCAGGTTGTCTAACATGTGTATGTGCAGACAACCACACGGGCATATCACTTGAATTTTTAATCAAAGAAAATAATGGCTTTACCATTTTGTTATGTTGTTTGTTAAAGTAAATAGCTCTACCTCTTTTTCCCCCTTTAACAGTCATAGACTTAGTATTATTACCGAATATACCTATATCACTTGGCGGGTAATGTGAAGCAAAAACCATTCTTCTATTAAAAGCTCTTTTTTTTCTAACGTTAGTAAGCCACTCCCATTGTTTGGAACTTATAAAACCTGATATTCCTGAAAAAGAATGGTCTTTAAACTCAATAACAGCTTGCTTAACCTTACTATAAAGTATGCTCTCATTCCCATAGTTTGAGCTATCTAAAAGAAATAGTTCTATAAAGTCATTTTCTAAATATGCAGCATAGAAGCAATCTGATTCGCCATGTTGAACGACTCCATTTTTTTCACAAGCTTCAACTAAACTATCTGAATAATTATCTACATATTCAAACCCTAGAGTCGATATTTTATCGACAGAACGATAATTGAAATTATGAATCATCTTGATAGCTGAATATTTAGAAAGAGAATTCGAACTAAGTGTCGTTTTACTTAAGTCATCCATTACATCAGGTGTACAGAGCATATTACGAGTCGATATATTGGAAGTATTTCCAGCACCAAGATAATCATGATTTCCTAGCACATAAAATATAGGTGTACTTGAAAATTCGTGCTCCCCTAAAACTTTGAATAATGGCTCTAACTCATCACGGCAACCACTATTTGCACCATCTCCAAGATAAAGGATAATATCTGGTTGTTTATTCTCAATAGTGTTCTTTAGTAATTCCCTTAATGAATGTTCTGACAATTCATTTTGAACAACAGTCCTCAAAGTTACATTAGTAATGAAGTCCGAACTTTGACTATTCCATAATGACTTTGGTCTGAATGGTCTAGCCTGTTTGCTGAAAAATTGACTGTCAGCAATAAGCGCAATCTTTAATAACTTTTGGCCTTTCGGCTGAAAATTAGATTTAACAAGAGAGCACCCGTGCAACATCAATATTGACACAAGACACAAAACCAATTTAAGCATATCTCTACCTTTTATTCTGAATTTTACTCAGCCTTCCGCTTTTAAATAAGTACAAAATAATTAAAGTAGCAATCACTCTCTTTTTCAAGCAATAGGGTAGTCGCTTGGGTGATTCGCACTTAAAAGGCACGATTTACTAGTAAAAAACATTAGCGTAATGTCAAATCAGCACTTTAAAGCCATGTCAATACAAATACGTAAATGACTGCTTTGGTGGCTTTTTCGACTGTCAGGCTTGATCAAAACCTATTTACAGAAAGTGTCAATCCAGGTTTGAGCTAATGCATGTTAACTGCTGAAATGAAATTTACTTAGTGCTCACATCTTCATCAATACTATCTTGTAAAGATTCATCGTCACTGACATTTTGGTTAATCTTAACATCTGACAGAATGCTTTCTGCCGATCCTTTTTCTTTTTCAATGATTTCTTCTTGCTCTATCATAAAACTATCTGAAACTAATCCGAACTTTTCACCTGACAAATCTTTTGCTTCATCAAACATGAACTCTGTTCTGCGTTGATCTCTCAGTGCATACAGCGCTGTTTTAAAGCAACTCTCACACAAGTCGAGCTGATAGACCTTGCCATCCTCTATTGAGCCATAGCCAAAACTTGCTTTTAACTCACCGCATTCTTCATATTTATGTTCATTTACTTCAACCATAACGCTCTGTTCGCAAACATCACAAATCTTATCTACTACTGTTTCAACAAGTTTTTCTGCATAAACTTTCATTAATAATTCCTTGGTGGCTTTGGCGACGATCAGTGATAAATATAGTGCGCTAGTAGCGAACTAATCAAGTGGTATGAGTACGTTCCAAAATGGAACTAACTCCCACTAGCGTTATTAGTTCAATGTTGTATGACTGCTGTGGTGGCACATAAGTTAGTCAATGCGACACCTACAAGCTCATTGCCGCCAGTGACATATTGTCTATAAACTTACTTTTTGCCATAAAAACACCATGAAATCAGCAGTATTTAAAAATGTGCAATAAAACCGACAAAAGTACCTTTAAATTCAAGGTCGGTGTATAAATTATTTAAATTTTCCAATTCCATTTTGACTACCTTATATCCTAATGTCAGATGATAATCTCCCATTTTGGTATCAAGTAGATCGTAACTTAAACCAACTTGATAATCAGAAATACTATGGTGATCTTTTAATGAAAAATCGCCTTGTGCAAATATGCTTATATTCTTTAACGGTAAGCTAACGTCAGTTGCAAAATACAGCATAGGTACGATGTCATTGGTTTTTATTTTACCAGTAGAAGTAACTGATGTTGAAGTTGATGTTGATGTTGTAGGACAAGTCGGATTTTGTGACGTTTGAGGGCAATCATCATCATTATCAACAATAATTTTTTTTCCTGTCACTATAACATCACCATTAAAATCCCTTGCGGTTAACCCTAAATCAAATGAAAAATTTCTGTTATCTAGCAACTGGTAAAATAAAGTGTAATCGACATAACTAACGCTAAAGTTTGTATTAATATCGTCACCAGTTGGAAAGCTTTCTCCACCAAAGCTAAATCCTTGTGTTAAGCTTTTTTTATTTGTGGTATTAAGCGAAGTACTTTCAATACGTATATTAGGCAGAAAAGAATAAGGATGTTTAACTGCTACAAAGTAGTTTGTTTGCTGTTCTTTTTTGGAATTAACATCAATGGGTGAACTTTCTTCACCAAAAGTCCCATTTACTTCACTTTGCCAAATTTGACCACCAAGATATAAACCAACCTGACTTTTGTCTTTCGGGGTATAGCTAAAATTTGCAAATGTTTGCGGGATAAAAGTAAAAAGTATAGCAAGTGCTGCTAAAGCCGTTTTTTTCATCTGGTTATCATCCTTGTTTACTAGTGGCTATATTCCGTATTTTAATATGTGCCATCATCTTGAAAAAACATAATAATATTACCATAAACTATTAGGGTCTGTTGATCTTTCGAGATTGTTTTTGCAGCTTTTTGTTGGGTATTTATACAAGGCAGAGCCTTTGCCATGTGCTTGTTCCATATAAAAAGGCGATAACGCCGTACAAATGACCAACAAACGCTGTCCGAAGGATTCGGCTAAAAGCGTCTTACTCATTGTTGAGTAGTATTTGCTTAGAGTGACTAGGCTACACACTACTCGCCGCGACTAAAACGCTTTTATCTCGAACAAAATTTAACCACGAAAGATCAACAGACCCTAATAAAAAAAATTATTATTGACAATAAATTTTGTCTATGTTCCTATTTATTTCGCAGGGAGCATCCAATTATTACATTGATCGTAATTATTATTTCTAACCATTATTGTTATTAATTTACTCTAAATATTCCTATTCAGAGTTTTTGCATCCCTGTTATTTTTAATATTAACAAAGGATTTTTTAATAATGAAAAAGATATATGCATTAGTTCCACTCATTTTTACCGCATTTGTTTCTACTTCTACTCTAGCTGGTACATGCTCTTTAAAGCTTGTAGATGAAGATGGAAATTTTTCGTCTGCTGATTATGGGCCAGGAGGTCTGGTATTCCTTTGGTCGGAGGAGGGGTTTATAATGGGGTAAATAACCAACTTTTACGTACAATAGATTTAGAGCTACGTTCACGAGTAAATAACCCTGCGGTTAACTCTGATTGCCCTTCATACTATGATAGAGATGAATGTAGAACTAAAAACTCTCGTCTAACAAAATTTACTGTTGATATTAATTGGTCAAATTAATCGCTTTGATAATTAACTTAGCCTCTCAATTAAGGTTAAAGCAACCTACATAGTTGAGAGGTTTTTATTATGGCGATGCCAAGAAAACAACAAATAAGCCACCTAGGTACTCCGCATCTTCATTGTATTTTCAGTTCAAAAATAAGTATTATTAAAGCTATTAATGACCGCTTTGGTGGCTCAGGAGCCAGTTGAGGAGATAATCAATCAGGTTTGATATCCTATGCTCATTATGCCGTTGGTATTCTATTTTTAACATTAGCTATGAACCTTAAGCTCTAGTTAGCAACGATAGATTTTGCTCTCTGTAGTAAAAAGAAGATATTATTAAATCCTAAATAAAGACTGCGTATAATTCTTTATCAAAGTTTTTCTTGTTAAATTCTTTTATTACACGATTTATAAACATAGAACCACTGTATTAAAATACAGTGGTTCTATATAGAGAGTAAAAATTTAATGTTATTTGATACGGAACGTCATGAATTGCTTACCGTAACTTTATGGGATCATAATGTTGTTCAAAAAGAAGTAATATCAATTATTAATGATATTGAACAATCATTGTTACCTAATGCTTGTTGGCCGACACATCCCCTCGATGCTGAAAGTTACCCTAGAGTTGGACCTAAATGGTCTGCCTATGCAGGAGCGGCTGGAGCTATTCATGGTTTACAAATTTTAAAAAACTACGGTTATGATGTACGTGATTTATCACATTTACTTGAAGACGTTCACTCATCATTCATAAAATCTCCTGATGTATCAGTAGAATCTGGTCTGCAAATAGGTGAGATAGGTATTTTAGTACCTCGATTATTGGCAGAGCCTGATAATCAAGAAGTATCTCAATACCTTTTGAAATGTATGGAAGAAACAGTAGATCTTCCTCTTTATGAGATAACGTCAGGGCAAAGTGGAATGATGCATGCTGCATTAGCCTTGTATCGTAATACAGGTGATATCTGCTGGAAAAGTATATTCATTAAAGGTGCAAAGTCATTAATGGATAATTGGAAAGAAGATACTGAAACAGGCGAATGGCATTGGCAAAGTCAAGTGTTTGGCCTTAAACGACATTATTATGGAGCTTGTCACGGTATATCTGGTAACGCAAACATCCTACTACAAGGTATTGATTTATTGCCAAGTAGTTATAGTGAAGTCATCATCAACCGAACTATTTCTACACTAAATATTTCAGCCAAAAGAGAAGCTAATTTAACTAATTGGGTTTTATGTACTAAACCAAATATTGATAAACTACTTGTACAGTGGTGCCATGGTGCCGCAGGTATTGTTACTGCAATGGCAATGACACCCAAAGATAATTCTTCAAACTCTAAGCTACTTGATGAATTACTTGAAAGTACGGGGGAGTTAGTGTGGCAAGCTGGTCCACTAGTAAAAGGCTCTAATATTTGTCATGGTACTTCAGGCAACGGTTATGCCTTTTTATATTTATATAAAAGAACGGGTAACTCTATTTGGCTTGATAGGGCTAGAAAATTTGCAATTCATGCTATTGAGCAGTGTAAGAGAGATCGTTTGCATTATGGTCAAGGTAGATACACATTATGGACAGGTGATGCTGGTCTTGCTATTTATTTGCATCATTGTTTACATCCTGAAAATTCAGCTATTCCTGGTTTAGATTTATTTTAATATACTGCTTTGATATGAAGTCTAAATGCAAAATATCTATAGTCATTTAGCCAAGATAATTCGTTTTGATTTAAAGTTCCTATGACAGCAATGGTGGCTTTTGCGACTGTCAGGTTTGATTAAGATCTAAATCGGTGTTATCGAATGGTGATAGTATTAACCTTTGACCTAAGAGCTGCACGATATTTCCTTAGGTTTTATAAGCGGCTTTCAGTCCGTTTGTATGATGTTTTTTTCAAGAATATTAGACTCTAAACCATCTAAACTTTTTTGGTTTTTCTTTTCCCAATACTTTTCAATGCCATGTTCACCTTTTTTAATAGCCCAATCTTTAAGTTGTTCTCTATCTTCGTTATAGCTATAAAAAGGGACTGACATACCACAAGAGTTTTGAACAATATCTACTGATAAATCAAATATCTGCCTTGTACCTGGAAGTAACGTAAAATGAGCTGATAGCTCGTTCCATTCCACATCATTTCTATGGATAACTTTTGCATGGCCGTAAAGCCGCAATATATTAGGGCTACCATCAAATGCTAAAAACATAATTGTCATGCGACTATCTGTTTGAATATGTGCCGATGTTTCATTCCCACTGCCAGTGACATTAAGCCAAATGACTCTGTTTGGCCCTAGAACTTTAAAAGAATCCATTCCTTTTGGAGAGATATTTACTCGGCTATCTTTAGTTGCAGTGCCAACGAAATATATTTTTTGTTCTTTTATGAATTGAATGTTTCTATCAGATATTTCTGAATATTGCTGTCCCACGCCTAAATTCTCCAATTAACAATTCGATTTTAATGATTTGTATAGCTACTGCGTAATACCATGATGCCGATCGCTCAATACCATTCAAGCCGATCACTTTTTTGTCTGCCAGTAGACCTCAGTAAAATCTAACTTGAGTGATCGGCATCAGTCAAGGAATTTAGTTTTTTTCGCATCGATTCGCCTTTTAATTCCAACTTTATTGCTCCGTGAACAAGCCTATCTAGAATCGCATCCGCGTGTGTCGATTCTCCGATCATTTCATACCAATTTTCTATCGGTAATTGGCTGGCAATTAAGGTCGATTTTGTGTCATATCTCGCATCAATTAATTCCAGTAAATCACTGCGTTGTTGAGCCGTTAATGGCTCTAATCCCCAATCATCTAAGATCAGTAAATTGGCAGAGCTAAGCTTGTTGATCAGTTTTCGATAACTCCCATCGGCTTGCGCTAAGAAC
>Ga0209344_10004735_pt1 | contig 12252 bp, 8 predicted proteins | sample Cruoilmetagenom6_FD_187293 | JGI IMG/M metagenome (GOLD analysis project Ga0209344, IMG submission 187293) | Oil polluted marine microbial communities from Coal Oil Point, Santa Barbara, California, USA - Santa Barbara Oil Seep Sample 6 (SPAdes)... | ecosystem: Environmental > Aquatic > Marine >...
TATTCAGCTGCAACCTTTGCAGCGGTGTTTTTGTCCCGCTCTTTTTTCAGACCTTCCGAGATCATGAACGCGAGTTCCAGTGCCTGACTTGCATTAAGGCGCGGATCACAATGCGTGTGATAGCGATCTGACAGGTCTTCTTCACCGATGGCCTGTGCGCCGCCGATACACTCAGTCACATTCTGACCCGTCATCTCAAAATGCACACCACCGGCATGGGTGCCAAGATCACGGTGTACGCCCATGAATTGCTGCACTTCAGCTAGCACGCGGTCTACAGGGCGTGTTTTATACCCAGTCGATGCTTTGATCGTATTGCCGTGCATAGGGTCACAAGACCAAATAACTTTGCGACCTTCTTTTTCCACAGCTTCCACCAAGCGCGGTAAATGCTTTTCAACATTGTCTGCGCCAAAGCGGCAGATCAATGTCAACCGACCAGATTCATTGTCCGGGTTCAACGTATCGATGAGGTTCAGCAGATCATCTGGTTCCATGCTTGGACCACACTTCATGCCAATCGGGTTTTTCACGCCACGACAAAACTCGACGTGGGCATGATCAGCCTGACGTGTCCGGTCGCCAATCCAGAGCATGTGCGCTGATGTGTCGTACCAATCGCCAGATGTTGAATCGACGCGCGTCATGGCTTCTTCATAACCCAGAAGGAGCGCTTCGTGACTTGTGTAGAAGCGTGTGGTCTGCAACTGGGGCACTGTATTGGCATCAATACCGCAAGCCCGCATGAAGTCAAGCGCCTCAGTGATGCGATTTGCGACGCTCTCGTAGCGCTTCTTACCTTCACCCTCACCGACAAAACCCAAAGTCCATTGATGCACATAATCCAAATCTGCATATCCACCTGTCGCAAACGCACGGATCAAGTTCAACGTCGCCGCTGACTGACTGTAAGCCTGCAACAGACGTTTGGGGTCGGGCATGCGCGCTTCTTCCGTGAACTCAATGCCGTTGATAATGTCACCGCGATAGCTTGGCAGCGTCACATCACCAATGGTTTCTAAATCCGCAGAACGAGGTTTAGCAAACTGGCCGGCAATGCGACCTACTTTCACGACTGGCAAAGCCGCAGCATAAGTCAACACAACCGCCATCTGCAGCAGCACACGAAAAGTGTCGCGAATGTTATCTGGATGGAATTCTGCGAAGCTCTCCGCACAATCGCCGCCCTGAAGCAAAAACGCCTTGCCGTCACAAACGTCTGCCAAATCACGCTTCAAATTGCGGGCTTCGCCAGCAAAAACAAGCGGTGGCGACTTTGCGAGTGTGTTCTCCACATCGCTCACGATTGCGGCGTCTGGATAAGACGGCAATTGAACGACAGGTTTTTTCCTCCAGCTTGTGGGGGACCAATTATTTGCAGCACCAGCGTCAGCCATAGCTAACCTCTTATAGTAAGGGCGTTTTCACGTCTGAACCCACTCCCGCAATAGCGAAAATGGCCTCGCGTGACCCCTTTTCCTCGAAAGGCGAAATATATAGGCCCTATCTGAGACAAAGAAAAGGCTAAGCCGTTCTATTGGTTAGCTTGTTTGTTTGGCTCATTCTGCTGCCTTGAGCTCGGGTGCGACCCACTTTTCTTTCATCGTGACCAGTTCTTCTGCCGCCGTTGGGTGAACCGCCACCGTCATGTCGAATTGAGCCTTCGTTGCCCCCATGACAACAGCCACGCCAACTGCCTGAATGAGCTCGCCGGAATGAGGGCCCAAGATGTGGCAGCCGACGACCTTCTGGCTGGCGGCATCGACGATGAGTTTCATCAGTGTCTGTTCGTCACGTCCAGAAAGAGTGTGCTTCATAGCCCGGAAAGATGACTTGTAGATGTCGACTTCACCAAATTGAGATCGTGCATCCTCTTCCGACAGGCCTACTGTTCCAATTTCAGGTTGTGAGAACACAGCCGTTGGAATGTTAGTGTGGTCAACCGCGATGGGATTGTTGTTGAACACCGTCTCTGCGAAAGCGGCACCTTCGCGAATAGCTACCGGTGTTAAGTTCGCACGATCCGTTACATCACCAACAGCATAAATATTCTCAACATTGGTGGCAGAGAAACCGTCCACAAGGATTTCACCTTTAGAACCCAGCTTGATGCCAACTTTGTCCAGCCCCAACCCTTGGGTGTAGGGATTGCGTCCGATGGCTAACATGACAGCACCTGTGTCAATCACCTCGCCATTGCTCAAATGCGCTTTCAAACCCTCACCCGTTTTCACAATCTCATCGAAGACACTGCCTGTAATGATGCGAATGCCTTTCTTCTCCATCTCTTCATGCAGGGTCTTGCGTAGATCATTGTCAAATCCACGTAAGATCTCTTCGCCACGATAAAGAAGCGTCGTTTCCAATCCCAGGCCATTGAAGATGCCCGCGAATTCGACGGCAATATAACCACCGCCCTCGACTATGATGCTCTTTGGCAGCTCATCAAGATGGAAAGCTTCATTGGATGTAATCGTGTGCTCGACACCGGGCAAACCTTCGTGCCCATTCGGGGTGGCGCCTGTTGCGATCAAGATTTTGTCTGCCGTGACATCACGTCCTTCGGTCACGAGATGGACTGTGTGGGCATCTTTGAGTTCCGCACGACTGTTGATGATTTCCACGCCGGAATTTTTCAAGTTGCGAATGTAGATCTGATTGAGGCGATCAATCTCTTTGTCTTTATTATCGCGCAACGTCGCCCAATCGAAGGAAGTCTTTGGCACGGTCCAGCCAAAGCCCGCCGCATCTTCAAATTCTTCGTGGAATTGGCTGGCATATACAAAGAGCTTTTTGGGCACACATCCGCGGATCACACAGGTGCCACCGACGCGATATTCCTCAGCCACACCAACCTTCGCACCGTGAGATGCTGACATACGTGCTGCACGTACACCACCGGACCCGGCGCCAATCACAAATAAGTCGTAGTCATAATTGGCCATGGTGCGTGTCCTCATTTTGGCAGATATCGGTTGTTTCTTATTCCGGCTCTACTAAGTGAGCACCATCTGGGCTGCCGACAATAGCCAGATTTGCGATTCCGATAAACAATCCGTTATCAACAACCCCTGGGATCAAATTGAGCGCTTGCTCCAGGCGATCAGCGTCAGGAATTTTCCCAAATTGGCAGTCATAGATAAAGTTTTCGCTGTCCGTGAGGAAAGGCTCGCCGTATTCGTCGCTACGCCGGGTGATAGGGCCAGTGCAGCCAAGTTCCGCTGCAACCCGTTTAATATGGGCCGCCGTTGTTTCACAACCAAATGGGATCACCTCAATCGGCAGTGGGAAAGCGCCAAGTGTTTCCACTTTTTTGGAGGCATCGGTGATGACGATCATGCGATCAGACGCCGTGGCCACAATCTTCTCCCGAAGCAGAGCCCCACCGCCGCCCTTCACCAGACGTAGAGCCGCATCAAACTCATCTGCACCGTCAATGGTGAGATCAAGATGAGGTGTCTCCGTCAGGTTGGTCAGGGGAATGTTTAATTCCGCTGCCAGTGCTGCCGTGCGATCAGATGTCGGTACGCAAACAACGTTGAACCCTTGGGCAACTTTCTCGCCCAACTGGCGCACCAGATGTTCTGCGGTGGAGCCTGTTCCCAGACCCAATTTCATGCCATCTTCGACAAATTCAAGCGCCCGTGCCGCTGCCTGTTTTTTCTGATCGTCTGCGCTCATTGTCTCCGGACTTTCCTATTGTCGTGCTGTCAGAGACTCACTTTGAGCCTGACTTCATAAACCTGCCATGGCGACATACTTGATTTCGAGGAAATCATCCATCCCCCACATGCCCCCTTCACGCCCGATGCCAGATTCTTTCCAGCCGCCAAAAGGTGCTACCTCTGTCGAAATAATACCAGCATTGACGCCAACCAGCCCATATTCCAATGCCTCTGCCATGCGCCAACAAAGACCAATATCTCGGGCATAAAAATAAGCCGCAAGACCAAAGGGCGTGTCATTTGCCAGACGAATGGCCTCTTCTTCGGTTTCGAAGCGGAAAACGGGAGCAACAGGGCCAAAAGTTTCTTCGCTTGCCACCTTCATGGCGGGCGTCACATCTGCCAGCACGGTTGGTTCAAAAAAGGTTTTTCCTAGTGCATGGCGTTTGCCACCTGCAAGTAGGCGCGCGCCGCCTGCCACAGCATCGGCAATATGCTCTTCGACCTTCTCAATCGCCGACATATCGATCAGGGGACCCTGCATTACATCTGCTTCAAATCCGGCGCCGACTTTAAGGCTTGACGCCGCAGCAGCCAGTTTTTTGACAAAGACATCATAAACACCTGATTGAACAAGGAAACGATTGGTGCAAATGCATGTTTGCCCCGTGTTGCGGTATTTGGAGGCAATTGCCCCTTCCACAGCCGCGTCAATATCAGCGTCATTGAAAACAATGAACGGCGCATTGCCGCCCAGCTCCATCGACATTTTTTTGATCGTTGAGGCGCCCTGCTCCATGAGCAAGCGCCCCACTTCTGTGGACCCGGTGAACGTGAGCTTGCGCACAATCGGGCTCGACGTCATTTCACCGCCAATTTCTCCCGCCCGTCCGGTGAGTACTGAAAAGACGCCTTTTGGTAGTCCGGCGCGCTCCGCCAATTCAGCAAGTGCAAAAGCGGACAAAGGGGTCTGTGTCGCGGGTTTCGCCACAAATGTACAGCCCGCAGCCAGAGCAGGCCCTGCTTTGCGCGTGATCATGGCTGCAGGGAAATTCCACGGCGTAATAGCGGCCACCACACCAATGGGCTGCTTCAAGACAATGATGCGTCGGTCATTTGTGGGCGCTGGTACCGTGGCGCCATAAACGCGTTTTGCCTCTTCTGCATAAAACTCCAGAAACGATGCCGCATAGGCGATCTCGCCTTTGGCTTCCGCCAGAGGTTTTCCTTGCTCGCTTGTCAGAATTGCCGCCAGATCGTCTTGATTTTCCATCATCAGTTCAAACCAGCGTCTCAGGATGGTACTGCGCTCTTTCGCCGGCCTCGCTGCCCACGTTTTGCCTGCACGTTGTGCAGCTTCTATCGCTGTGCGGGTTTCTGCCGCTCCTAATAGTGGAACCTGCGCGATCTCATCGCCTGACGCTGGGTTGGTCACCGGCACTTTTTGTGCCACTGCGCCTACCCATGTGCCATCGATGTAGCAGAGCGACCGAAGCAGGTCTGGATCACGTAGTTTCATAAGTATCAATCCTCATTCTAGCAAAAGAGTGCGGGCAAACGTCTGATTAACGAGACGATATGGCAGCTTCCTTGGTATCATCTCCCATGCGACACGTTAATGGTGCGAATGTACACTGTCAGCGTATTCTCCCTATTGCGTCACAAAATAATCGACAGCCGAACAGCAACCATCCCTTTGAGAAAAAATGACTGAAACCGACCTGTTTTCATCCAGTTATGCGCAAGCACGAAGCCGGTTTATTGCGGCTGTACAAGCTCACGGCGGGCAAGTCACCAGCTACACCAATCCACACGCAAGCGGCATAGAAGACGAAACGCTCACAATAGACACGGCGTGGTTTGGCCCCCGTGATGCTCCCTCTGTCCTTTTCAACACATCTGGCATCCATGGTGCAGAGGGATATGCTGGATCTGCCGCGCAACTGGATTGGATATCCAATGGTGGACCTCACCACTTGGACGAAGGGGTCGCCGTCCTATTGGTTCACGCGGTCAACCCCTATGGTTTTTCCTGGGGCCTGCGCGGAACTGAAAACAATGTGGATCTCAACCGCAACTGGCTGGACCATGACGCTCCTTACCCCGAAAACCCGCTTTACGTGGAAATCCATCCGCTGCTCTGCCCAAAAAATATTGACGACAAGGCCGTCCGCCGCCTGCTCAATGAAGGAACACGACTGATAGCAAAACACGGCCAATGGGCGATCGAAGACGCACTCAGCCGGGGACAATATACCCACCCCGACGGGTTTCACTTCGGTGGTACCAGTCTGGAGTGGTCTACTCTGAGGCTACAGGAAATTGTCAAAAACGACCTTTCTCTGGCAACCGAGATCGGCTTCATCGATTGGCATACAGGACCCGTTGGCGATGGTGACCTGATTTTTTTGTGCTTTTCTCCCCCACGCAGTGTGGGCTTCAGACAGGCGGAGGCATGGTGGGGCAAGCAGGCATTGGACGCCAATCACGTCAACAAGCTCTGGGGATCAAAGAGACCGACACGCCATGGCATCATGTTTTGGGGCGTGGAAAACATGCTGTCCGCGCAGACAAGGATTGCAGGTGCCGTCATCGAGTTTCGATCTTCAACTCAAAAACACAATGCGGGGGATGCACTGCGTGTGCCCATGCTGGAACGCTGGCTACGCTTTGAAGGCGGTCTCGATGCGCCCGAGGCATCCAGCTATTTGGCAGAAATTAGAAACGATTATGCGCCCACGAGAGCGAGCTTTCAGACCAACGTCATCGCAAATGCGCGCACGACCTATGCTCAAGTTTTATCTGGTCTGGCACATCGGCAAATTCCTGACGCAGCGGATTAGAGAGTTTGTGCGCCTATCTTCATATATTGATTCAAGCTCTTAATCCTCGACTTCAGCGGCCAACAAATTGTGACCACAATTTTCCTCCATTCATAAATTGAGTCTGTTGGACCGCGGAAGTCATTGAAAATGAGTCTGTTTTTGACTTATCCACACATCACCTCTCGAATGCTGAAGGATCAACGTACATGAGCGACCGGCCAACTATTCTGTTCGACTTAGATGGTACACTGGCCGACACGGCACGCGATCTCGTCCACACGATGAATGTTCTGCTTGTCCGTCATGGCCGCGCCACAGTGCCCGAAGATCAAATCCGGCGCATGGTCGGCGCCGGCGCTCGCAAAATCATGGACCGTGGGTTTGCAGCGACAGGTGCCCCTGTCAATGAGGCTCAACTCGACAATCTGTTCGAGGAATTCCTTGAACATTACAGCGCCCACATTGCAGACCACACGGTGCTTTTTCCCGGCGTCTTGACCCAGCTGGAAGCACTGAGCGCATCTGGTGCACAGTTGGCTGTTTGTACGAACAAAGCCGAGAGGCTCACACACCAACTGCTTGAAGCTTTGGATATAACCCGGTTTTTCCCCGTGGTGATTGGCGGCGATACGCTCCCAGTGCGCAAACCTGATCCACTTCACTTGCACGAGGCGATAAGCCGCTCAAGTGGGTCCATTTCATCAACCATCATGGTGGGAGACAGCGCACCTGATTTTGAAGCTGCGCGCGCGGCACAGATCCGCTCAATCTGCGTTACATTCGGCTATACGGAAACACCGGCAGCAGAATTAGGGGCAGATGTATTGATTGACCATTTTGATGCCCTGCCCTCCGCTTTGAATACACTTTTGCCAACTCACTTTGGAAAATAAGGGGCACTTTGGAAAATGGTTGGGGATAAACCTGCAGGCTTGTTAGACTTCTTCAAGGCTCACTTTATGACCACAGCGAGAGGGCGTGTAGCTCAGCGGGAGAGCATTCCGTTCACATCGGAAAGGTCGCTGGTTCAATCCCAGCCACGCCCACCATTCTCCAAATAGGATCGGGGTTATCTGGTGCCGTTGCGTAAATCGACCGCCGCCGGACGGGCTGGCTCACGCGCGGGCCGGTCTGACAAATCAAACTCCAATGTGGTTTGCACAGGATCGAAGATACCTTCCAGGCTCGACTTCACAACACCTTCGGTGTGGCAAACCATACCGTTCTCTTCACCGTCTTTTTGACAGTCTATGTTCGCGGAATTGATTTCATAGGTGAAATAATTCCCTGCGCCCACAAATGTGCACGGCGGGCGACCAAAAAATACGTGCTTGTATTCAGCCAATTCAAGATCTGGCGACGCATCCCGCGAAATTCTTGTTTGATTTTGGGCGCTATGGCGAAAATAAACTTTGTAAAAGTGAGTATCAAAAAAAAGTCGGCCGCGCGTGTAAAGGCAAAGCTGCGTCACAGAGGTCTCTGTAGGAGCGGCCACACCGGGCAGGATCGGCGCATCGAAACTCAGGTCTGTTGTAATTGATCTAGATGGCGGGATGAGATCAATAACACCACGAAACAATGAAACAGATTTTTCGCGTTGTGTAAGGAACATGATGCTGCCGACATAATCTGTTTTGCCGACATAGGCCGCACCATAATTGGCAATTTCAAAAGACAGGCTGTCTGCGGTTACTGAAATCCCAAGGAATTTTAGTCGCTGGCTTTGCTCCCATTGCAAAACGAAGCCGATCATAACCATCCCCGCGAGGAGGATTAAAAAAACTCTGGTCAATGTTGCTGGAACCAACATTTACGCACGCCACCTAGACTACGGACGAGAGCTGGAATACCCATTTTGAAAGCAGCCCCCCACTCACCTGGAAAAATCTACCATGGACAGCGTGGCTTCGGAAAAATTCATAACTTATGGTTAACCATGACGACGGCTCACACCTTGTAATCCGACGCGGCGCCTTCTTTCAGCAATTCGTCTATTTCAGTAGCATCATACCCAAGTTCCTCCAGCAGTGCCCGTGTGTGCTCACCCAAATGTGGAGCGGCCGTTCTTAACTGGGATTGTGTTTCACTAAAACGCGCTGCAGGTCGTGGCAGACGAAACGCGCCTAACTCACCTTCGTCATGCGTTTCAACGATCTCATTTGCTGCAATTTGGGGGTGGGTAAGCAGAGTAGTTCGATCTAAAATTGGCGCGCATGGTACTTGATGTGCATCCAATACAGACAACCAATCTGCGCTTATCTTATGCTTCAGCACTTCTTGAGTGAGCGCCAATCTTTCGCCTGCGTTCACCACACGCCCACTTGGGGTGTTAAAACGTTTATCTTCCAACCATTGAGGTTGTTCAAGTGCGGCGCACAGCCCTTTCCACTCGTCATCGGAAACGGCCCCGACGGTGATGTATCCGTCTTTCGTTTTATAAATCAGGTCTTGTGAGAGCTGCGACCGAGCAGCGTGCTTTTCAGCACCCGGAAAGGTGAGCGCGACAAGGCCTTCGGCCCACAGGAATGCAATCATCGCATCCAGCATCGACAGTTTGACGTGCTGGCCTTTGCCATTTCGCTCCCGTGCAAAAAGTGCTGCTGTGATCGCTTGAGCCGCCGTGACCGCCGTCAACTTGTCTGGGATGATTGTGCGGATCATGCGCGGGCGCCCTGTATCGCGATCCGCCTGGATGGCTGCCAGCCCTGACAATGCCTGAATGACGGGATCATAAACACGCTTACGGGCGTAAGGACCCGATTCCCCAAATCCAGAAATAGACACGTAGATCAAATTAGGTTGAATTTTGCGCAACGCGGCTTCACCCAGCCCAATACGCTCGGCTGCGCCCGGACGGAAATTCTGCACAACCACGTCAGCGTTTGCGATCAGCTTGTGAAGCACCTCAAGTCCAGCGTCATTCTTCAGGTCCAGCACGAGTGACCGCTTGTTTCTATTGGCAGCCAGAAACGTTGCGGTTCTATCACCTTTTGCTGGTCCAAGATGTCGAACAAGGTCCCCGGTTTTAGGTTCCACCTTTATGACATCAGCGCCTTGATCTGCCAGCATCATGGTGGCAATGGGTCCTGAAATCATGGTCGTCAAATCAACAATCCGAACGCCATCCAATGCACCAGTCATTTTCATCCCCCAAAATTGTTTTTTCACATAATGGTCAAATTTCAAAGATGAGGCCAATCACGCTTGCGAAATCAGCCAATATTTGCCTTCATGCGCACAACCAAACTCAAACTGAAAGCAAATTGCATGTCAGAAAACAATGTCGATCACCCTGTAGACACTTTGATGGCGTCACTTGGTCTCGTGCGTGTGGTATCATCAGACGCTGAAGCCGGTCGTGCGACGCTCGAATTCAACGCGCGCCCTGACCAATGCCACTCGGGCAATATCGTTCAGGGTGGCTTTGTCACAGGCTGGATTGATGCCGCGATGGCCAATGCCCTTATCGCGAAAACGGGTGGGACGATGCTGCCTCTTTCCCTCGATATCAACGTTGCCTTCCATGCGGCAGCTCGCCCTGGGTTGGTTCACGCTGAAGCCTGGGTTGAGCGATTGGGAAAGCGCACCGCCTTCGTTGAGGGTCGGTTGATCACACCGGACGGCGAAATGATCGCTAAAGGCATGTCGACGGTGCGTCTGGTGCCAGCCAACAGAGGTTAGACATATTTGTGGGATGTCGTGAACGTGTGTTTTGGGTTCAAAACGGGTAACCTGTGAGTCTCACCTTCACGGCATTCTGCCGCAAGATTTGGATACGCCGCGCCAGATGAAAGAAAAAGAGCTCAGACTAGCCCTTGTCTGTTATGGCGGTGTTTCCCTCGCTGTCTATATGCACGGGGTCACGAAAGAGTTTCAAAAACTCGTCCGTGCGTCCTGCATTTATCATCGGCTCTCAGACCCTGCCGACCGTGCTGAAAAATCCTATGAGGAATTGAACGATGACACCGCCCGGGAAACAGATACAGAGCCTGTCTATTTCGACCTACTAAAAGAGATTGGCCAAGAGCTTGATTTACGCGTCTTTATTGACGTGGTCGCGGGCGCGTCGGCTGGCGGCATCAACGGCGTCATGCTTGCCCGCGCGTTGGCACACGACCTGCCATTGGATGCGCACCGTGAAATGTGGCTTGAAAAAGCAGACATCACCGCGTTGATGGACGAAGAGGTAATCGCTGGAAAATGGAGCAAGGCATTCTTGCGCCCCTTGTTCTGGAACTTGAACGAGCGATTGCTCAAGCGCCTCGCACCCGACAATGAAATGCGAGAAAAAATGTCGACCTTCATGCGGTCACGTTGGTTTCAGCCACCGTTTTCAGGACAGCTTATGTCCGACATGTTGCTCGACGCCTGTCAGGCGATGGGCGACCCAATTTCCAAACGCGCGTCGCTCCTGCCTCTTGGGCACCAACTTGACCTGTTCGTGAGTGTCACCGATTTCTATGGCTATGAACAGACCATTCCATTGGACGATCCACCCAGTGTTCAAGAACGAGAACACCGGCACATATTGAAATTTCAATACATCAAACATCCTGATGGCGGGATCACGAGCGATTTTGACAGAGACCGCATCCCCGGTCTTGTTTTTGCCGCACGCGCGACGTCCTCATTCCCCGGGGCATTTCCACCCGTGCAGATAAACGAGATTGATCGTGTGATGGGCCTCCGGGGGGAAGAATGGCTTCACCGTGAAGAGTTCATCGCAAAAAAATTCAAGGCAATGATCGACCTTGGAAGCAACCCGCTGACCAGCTCTTTCATTGACGGCAGTGTTTTGAATAACAAACCGTTTGCCGAAGCCGTGAACGCTTTGGCAGACCGGCCCGCTTACCGTGAAGTTGATCGGCGCATTATCTATATTGATCCTGACCCTGAAGGGGGCGAGCTCGAACGTGCTGGTGCAGCACCAGGTTTTTTTCAAACCATCCGCGGTGCGCTTTCTGACATTCCCCGCAATGAACCCGTGCGTGACGAACTTGCCGAGATCAATGTGATTGGCAGTCAGATCCATCTCTACCATGAGGTCGTTCGGGCAACGAGACCACACATTGAACGTACAGTCGCAAAAATTATGGGCGATGATCTGCCATTGCATCCCACTGCCCACCAACTTGCGGAACTGCGTAAAGCGGCCAATACACATGCTGCCCGCGATGCCGGCTATGCTTATGATGGCTATATTCAAATCAAAGTTCTTTCGGTTCTGAACTGGATCGCAGAAATGCTGGCCGATCTTGCGCCACAGCTCGCACACCCGAGCCACAAGCATGCCCTCACGCGATCAATGGAAAATTGGGCGCGATCGGAGGGAATTTTCCCTGTTGAATTTGCAACCGATGACCATTCAGATGAAGCGTCTCCAGACAAAGCACGGTGGGTCACTTTCTTGAGACGGTTTGATGTCAATTTTCGACGTCGGCGGTTGCGCTTTGTTATCAGGCGCCTGAACGAGCTTTATGAACATTCAGACAAAGAGGGGCAGGAGTTTGACAGCAAAGGACTGGATGAGTTCAAGGTCGTTCTCTATGGATCGTTGGAACGACTACAACGTCGGCGGTCATGCAGCTTCTTCGCTCCGGAGCTCCATGAACAAGCCGGACGGTTGCTCGCGGACACGGAGGGTGTTGCAACGCCGGAACAGCTAAACCCTCTGTTGCTCGGTATCCGAAAAGCACTGTCATTGATCGAAGTAGATACACAGATGGATGATGAGTTCTCCATCCTTGCCGTCAATTTTTTAC
>Ga0209344_10004737_pt1 | contig 12250 bp, 7 predicted proteins | sample Cruoilmetagenom6_FD_187293 | JGI IMG/M metagenome (GOLD analysis project Ga0209344, IMG submission 187293) | Oil polluted marine microbial communities from Coal Oil Point, Santa Barbara, California, USA - Santa Barbara Oil Seep Sample 6 (SPAdes)... | ecosystem: Environmental > Aquatic > Marine >...
CATAGTTATGCCAACTGCTTAAAGCAAAAAGGAGTTGCTACCGATGTTATCAGTGAATCTATGGGGCATCAAAATTTGGCAGTTACACAGGCTTATTTAAAAGAATTAGATAACTCAGTTTTGGACAAGGCAAGTGAATTGCTGCTCTAATAATTTCCACGTTCTAAATTATCTACCGGGTATTATTTTCAAAGTTTAGACCTCCTTATTTAAATCCATTCCAAAAAGAAGTAGGAAAACTCCGTTCATTTTACCATCAAGGGTTTTGCGCAGAATGGCGAAGGCCTTGGTCATATGTGCTTCAACAGATTTTATGGAAACATCTAAATATTCAGCAATTTCTACATTATTAAGGCCATCTTGCTTGCTCAATAAAAATACTTGTCTGCATTTTGGAGGGAGACTTTCAATTTCTCTTCTTACCATGGCTATTAGTTTTTCCAAGGAATTTTCATCTTCTTCTTCCTCAATTTCAGTTAATGCATCGATATTTTTCTTATCCAGCGGAACAACAAATTTTATACCTCTATTTTGATTGACAAATTCGTTATAAACGGATCTGTACAAATAACTTTTAACAGCAAAGTCATCTTTGAGCTTTAACCGCATCCTCCAAACGTTGATAAACACGTTTTGGACAATATCTTTAGCTAAAGCCCTGTCGTTGATTAACCCGTAGGCATAAGAACAGAGCATATTATGATAGTTATCGACTAAAAAGGAGTAAGCTTTGGAATCTCCCCTTTTAATACCACGTATTAGTTCAGTATTGGTCATTGGATATACATAATGGATTTGTGTATTTAGAAATATCGGCCATATATTATTGCCAAAATAAAAAAAAAGTTAGCAAAAAGTTAGGGTTCTGAAAATTTATTGTGTTATAGTATTATAAATGGGCAAAAATGATTTCCAATAAAATACAGAGATTAATAACGCTATATGTGACCAAACAAGCTTCGGGTATAGAATTGGATGAACTGGAATTATGGCTCGAAAACTCCAAGAATTATACGAAGTTTAAAAAATATGTAAAAGTTAACTACCTAATCGACCTAACTATGGATTTGTTCGATTCCGAAGATTCAAAAAAAGAATTACTTGATTTAATTAAGAAGGAAAAAAGTGTCAACAGAAGATATACTTTTTTTTATAGAATGAAATTTGCCGCAGCAGTAGCTCTGGTTATAGGAATGGCATATACTTTTTTAAATGGACATTTTACTAAAAGCCCAGAAATGATTTTACCGGAGAATAGCATTACCCTGCAACTGGAAAATGGAAATATTGAGGTGCTCCATGAAGATGGAAACTCTAAAATAGTGGATGCAAAGGGCAATATAATCGGAAATCAAAATGGAAAACAATTACGTTATGACATTAATACCAAAATGGAAAAGTTGGTATACAATACTTTAACTGTGCCCCATGGAAAACATTTTAAAGTTCAATTGTCCGATGGGACAAATGTGCATTTAAATGCAGGGACATCTTTAAGATATCCTGTGAAATTTCTGCAGAATAATAATAGGGAAGTATTTATAAGTGGGGAAGCATTTTTTGAGGTATATCCTGATAAGGAACATCCATTCATTGTTAATGCCGATAGTTTAAATATTGAAGTATTGGGGACCGAGTTCAATGTATCTGCCTATCCTGAAGATTTGACTACGGATGTTGTTTTGGTCGAAGGGTCAGTGGGCATGTATATGAATAATAAATCTTTAAAGGAAGGTTTGTTGATAAAACCAGGCACAAAAGGTTCGCTTAATAGAAATTTGGAAACCTTAACGTCCAAATTAGTGGATACTTCTATATATACCATGTGGATGGATGGTGATTTGGTATTCAGAAATATGCCATTCAAAAATATTACCCGGAAACTAGAGCGAAACTTTAATATAACTATAATAATTAAAAATTATCAACTTAACGACGAAGTATTTAACGCCACTTTTAAAAATGGAGCAACCATTCAAAGTATTTTAAAATCCTTCAAGAACAGCTTTGGTATAGACTATACCATAAAGGATGGTACAGTATACATTAATTAACCTTTAAAACGACCTATATGCAATAAAATCAATTTAAAATTTTGCGAAGAGAATATCACTCAATTGTTCTTTTAAGAATAAAAAACCGGAAGATGCTCCAACATCTCCCGGAAGTTATAAGTGATCAACCAACTAGATTAGTCATTCACTATTTTAACACATTAAAAATATGAAAAAACTTCATGATGGGAAAGGTAGTTACCTGCCTTTTGTCAAAATTGATTTAAAAATGAAATTAACTTTCCTCCTAACATTTGTATCCTTTATAGGCATGTTTGCAAATTCGGGATATTCCCAATCACTCTCTTTGGAGGTCGAGAACATGACCATAGATAATGTAATCAATAAAATTGAGCTAACTTCAAATTATACATTTGTTTATAATACAAAATTTGTTGATTTACAACGTAGAGTATCCTTAAAAATAAAAGATGCTTCCATTTACGAGGTACTTGATCAAATGTTCAATGGTGCAAAACCTAAAACATCATTTCAGGTAATTGATACCGAAGTCTTTTTGAATGAAGAGAACGCTATAGGAGTAAATTCCAAAACAACCGATAACACCAAGAAACAGGTTATTCAAGTTACCGGTTCCATAAAGGATGCAAACAATCAACCCTTACCAGGGGCCAATATTGTTGAAAAAGGAACAACTAATGGAGTAACGGCAGATTTTGATGGGAATTTTACCATCGACCTTAGAGATGGAAACGCCACTTTGGTAATCTCCTACATAGGTTTTTCGCCTAAAGAAGTTGAAGTTAAGGGCCAAACAATTATAAATATTGTACTTCAAGAAAATACTGCAGATTTGGACGAAGTCGTGGTCGTTGGTTATGGCACCCAGAGAAAATCGCGCGTGGTAAGTGCCGTAGATCAAATAGGAGAAAATGCCTTTGAGGGCCGTTCTTCGGTAAATACCACCCAAGCTCTTCAAGGGCAATCACCTAGTTTAACTATACAACAGCGCAACTCTGAACCTGGTGCTGCCTTGAACATGAACATACGTGGTATAAGCACCCTGGGAAACAACAGCCCATTAATTGTTATAGACGGTATTGTAGGGGGTGATATAAACACTTTGAACCCTACCGATATCGAAAGCGTGTCCGTATTGAAAGATGCAGGAAGTGCCGCCATCTATGGATCCAGAGCCAGTAACGGCGTAATATTGATTACAACAAAAAAAGGGAGAAAAAATAGTGCCATAACCCTGCAATACAACGGCTTGGTAGGATACAACTCCCCAAATTTCTTCACCCAACCCGTAGCAGGGTATGAAAATGCAATTCTAAGAAATGAGGCGGCGTTCAATTCGGATGCTACCTCGGCCATATTTACCTCGGAACAAATTCAACAATTCAGAAAAAATGGAGACGAAGAATGGTTTGCCGAAGAAATAGTTAAAGACGCCCTCCAACAAAACCACAATCTTTCAGTCTCCGGTGGAAATGAAAACTCTACCTATATGGTTTCGATCGGATATGTAAACCAATCAAGTAATTTCGTAGGGCCGCCAAAGGGTATGGAACGGTACAACTACAGGATTAACCTTACCAACGAATACGGGCGGTTCAAATTTATTTCGAACCTAGCCTACTCCAAACAAAAGATCAGTGATCATTCATCGAGCACCAGCACCTTAATGGTGGATGCCTTTCGAGTTCCTTTATACTACAAACAAGTGGACGAGAATGGCCAGTATTTGACCAATGACGTGCTTCAAGAGTTTAATTCTCTAGGGATCTTAGACGCCGGCGGATTTAGAAAATATGACAACGACGATGTCTTTGGCAACCTTTCCGCCGAGTACAAACTAACAGACGATTTTATCGTCAGGGGAGTATTCGGGGGGCGTTTGAATTCCAATACACTCTTCGCCAGAACAAAACGCGTAGATTTTTCCCCAAAAGGAGTCTATGGGGCCAATAGAAATACCAACGATGAACAAAGAAAAAGTTTGGACCTAAATACTCAGTTAATGCTGGAATATTCCAAGACCGTTAACGATCGACATTATCTGGATTTCTTGGCCGGTGTTTCCAACGAGAACCATCAGGATAGGGGAATTGGCCTGTTTAAACGTTTTACCGACCCGGATTTGGGAACGCCTATTACGGATACAGAGATCGATGACAATTCCTATAACTCCAACCAAAGTTCTTCTAAAAATAGTTTAAACTCCGTCTTTGGAAGGGCTTCCTACAATTTTGACGAAAAGTACTTTTTAGAGGCCAGCTTTAGGTATGACGGCTCGTCGAAATTTAAAAAAGGCCTGCGATGGGGGTTCTTTCCTTCCGTTTCCCTAGGGTATAGGGTTTCTGACGAACAATTCATGCAGAATTTCAAAGAGAACATGGGGAGCCTAAAACTAAGGGCCTCCTACGGAATTCTTGGAAACCAAAACGTAGGTAATTATCAATATCAGACTACCTATTTTACTTTTCAGAACGCCTACGGATTTAACAATTCTGGAGTTAGTGGTACTGGATACAATTTTGCTAATCCCGATATACAATGGGAAAGGGCCGCTACTTTAAACATAGGCGCCGATATGGATTTATTCGAAAATAAATTGACCCTCTCCTTGGATTATTTTGACAAGGTTACTTCCGATATTTTGGTTCCCCCTGCCGTACCAGGTGTATATGGCACCAATCTGCCCGATTTTAATGCCGGAAAAGTGGGCAACCGAGGATGGGAAATAAGTGCCACCTACAAACATTATGGTGAACTATTTAAACACCGCATAAATGTCTCCCTAGGCGATACCCAAAACAAGGTACTGGATTTTCAGGGGGAAGAAAGGCTTAATGGCGTGGAAGAGCTGCAACTGCTATTGCGCGAAGGACAACCTTACAACTCGTACGTAGGATTAAAAAGAGATGGTATTTTTCAAAGCATGGAAGAGATTGAAGGCGCCGCCGTTCCTGAAGGGCTTTCGGTTGTGCCAGGAGACAATCGTTATGTAGACCTCAACCAGGATGGCGTAATTAACGATGACGACAAGTTCATATTTGGTAATCCTTTTCCCCGTTACACCTATGGGTTAACCTACAATTTAAGCGTAAACAATATAGATTTTAGTCTATTCCTCCAAGGAGTGGGAAAAAGGACCATGATGGTACGTGGAGAATTGGTAGAACCCTTCCACTTTAATTACGGGGCAACAATGTACGTCCACCAATTGGATTATTGGACTCCACAAAATACCGATGCAAAATATCCGCGTTTGGCGAATGCAGGATCCCAATCCAATACCAATAATTTTAGAAGGGGATCAGATATGTATCTGTACGACGGGGCCTACCTAAGGTTAAAAAACGTTCAGATCGGATACTCCTTGCCTCAAAAGGTTGCGGAGAATTTAGGGATGAAGGGATATCGATTTTATGTGTCCGGGCAAAATTTACTAACGCTTTCCAATATCAAATTCGTAGATCCCGAACTTTCGGAGTTCAATAGCAACCTGGGGCCATCCGGAGCCAATAGTGGAAGGGCCTATCCTACCCTAGCCTACTACGGACTAGGTATAGACATCACTTTTTAATTTTATAGAAATGAGAAATAAATATATACATATATTCAGCAGGTTTTTTGGCCTTATCATATTGCTCGTAAGTTGCGAAGAATTGGAATTGGCCCCTGAAAACCAATTTACCGACCTCAACTACTGGACCAGTTCCAGTAAAGCGCAGACCGTTTTGAATACGGCATACTCTCAAATGCATAATAGCACTTATTTCTTTTATAACGAGGGCATTTCAGACAACGCCTATAACGGACGTGGGGATACCGCTGGGGCCGCTTCCTTGGCAGCAGGTATTTATGACCCTTCATTAACCAGGCTGCAAGAAGAATGGGACGATAGATATGCCGGCATCAAGTCTTGTAATCTCCTACTCGAAAACATTGATCGTGTAGAAGATATGGATGATGCCAAACGAAATAGGATGAAAGCGGAAGCCCGATTTATAAGGGCCTTTCAGCATTTTCAATTAATGACATGGTTCGGAGATATTCCCTTGGTATCGGTAGACCTATCCCTTGAAGAAGCACAGACCTTGAGGCGAACTCCCCGTGCAGAAGTGCTGAAGTTTGTGTTGGACGAACTGGAAGAAATAGCGGCCATCCTTCCCACCAAAGCGGAGTATAGCGTGCAAGAGAGAGGAAAAATAACCAATGGTGCAGCCATCGCATTAAAGGCAAGAGCCCATTTATTCGAAGGCCACTGGCAAGAGGTTGTATCTGCCTGCGAAAGTTTAATAAATACCGATGCCAATGGAGCATATGCCCTTTACCCTTCTTATGAAGGACTGTTCCTTCCCGAGAACGAATACAATTCAGAAGATATCCTAAGTCTACAATATGTCCCCGAATTTAGAATGTGGGGCGACTTTTTTGATATGGCCCCTTTATCTGCGGGCGCAAGATTGAACGCCTTGGCACCTACCCAGGAACTGGTAGACAGCTATATAATGTTGAATGGAAAAGCAATCAACGAAACTGGTTCTACCTATAATGAAGTTGAGCCATATTTCAATAGGGACCCAAGATTAACAAGCACTATTGTGTACCATGGATATGATTGGAAGGAAGCTGGAGGGAGTTCACGTACCATATATATTGAACCCGGATCTTCGCCAGACAATCCCGTGGACGAGTATGCCCCAGGATCTTCCTCTACCCCTACTGGGTATTACACTCGTAAATATTTTGACCCTACACATAGGACCGCCTTGGCTTCGGGACTTAACTTAATACTTTTTCGTTATGCCGATATTCTCTTGATGTATGCAGAGGCAAAAAACGAACTTGGTGAAATGGATGCCACTATTTGGGATAAGACCATAAAAGCCTTAAGGCAACGAGCTGGATTTACAGATGCCCCTGCGCTTAATTTTAATGGTTCTTTGAACCAAGTAAGCTTAAGACAGATCATACGAAATGAACGTCGGGTAGAGTTGGCTATGGAAGGCCTTCGGATTTTTGATATCCGCCGATGGCACATAGCGGAAGATGTACTTAACGGATGGGCACATGGGGCAAAATTTGCACCAGCCTCTCCCGATGGGGGATATATCAGGGCCAACTTTAGAACATTTGATCCGAACAAACATTACTTGTGGCCTATACCTAGGGACGAGCGTCTCATTAACTCCAACCTTTCCCAAAATCCAGGATGGTAATCCTAAATAGAAAAAAATCGAATCAAAAAAATATCATAATTATGAAAACAATATATACTAAACTATTGGCAATGTTCATCTTATTATTTCTTGTGGGTTGTGACAAGGATGATGATACAATAAAAAACACCAACATCTCCCAAGTTGAGGCTCTCTACGCTCCGGAAAACAACAAATTTCTTAATCTTGGAGCCCAAAGTTCCGCCCTTTTTGAGTGGCAGTCGGCAAAAGCGGAGGACAATGGAGTAGTGCTCTACGATGTAGCCTTTGATGTAGAAGGGGGAGATTTTTCTAAGCCTATTTATGTATTGCCTTCAGATGGCAAGGGATTTCAAAGAACATTGACCATGTCCTTTACAGCCCTGAACAAAATAGCCGAAATGGCCGGTATCCCATCCAAAAGTTCAGGGAAACTTCAATGGACAGTTTGGTCCTCCAAAGGCCTTGATATTAAAAAATCATCTGTTATCAATACCTTAGTAGTGGAACGACCAGGAGGATTTCCGACTCCTGATGAACTTTTCCTAACAGGAACGGCTACAGAAGGCGGTAATGACTTGTCCAATGCCATTCCATTAAAGAAGACTGGGCCCACCACCTATGAACTTTATACATCCCTAAAACCAGGAGAATATCAGTTTATATCCAGTAAAACAGGAAATGGGGAAACTTTCTTTATTAACAGTTCCAATTTGGAATCGGGAGGGTCTACCACCTACACCGATGATGAAAAAGTATACCGTATTAGAATTGATTTTAGCGATGGTTCCACCACTACCTCAGAAATAGTAAAAATAGAACTTTGGTTTCCCCCATTAGGATCTTACCTATTCAATTTGCCATATATAGGTAACGGTACCTGGCGAGCTGCAAATAAACTTATTGAATTTAAAGAGGAATCTTGGGGAAGGGACGAGAGGTATAAATTCAAGTTTACCGTCCGCAATAGCACTGGTGAAACGGACGAATGGTACGGAAGCATCAACGGTGACAACCAAAGACCCAATGACAATACTGCAGAAGCCTATTGGTATATGGTCCCCGTTACCGATGACTACTGGTCCAACTCCTTCAAGTTTAATGGAGGTGTGGACAATCAAAACGCGGATATAGATATCATATTCAATGCCGCGGTACCAGAGTACACACATAAGGTAACTGTATTATAAAGATATACAAATGCCCTTGGGACTCCCCAAGGGCTTAAATCAGAACAAAATGAAGAAACATATTAATATGCTTCCATTTATCGGGAGCTGTTTTACAATACTCGTGTTGGCGGGAGCCTGTACCAATGATGAAGCTGTTCCACTTCGGGAGCCAATTGCTGGGGAGGGCGAAAAATTTACATTTACTTGGGAAGAAACCGCAGATTCCATTCAGAATAAGGTTTATAGTACTTATTTGGGTTCGGAGGGCACCTTTAATGAAAATAACACTGGAAGCTCCAATTTTCATTACTGGCCCAACGCCCATGCGTTGCACTATTTGGTGGATGGATACAGCAGAACTGGTACAGATTCCTACATCTCCAAAATGAAGGCATTGGTACGAGGAATCAAAAGCAAAAATGGAGGAACCTACTCTAACGTGTTCAATGACGATATGCTATGGTTAGGCAATGCTACCGTTCGCGCTTTCGAGGCCACCAATGACCAAGAGTACAAGGAGGTAGCAGAATTTTTATGGAAAGACGTTATTGCAAGTCATAGCGATGTCTTTGGTGGTGGTATTACTTGGAAAAAGGATACTCCCAAACAAAAAAATGCCGTATCAAACGGACCGGCCATAATATTGGCGATGCGTTTATACGCCTTAGATGGAGATTCTGACTACCTGGATTGGGCCAAACAACTTTACCAATGGCAAAAAAACACCCTAGTAGACCCAGTAAGTGGCCTGGTTTGGGATAATATATCAGAAGAAAATGGCGAGGTAACCATTAATAAGGAATGGATATTTACCTACAATATAGGCACTTGGATCGGTTCGGGCATACGATTGTTCCAAGCTACAGGAGATCAAGTATATTTGGATGATGCCCTTAAGTCCGCAAGGTCCATGATAAAAAGCCCGAAACTAACAACCGAAGGCCTTATGCGGGACGAAGGCCAGGGAGACGGGGGATTATTTAAAGGAATATTGGTACGCTATTTTACCGAATTAATCCAATTATCAGACCTTAATTCCGCTGACCGCAAGACCTTTGTAGATTTCTTAAGATACAATGCTGCAACCTTGTACAGTAAAGGTATTAAAAGGCCGCAAATGCTCACGGGTCCCAACTGGGGTAAAATGCCAGATGGCAATGTTGATTTAACCACGCAATTAAGTGGTGCCATGCTTATAGAAGCCGCAGCAATATTAAAAAGCAATAAAATATTCGAATAAATATTGGTTGAGTTAGTTAGTTTTTTAGGAAAGCCCCCTTCCTAGGGCTTTCTTAAATTTAATGATCCTCCAAATATGAATAATGGCACCTAGGGTTTTATAATTTAAAGGGACCCCCCCGGTAAAATATAAACGAAAGACACAAAATACACCGTTAAATTCTTCGAGGTAGCCATTTTAATGAAATTCAATACTAATGAAAAATAAATTACAACATCTAATTTTGGCCCTGCTCGCAATACCATTTTTGGTATCCTGTAATGATTACAATAAAATCGAAAACACTGATAAAAACGAATCTTTTGTCAATAATCCGGTAGATTATGTAAATCCTTTTTTGGGCACCGCCCCGCTTACAGATCCCAATTTCATAGGATATACCCCCCCTAAAGATTGGCGTGTTTGGGCTGGATTAACCTTTCCTGGATCCTCCTTGCCCAATGCTATGGTACAGGCAAGTCCAATTACCGAATACGGTTCCGGCGCCGGGTATGAGTATGAAGACACAGAAATATTGGGGTTTACGCATACCAATAAGGGGCATTGGAACCTGTGCAATATTCCCATTTTACCCCTGAACCAAAATGCGCTGCCGCCATTTAAATCTTCCTTTGACCATAGGAACGAAAAAGCATCACCTGCTTATTACGAGGTTTTTTTAACCGACTATGATATTCAGGTAAAACTAACCACTACATTACGTGCAGCCATTCATGAGTACCAGTTTCAAGATAACGTACAAAGAAAAATCCTCTTGGATTTGGGAAGGGCGAACAATAAGGTTGCATCGTGGAAAATTGAAAGAATAGCGAACAACATACTAGCTGGTGTACAAGATATGGGACGCGATAAGGTTTATTTTTTCGCAAGGCTGAACCAGGACATTACTTCTCTGGAAATTAATAACGAAAAACAACCTGAGGGATATGCTATTGCAACCCTAGCCGATGGCTATGGCCCAATAATTTTAAAAATAGGACTCTCCTATGTGAGTATAGACAATGCTAGGGAGAATTTACAAAAGGAGGTCGGCGAAAAATCTTTTGGGGATATCCTTGACGAAGGCCGGGAAACCTGGAATAAGTTCCTATCTCAAATTCAAGTGAAGGGTGGAACACAAAAAGAAAAGGAACTCTTTTATTCTTCGCTTTACCGCTCCTTTTTATGGCCTGCACTGCGCAGTGATACCAACGGAGAATTTGCGGATGCCAAAGGAGCTATCCGTCAGGAAAATTTTAACTATTATACCATTCCTTCATTATGGGATACCTATCGCAATAAATTGGTTCTGCTGGGAATGCTAAGTCCCGAAGTTACCACGGACGTAATTAAATCCTTAATGGATATAGGGGACCTAACAGGTTTTGTTCCAACCTTTTTTCACGGCGATCATGCAAACCCATTTATTGTAGGATCTTATTTCAGGGGGATTCAAAATTTCGATATCGAAAAAGCCTATCAATTGTTGCTCAACAATGCTTACAAGGAAGATGAAAAGAACCAAGCCGGGAGGACCTACCTATCAGAATATCTCAAAAAAGGATATATTTCCGATCCTGACATTCAAAATCCCCATGTAGAAACAAAGGGAAGGGCAGGTGTTTCCAAGACCTTGGAATATGCCTATGACGATTATGCCCTATCTTTATTAGCTAGGGAACTAAAAGACGAAGAACGTTTTAAAGACTTATCAAAAAGAGCAAAAAACTATAAAAACGTATTTGACACTAAAACACATTTTATGCGTGGCAGGCTAGAGAATGGGGATTGGATAAAGCCTTTTAATCCGCAATATCCCTATTATGAATACATGTACAGAGAAGCCAACGCGTGGCAGGTTTCCTTTTTTGCGCCCCATGATATGGCGGGACTTATAGACCTGTATGGAGGTAAGGATAAGTTCGAGGAAAAACTGGATTCCCTTTTTACCCTTCCTTGGAATCCAAATTATATTGCCAGAAATGTTTCCAGCTTTATAGGCCAATATTGCCAGGGCAACCAACCCGACCATGAAGCTCCGTTTTCTTATTATTTTATAGACAAACCTGAAAAATCGCAGAAAATATTGGACATCATTCTAAAGAATTATTATGGCGTTGGCGAGGAAGGAATTGCACTTTCGGGAATGGACGATGCCGGAGAAATGTCAGCATGGTACGTATTTGTTGCTTCTGGCCTTTACCCCCTTTCGCCGGCTGATACAGACTTTTTGGTGACAATACCTGTTTTTGACGAAATTAAATGGGAATTAAATAAAGGCAATAAAGTTTTAATAAAAAATGATGGGAATTCGAGACAATTGAATTCCATAAGGATAAATGGGGAAAAGTTGAACAACTATTTTCTATCACATGATATCTTCAAACAAGGGGGGAACGTTGACATTGAGACCAAAAGATAATCTTTAAGCTTAAAGACATTGCTATTGGGTGATTTGATTTATTTTCAAAACAATCCTACTAGTCTAAATTAAAAATGAAAATCCGTAAATATATGTTTTGCTGAAGTATACAAATAAATGCAGTTTAAAATTTGGTCAGGCCAAGATTCATTATCATATATACATAATAGGATATGCTGAACAAATGTAATTACTAATGATTACATTTTTAA
>Ga0209344_10004738_pt1 | contig 12246 bp, 8 predicted proteins | sample Cruoilmetagenom6_FD_187293 | JGI IMG/M metagenome (GOLD analysis project Ga0209344, IMG submission 187293) | Oil polluted marine microbial communities from Coal Oil Point, Santa Barbara, California, USA - Santa Barbara Oil Seep Sample 6 (SPAdes)... | ecosystem: Environmental > Aquatic > Marine >...
TGGTTTCCTCCAGATGTTTGGAAACCGACATTAACAGATCGTCAACCCCAGCACCTGTTACGGCCGAAATAGCTATAATATCATCACTACGATCAGCCTGAGTTGTGACGGCATCGCGTGTTTCATTGTCCAGATTATCAATCTTGTTCCAGACCTCGATTAGCTTCGCATCGTCGGGAACACCTAGTGTTGTCAAGATCGCCTTAACATCACGCGCCTGCGTTTCTGTTTCCGGGTGTGATATATCGCGAACGTGCAAGATCAGGTCCGCGCCGAGCACTTCTTCCAATGTCGCACGAAACGCCGCTACCAACTGCGTGGGCAGTTCTGATATGAACCCGACGGTATCAGACAGAATAACCTCGCGCCCCGATGGCAGTTCCACCGAACGCATGGTGGGATCAAGTGTTGCAAACAACATATCCTTAACCAGAACTTCTGCCCCGGTAACGCTGTTAAACAGGGTGGATTTTCCCGCGTTGGTGTATCCAACAAGCGCAACCACAGGATAGGGAACCTTGGCGCGCGCAGACCTGTGCAATTCTCGGGTTTTCACCACTTTTGACAATTGCCGCCTGATCCGGTTAATCGCATCATCAATTGCACGCCGGTCAGATTCTATCTGGGTTTCACCGGGGCCACCCACAAAACCAAGACCACCGCGCTGGCGTTCCAGATGGGTCCAGGCCCGAACCAGCCTTGTGCGCTGATAACTCAGGGCGGCCAGTTCAACTTGTAGCACGCCTTCACGCGTGCGGGCGCGATCTGCGAAAATCTCAAGGATCAGCCCTGTGCGATCCAACAGCTTAACGCCCCAGTCTTCTTCCAGGTTGCGCTGTTGTACCGGTGTGACCGCACCATCGATCAACACCAGATCAATATCTTCGCCCTGCAAACGTGTTTTTAGTTCAACAACTTTGCCCTTCCCAAACAAACGCCCCGGATGCGCCTTTGGCAACCGCACAATATCGGCCCCAGCCACAACAAGGCCGGGCAAAGCGGCTGCCAATGCCACAGCTTCCTGCAACGCGGGAACGGGATCCTTGCGTATACTTTCTGATTTAATATCGGGATGCAGCACCCACGCACGTGTCAGACGTACGTCTTCTTCATTCACGACGGTTCTTCACCATCATAAAGGCTGATCGGCTGGGATGGCATAATTGTGGAAATCGCATGTTTATAAACAAGTTGCGATTGCCCATCCCGGCGCAGCAGCACGCAGAAATTATCAAACCAGGTTATGACACCTTGCAATTTTACACCGTTGATCAGAAATATTGTCACCGGAACTTTTGTTTTGCGGACGTGATTTAGAAATGCATCCTGCAAATTCTGTCTGTCACCAGCCATAGCTTTTCGCCTTTTTCTTGCGCGGTTTTGTTGCGTTCTGCCTCTCTGCGGCAGCCGTTGGATAGTAATTAGACAGTATGTCGCGCCTGCAAACAAGATTCCAGCCCAAAAAACAACCTGTTACAAGCATGTGAGGCTAAGACAGGTCAGGAACGCCAAAAATCCGGGTTAAGCAGCGCAATAATTGCCAGTGCTTCAATCCGCCCCAATACCATTGCAGCAGCTATAATCATTTTTGCACCATCGCCCAATGATCCATAAATTATTGGTGTTTCTGGTGCAGAAATTGCCAGAGGACCGGTGGTTGACAGGGTTGCCACAGCCAGTGTTGCCGATGTTTCAAAACCCAGCCCCGTCAGGGACAACGCAATTGCAACAAACGCCAAGGAAAGTGCAAATAGCATAAAAAAGACCCAAGCGACATAGGCACCCTGACGGCGTAACCTTCGCGCAACAGAACCAGCCCCCCCAACTGACGAAGGATGAACCAGACGATCCATTTCGCGAATTCCATGTTTATAAAGCGAATAGACACGCAGTAGCTTTAGACCGCCCGCAGTGGTTGCAACCCCACCCCCGGTCAGTGCTAACCCCATCAGGATCATGCCAGGGGTGGCCAAGCCCGACCAAGCGCGCGCTTCGCCCCATGCACTTGATTCAAACCCCGTTGTTGTCAGAAACGACATGACAGTAAAGACCCCACCCCATAGCGCATGTAGACCAGCCGAAAGGTTGCCAATCTCATCTATTTCCAATGCACCCGCCCAATGGCGGAAAAACAGCAGAACAGGTATCAACACGACCAGCGTCACCCCAATTCTGAATTCCGGATCCAATGCGATACGGCGCAAGTTTGCCCCAGGCTGATCGGTTGAAAATGTCTGGCGGGATATCGCGAACACCAGAAACAGCAAGATCAATACTTCGCCAACCCGCCCGGAGCCATCTTGTTCAAGACCACCAATCGGTGAAATCCCACTGGTTGCAAGCGTTGCCATTGCATGCATGAACGCGACAAGTGGCATATCACCAGCCAACAGCAACCCAAGCCAAAGCACTACCGTCAATCCCAGATAGATCGGAAGTAGCCTGACACTGAATCGTTGCAATCTCTTTGAATAATTACTTGCCCAGGTGACCCCCGACAATTGACTTGCGCCCCGCCCTGTGGCTGAGGGCGATAAAACTTCGAACCCGCCAAGGTTCATTGGTGCCAGGACAGCTGCGGCAGTAACCCAAACAAAAAAGCCACCCATCCAGCCAACCAGTCCGCGCCACAGATGCACAGAAGGTGACAACCGGTCAGATTCAAACAAAGTAGCCCCGGTGGTTGTCAGGCTGGACACCATTTCAACATAGGAATTCAGAAAACTTGTATTTTGCACCGCTTCGTAAAACGGGACGGCTAACATCAATGGCAGCGCCGTGAACGTCATGAACAAGGTCAGCAAATAGCCGCGCGCCTGATTGCGCATTGTGTAATTATCAGTCGCAATGCCAATCAAAATGGTCAAAACCATCAGCACAATGGAAGACTGGATAAATGCACGCATTACAAAATAGTTTTTCACCGCGGCCGCGTGCACCCCCGGTATAATCATCGCAATTGCGACTATACCCATCAGGATCACGAAGAACTGGGCAGAAAGAATGCGCTTTCGCATCAGAAAAAATCTATCGAAACCTGCAACAGGCGTTCGACTTCTGGAACATGTTCTGCAACGACAAAGATTGTTATGACATCACCCTCATCAATCCGGGTTGCCCCCACGGGTTTTATCAACTTGTCACCCTTCAGCACCGCGCCAAGTAATACGCCTTCCGGAAACTCAATATTGCGGATTGTCTGCCCGGCTATGGGCGATGTGGACAAAACCTGCGCTTCGATAACTTCGGCTTCGGCGTCGCCGATGGAATAGACCCCGCGAACACGCCCATGTCGGATATGGCGCAGGATCGAGGATACCGTGGTTGCACGCGGGTTGATATATGCGTCGATATCAAGTGTGTTCAGGATCGGCACAAGGGTCGGATCATTAACCAGACAAATAGACATGCTGCATCCGGCAGTTTTTGCCCGGACACAGGCCAGAATATTTGTTTTGTCGTCATCTGTAACGGCAAGGATCGCATCGGCCCGGTCAACACCAGCCTCAGTCAGCAGTTCCAGGTTCAGACCGTCACCGTTCAATACGATGGTTTTTTCCAGCGCGTCGGCCGCGCGTTCGGCAACTGTTCGATCCTTTTCAATCACCTTTGCGCGAATACGTTCTGTTCTGGTTTCCAGCGCACTTGCAACCCCAAGGCCAACATTCCCGCCCCCGACAATGACAACACGTTCCTGCTTTTTTGTAGATTTTCCAAATATTTCCAACGTCCTGTTCAGATCATCGGAATCACAAAACACATATATTTGGTCTCCGGGGAACAACTGATCAGCCGCTGATGGGGCAAACAGGTGCCCCTTGCGACGAACACCAACAACAATTGCGCGCAGGGTTGAAAACAAATCGGTCAATTGACGCAGTGGTGTGTTGATCACCGGGCAATCTTCATCAAGTGCGATGCCGATCAGCTGCGCACGACCACCAAGAAAGGCCTGCGTATCAAACGCAGCTGGGGCAGCCAGGCGGCGCAGCGCGGCCTCCGCCACTTCCCGTTCCGGGCTGATCACCACGTCAATTGGCATGTGATCGCGCCGGTAAAGATCAGAATATATTGCGGTCAGGTAACTTTGGCTTCTTAAACGCGCAATCTTTCGCGGGACATTAAACACTGAATGCGCCACTTGGCAGGTGACCATATTCACTTCGTCCGAATAGGTGGCAGCGATGATCATATCCGCGTCGCGCGCACCAGCACGATCCAGAACATCAGGATAACTTGCAAAACCTGCAATACCCTGAACATCAAGCGTATCAGTCGCGCGGCGCACCAGATCGGCGTTGTTGTCAACAACTGTCACGTCATTTTTCTCGCCAGACAGGTGGCGTGCTATCTGCCAGCCAACCTGACCCGCTCCGCAGATGATGACTTTCATCTATTAGTCCTTACTGACATCCGGACCCAAGCCATGCCAGAACCCTGCAATTCCGTCAATCTGCACCTTCATCTACATAGGCCACACGTCCGCCAGATTTGCTTGAGGTCACGACACCAAGTGATTTGAGTTTACGGTGAAGTGCAGATCGTTCCATACCAACAAATGTGGCGGTACGGCTGATATTTCCGCCAAACCTGTTGATCTGGGTCAACAGGTATTCCCGTTCAAACAGTTCACGCGCTTGGCGCAATGGTAAAGTTGCCAGACTTCCGGAAAGAACCACACGCCCTTGTTCTTCCGGGGCATCATCACCGGATGGTAATTCTGCCGCGGTAATCGGACCAGATGATTCACCAAGTATCAACGCCCTTTCAATGACGTTTTTCAGTTGCCGTACATTTCCGGGCCAAAGCATGGTTTGCAGCAGTGCAATCGCGTCATCATTCAGCTTTCGCAACGGCAGGCCCTGGGATTTGTTGAATGTTTCGATAAAATAATTTGCCAGCTCAGGTATATCTTCGCGCCGTTCTTCCAGTGAAGGCACTGAAATCGGAACCACATTCAGCCGATGGTATAATTCTTCGCGAAAAATTCCGGCATCAATTTCACTCTGTAAATGTTTGGTTGCACTAGATATTACACGAAAATCCACACGTACATTGGTTGCGCCACCGGATCGTTGAAACTGCTGATCCACAAGAACCCGCAGTATTTTTGATTGCGTTCCAAGCGGCATGTCACTAACTTCGTCAAAATACAACACCCCTCCATTGGCCTGTTCCAGCAATCCGGGTTCGATACCCCTGTCCGGCGTTTCACGCCCAAACAGCACCTCTTCCATCCGATCCGGTTCTATGGACGCGGAATTTACTGAAACAAAAGGTGCCCCTGAGCGGTTTGAATTCGCGTGGATATAGCGGGCAGCAATTTCTTTACCGGATCCAGCGGGGCCAGATAGCATGACCCGGCCATTGGAGTTTGTAACCTTATCCAGATGCAATTTCAGTGTCTTGAAGGACGAACATGATCCAATCATTTCCGCAGATGCAACATCGTTGCGGCGAAGTTCCTGATTTTCAAGCCGCAACCGAGACGTTTCCATAGCGCGGGAAATGACCACCATCAGTTGGTCAATATTGAACGGTTTTTCGATAAAATCGTAGGCACCCTGCTTTATCGCTGCAACGGCGATTTCGATATTGCCGTGCCCTGAAATTATGACAATCGGAATTTCAGGGTTGTCCCGTTTGACAGTTTTCAGAATATCAATTCCATCCATTGAACTGTCTTTTAACCAAATATCAAGGATCATCAGCGCAGGCGGTTCAGCGGCGACCTGAGCCATACATTCATCCGAATTTGACGCCAGACGTGTCGTAAATCCTTCGTCATTCAGAATATCACCAACCAGTTCCCTGATATCTCTTTCGTCGTCCACGATCAGAATATCACCCATAACACCACATCCTCATTTAACCAGATCCTGTTGTTTTTCGTTTTGAGAGTTCTCAGCCATTTTCAGTGGCAATCGTATTTCTACGCGCGCACCAAAATGGTCATCTTTCGCATCAAACGGTTCGCTATCTACAAGCAGCAGACTACCACCGTGTTCTTCTATAATTTTTTTGACTATTGGCAGGCCAAGGCCCGTGCCCTTTTCGCGGGTGGTAACATAAGGTTCAAACAAGCGTTCGCGATTGTCGGGCAAACCGATACCATTGTCAGATATTGCCAACAGTGCCGTTGATCCGTTCACCTGCATTTCCACTTTTATCTGCGGTACAAAATTCTTTGGTCTATTTTTTTCAACATAAGTTTCAATAGCTTCCCCGGCATTCTTAATTAGATTTGTAAGCGCCTGACCGATCATTGTCGCATCCAATTCTGCAACAACGGGCGCATCAGGCAGTTCCACGTCAAATTCGACACCGGGTTGCCCGCTGCGCTGCAAAACGACCGCATCATCCACCAGTTTTACCAGATCTTTGCTGCGCCGGTCCGGTTCTGGCATACGCGCAAATTTCGAAAATTCATCAACAATACGACGCAAGTCATTGGTTTGACGGACTATAACATCGGTGATCTGTTCGAGGCTTTCAGCCTGATCACCGACGATAGGCGTAAATTTTCGTTTGATCCGCGCTGCAGACAACTGGATTGGTGTCAGCGGATTCTTGATCTCATGCGCAATTCGGCGTGCCACATCACCCCAGGCTGCCATTCGCTGCGCTGAAACAAGATCGGTCACGTCATCAAACGCGACAACATACCCCTCCAATTGCCCATAGGAAGTGCGTCGCTTGGCCATGCGAACCATCAGATTTTCCATCCGGCCGCGTCGTTTCAGCAATATTTCTTCTTGTGCCGCCTCTGCGCCACTTGCCCTTAAACGCTGAAACAACCCACTGAATTCGGGCACCGCCACGGATATATTTGCGTCAATTTCACCACTAGGCGAAAATTCCAACAATCTTTCAGCAGCGCGGTTCACGAAATCAACATGCCCCTGCTCGTCAAGTCCGACAACACCCGCAGTGACGGATGACAAGACAGAATCAAACAAGCGCCGGCGCGCTTCTACCTGCCGGTTGCTTTCCATCATTGTGTCCCGCTGGCCTTTTAGCTGTCGGGTCATCTGGTTGAACTGACGCCCAACCATCGCAATTTCATCGTCACCATCTTCTTCGACAATCTGAACATCCAGATCACCTGCCCCTACCCGCTGTGCAGCACCTGCCAGTCGACCAACAGGACGGGCAAGTCGTTCTGCAAACCATAACCCAAGCCAAATTGCGGCCAGGATAAGGATCAGTGCAAAACCAAGATACAGCAGCCCAAACTCAAAAAGCAGGCGCCCGCGTTCGCTTTCCAACTGGTTATAAAGGCGGACAGTTTCCTGAGTATCATCGAGAAGGTTCAGAATATCGCCATCCACATCACGGCTGACATATAAATACCTATCAACATATGCCTCCAGTACCACAAGTGCGCGAAATTCATTTACGTCCCAGTCCTGAATAATCACAATATCGCCATCCCGGGCACGCATCATTTCAGTTGCCGTGGGCTTTTCGAACTCAAACAAATACGAACGTTCACCGCGAGAACGGATTTCACCTACACCGTCAATTACATAAGCCTCACGCAATCCTCTTTGGACTTGCACCTGTCCCTGCGCCAACAATTGCCGCAAGTCCCCATCAGTTGCCAATGAAGACGCTCGGCGCGACGAATTTAAGAACGCCGCCAGGGCCTGGGTATCCTGTGTTAGCGCCGCCCTGTGTTCTTCTTCATATGCTTCTGCCGCAGCAAGTGAATTACCAACGACCTGCCGGACCCGGTCGGAAAACCAGCCTTCCAGCCCGACATTCACTGTAAGCGCCGCAAAAATAGCCACCAGCACAGTTGGAATAAGAGCCAACAATGCAAACACACCCGTTAGCCGTAAATGTAAACGAGACCCCGCGGATTTTGCACGCCGTGCAGCCACCATCTGAGCAACCCGCTGCAATACAAGCGCTGCAACGACCAGAATATAAACAAGATCTGCCAGAAGAACGAGACGCAGGCCAGGGGCGGACGCGCCCTGATCCAGTGGACCAAGTACAAGAAATGTCAGAATTGCCAGAACGGGCCCCAAAACAACGAGACCAAGTGTGCCAGCATTTTGAACGCGCTTTTGGCGTCTCAACCTATTGAGACGTTGCCAAGTTGCCGTTCGGACTGGTGTCCGCACGTCTGCTTCCTCACAAATTCATCGCTTGCGCGACGTGACCGCCATTTGGGGCATTCCCGACTCTGAAGCCAATCTGCCACTCTTATGTTGCGCTTTTACATCATTTTGCGGCGGCGTGTCACGCGAATATCCAGCTCAATGATCTTCTTGCGCAAAGTATTGCGGTTAATTCCCAGAAGTTCCGCACATTTAGCCTGATTTCCGCCCGACGCATCCAGTGCAATTTCGATCAGGGGAAGTTCAACTTCCCGTAAAATCCTTTGGTAAAGACCGGAAGGTGGCATCGCACCACCGTGCAAATCAAAATAACGACGCAGATGCTTTGCCACAGAAGCTGACAATTTGTCGCTGTCCCCGCCACCGCGCAAAGGTTCCATGGCGGGTTGATTGCTTAGCACCATTTCGGTTTCAGCGCGGGTAATCTGTTCTTCGGAAGATGTAACCACGAGACGACGAATTGTATTTTCAAGTTGGCGAACATTGCCGGGCCAGCTGTAGGTACGGATCAGTTCCACCGCTTCGTCGCTCAGGTGGCGTAACGTATGGCTGTCTCGTTCGGCCCGTGACAGAAAGAAATCTGCAAGTAACGGAATATCATCCACACGTTCACGCAGCGATGGAACGCTGATTGTGACCCCACCCAGCCGATAGAACAAATCCTGACGAAAATCACCGGCATCCATCCTCTGCGCCAAATCAGATTGGCTGGTGGCAAGTATTCTAGGCGCATTATCTGTAAAACTGTCCAACATTCGCACAATCCGTGCCTGTGCAACCCCATCAAGATCACCAATTTCATCAAACAGAATTGATCCGTTTTTTGCGCGACTCAAAATAGTTGCCGGCCCTTCCATGGTTTCAAGTTCCCCTCCACCGGCAACAACAAAGGGCAAAGTGCGTCGGTCTGAAAAATCATGAATGGCCCGCGCAATCAGTGATTTGCCTGTTCCGCTTTCCCCAGTAATCAGCACTGGTAAATCCGTGTTCATTACCCTTGCAACAAGCCGATAAAGTGATTGCATCGCCGGGGTACGCCCAACAAGCGGCAGTTCATCTGCCTGTTCTAAACTTTGCGCGCGGGTTTGCGGGGCGCGACGTTTCATTTCCAGCGCACGCGCTGATCGTTTCATCAGGTCCGGCAGGTCAAACGGTTTTGGAAGATAATCATAAGCCTCGGCTTCGGCGGCCTGAATAGCTGTCATGATGTTGTTTTGCGCCGAAATCACAATGACCGGTAATGTGGGGCGCTTTGCACCGATTTCCGGCAATGTTTCCAGCCCGTTGCCGTCAGGCATTACAACATCGGTGATCACAAGGTCGCCTTTGCCTTCGTCGACCCATCTCATCAGTGTTACCAGGGATGACGTGGCATGCACCTTGCACCCGGCCCGGGTTAATGCCTGGGTCAGAACGGTACGGATTGTACGATCATCATCAGCTACCAGAACGGTTCCATCCATCAGTAGTTTTCCTTGTTTTTCGTGGATTGGATCATTCTTCATGTTTCTTTGGGACAACCGGAAGGGAAATCCGGAATACAGTGCGCCCCGGTACAGAATCCACTGTGATCCAACCGTCGTGGTCAGTAATTATTTTTGAAACCAGCGCCAAACCCAGCCCGGTGCCATTTTCATGCCCCGATACAAATGGTTCAAATATGTCTGCCATTATTTCCGGTGGCAGCCCCGGACCATCATCGATGATTTCCACCTGCAAAGGCAGTGAACTGCCGGATCCGTCTTTTCGCCTCAGGCGCAGTGATAAATCATAAAAAGTGCGGATCAGGATTGTGCCTTCGGTATTGCCTGCGGCCTCGGCTGCGTTTTTCAACAGGTTCAAAAACACCTGCAGCATCTGGTCACCATCGACGAATGTTGATGGTAGAGACGGGTCATATTCTTCGTGGAAGCTCATGTTGGCAGCAAAACCGACTTTCGCTGATTTGCACGCACGATCCAGCAGATCATGAACATTTACAGCCCGTTTTTCAGGTGAACGGACATTTCCAAATTGTTCCACCTGATCCAGCAATGTTACGACCCGGCGGCTTTCTGCAACAATAAGGTCAGTCATTTCCTGATCCGCACTGGTCAGGTTCATTGACAGCAACTGCGCCGCGCCAATAATTCCGGCCAGCGGGTTCTTGATTTCATGTGCAAGCATTTCGGCCATTCCGATTGCACTGCGCGCGGATGACTTAATGGAATTGGAACGCCCCAAACGGTCAGCCAACTGGCGCGGTTCCATCAGCACCAGAATTTCACCGGGGGCATCAACGACCGGGGCTATCTGAATATTGCACTGAACTGGCGCACTGTTGCCCCCTGAGACATCAACATTGTTGATGAACAATGCTGAATGATTATCGCGCACCCTTTGGAAAGCCCCGTCAAGTGGTGCGTCAATTGAAAGTTTGTCAAATACCGGGGCACCACGCAGATGTTTCGCTGAAATATTCAAGAACTGTTCAGCCACCGGGTTGATGTCGGTAATCAGATCATCTTGCGATAACAAAAATGCCGGAACCGGTAACGACATCCAGATTGTATCAGATTGCGCGTTCATGCGGCGACTTTGAATACCGGGCCAAGGGCATCTGGCAGGGCATACAGCACATTTTCCGGGTTGCGTTCGGTCAGTATAAATTTTCGCAACGCGGCAGGTGTTTGTTTCATATCCATATACCAGCCAAGATGCTTGCGCGCGACACGCCCACCCAGTTCTGATCCGTAAAATTTCAACATATCCTGGTAGTGTTCTGAAACGAGATCAACCAAAGCATCGCCTACTGGGGCGGATCGCGCTGACCGCCCGGCAAGTTTAGCTGCAATCTGCGACAGCAACCATGGGCGACCCTGAATACCCCGCCCAACCATAACACCATGCGCGCCAGAGGCGGCCAGTGCCTTTTGCGCCTTCACGGCATCGGTGATATCGCCGTTCGCGATCACCGGTATTTTCACCGCATCCCTTACCGCACGGATAGCAGGCCAGTTCGCTTGCCCTTGGTAAAACTGGCACCGGGTGCGTCCGTGGACAGTAATCATGCTTATTCCCGCCATTTCGGCGCGTTTTGCCAGTTCGGGTGCGTTTAGCAGATCATCATTCCAGCCAAGGCGGGTTTTCAACGTAACAGGTATGTCCACGGCACTTACGACCGCCCCGATCAGGCTTAGCGCATGATCCAGATCTTTCAGTAACGCCGAACCCGAATAGCCGCTTGTCACCTTCTTGGCCGGACATCCCATGTTAATATCGATTATCCGCGCGCCTTTACTTTCAACAATACGCGCCGCTTCTGCCATCCAGCGGGCCTCTCTCCCGGCCAGTTGAACCGCAGTATTTTCGACACCTAATCCCAGTTCAGCACGTTCGCGAACGCCGGGTTTGGCCTGCACCATCTCCTGACTTGCAACCATTTCACTTACAACAAGCCCCGCACCAAAACGTTGCACTAGTTTGCGGAATGGTAAATCGGTGATTCCAGCCATCGGCGCCAGTAAGACAGGCGAAGAAAGGGACGTGTTAGCCACCATAATCGACAATTGCTTAATCCTTGTGCAGCAATGCTTTGGCTACCTCGAGGCAATGCAAATTGCAATTCAAATTGGTGCATAATTGTGCAGTTTTCACATTCTGCCTAATAAATAATCACTTGCATGCCCCATTGTCAGCACCGCCACGTAACCCTAGACAGGAACAAAACTGGATGAGCAGATGACAACAGCAGCTGTAATTGTTGCCGCAGGCAAAGGGCTTCGCGCTGGCGGCGGATTGCCCAAACAATGGCGCATTTTGGCAGGCTACACGGTTTTTGCAAGAACTCTTGCCGCTTTTCGCAACCACCCTCTGATTGACCGCATTGTACTGGTTCTGAACCCCGATGATATGGGGCTGGCACCGGGGTATGAGGGGCATACGAATGTACAGGTTGTATCAGGTGGGGACAGTCGCGAAGCATCGGTCCGGGCGGGGTTGGAAGCGCTGACAAATACTCAGCCCCACAAGGTTTTAATTCATGATGTTGCGCGCCCTCTGGTCAGCGCTGAACTGATCCAAAGGGTTGTTCTGGCGTTGAGTGAAAGCAGCGGTGCGGCACCAGCCCTACCTCTGA
>Ga0209344_10004739_pt1 | contig 12245 bp, 11 predicted proteins | sample Cruoilmetagenom6_FD_187293 | JGI IMG/M metagenome (GOLD analysis project Ga0209344, IMG submission 187293) | Oil polluted marine microbial communities from Coal Oil Point, Santa Barbara, California, USA - Santa Barbara Oil Seep Sample 6 (SPAdes)... | ecosystem: Environmental > Aquatic > Marine...
GGCGGCAGTGACATGCGCTGCCCAGAATTTCGCTCTTATCTTCATGCTTACTCCATCTCGTTTTTGATAATGCAAGCATGCGGAAATTGAACTCAGGCGACAAGTTTGGGGATTGTGGAGCGTTTACAAAACATTCATCCACCGATTACGGACACTTGCGTCGAACAGGGAGATAGCCATGTAACGCAGTACACACCGCCAACCTGCCAGACTTGGCAGGCAGGGTGAACTCGCCCTAAAAAAGGGTGAAATCAGGTAAAAACGCATCAAGAATGGCAGATTAAGCAGGACAGGTTGCTGCAATGGCAACTTTTAGCGGTGGTAGTTGGGGTTTGACGCGGAACAGAACCCGATGGCGCCGCACCGATCAGAGAGATATTTCCATAACAAGCAGATTCACAGCAGCCTCACCGGGCTTGTCCAACAAACGGTTTAGATTGTGGCTCGCTTCGCGATCACAATCTAACCTTACTCGTTCTACTATTATCCTATATGTGTTGGCGGGGTAAGGGCTGGCGCGATGTTCCATCATGCTAGTTGCCTGTCGGACTTAAAGGAAATCGGTTGGAAATTTAGCTGATCAGTGTATATTGCGCCGCAAGGTGAAAGCTCGCAAAAACTACTCTTACTCAGCTAAATTTTAGCCACGACTCTCTTTAAGTCTTACAGACCGCTAGCGCGTGAACTTGTAAAGTTTGCAGGTTATGCAATCATTCCCGCCGCAACGGTGTTATTCGTCGCCTCATCAATGACGATAAAGCTGCCTGTAAAACGGTTTTTGATGTAGCTATCGAATACCAGCGGCAGCTGCACCTTCATCTTCACGCGAGCAATGTCGTTCATATTGAGTGCGGTGCTGCTGTGCTGTTCCAGCGTATTAACATCCACACGATATCCAAGGCGCGCAAACGAACACTTCACTACACGCGTGGTGTGCTTGATAATGTACTTACGGTTCAGATCAAGCGGCGACTCAGACAGCCAGCACAGCATTGCCTCAAATTCCTTGGAAACTTGCGGCATAGTGTCAGACTTTACGAACATATCGCCGCGCGAGATATCGATCTCATCCGTCAGAGTTAATGTAACCGACTGTGGCGCGCGCGCACTTTGCAAATTGCCATCGTAGGTGACGATCTCCTTTACCTTAGTGGTGCGGCCGGAAGGCTGAATCGTAATTTCATCTCCCACTGTGATAACGCCTGACTCAATACGCCCCATATAACCGCGGAAATCGTGATGTTCCTGCGTCTGCGGACGGCACACCCATTGCACTGGGTAGCGGAAGTCGGTCGTATTGATGTCATAGTCAATTACCACATTTTCCAGCAGTTCCAATAGTGGGCTGCCTTGATACCAATTTAAGTTATCGCCGCGCTCCACCACCATGTCGCCATTCAATGCCGACATTGGAATGCAGGTCATGTCATGCAGACCGAGCTGCGCGGCAAATGCTCGGTACTCTGTGCAAATCGCATCGAACTTTTCTTGTGAATAAGCCACCATATCCATTTTGTTGACGGCCAGCACAACGTGCGGCACACCCACCAGGCTGGCGATAAAAGTATGGCGGCGCGTTTGCGTCAGCACGCCCTTACGTGCATCAATCAATATGACCGCAAGGTTTGCTGTGCTAGCCGCAGTAACCATGTTGCGTGTGTACTGCTCATGCCCAGGCGTGTCGCCAATTATAAATTTGCGCTTAGGCGTGGCAAAGTAACGATAAGCTACGTCAATGGTAATTCCCTGCTCGCGTTCCGCCTGCAAACCATCAGTGAGCAGTGACAGATCCACTGAGCCTAAGCCGCCTCGCCGCTCGCTGGTTTTGGTAATGGCAGAAAGTTGATCTTCAAAAATAGACTTGGAGTCGTGCAACAAGCGACCAATTAACGTACTTTTGCCATCGTCAACGCTGCCGGCAGTAATAAAACGAAGAAGTTGTGTGGTATTGCTCATAATTAAAAGTAACCTTCTTTTTTGCGCAGTTCCATGGATGCCTCTGAAGTTTGATCGTCCATACGTGTCGCACCGCGCTCGGTAATGCGTGTGATAGCTGTTTCTTCAATAATTTCTTGCGCGTTGCGTGCATTTGATTCTACTGGACAGGTACAAGTCATATCACCCACAGTGCGGAAACGTACCGTCATTTTTTCTACCTTTTCACCTGACTTTGGTTGCACCAGATGAGAAACGGGCAAAATACCATTGTCACGGCGAATCACATCACGTTCATGTGCGTAATAAATTTCAGGGATATATAAGTTCTCGCGAGCAATGTATTCCCAAATATCCATTTCCGTCCAATTGCTGATAGGAAACACGCGAATATTTTCCCCAGGATGCACTCGAGTGTTGTACGTGTCCCACAATTCGGGACGCTGATTTTTCGGATCCCACTGACCGAACTCGTCGCGGAAAGAAAAGATGCGCTCCTTAGCTCGTGCCTTCTCCTCGTCACGACGCGCACCGCCAATACAAGCATCGAATTCAAACTCGGCAATTGTTTCCAGTAAGGTTACAGATTGGAAAACATTGCGTCCCTGATCTGCATTCTTCAGCACAATTGTTCCTTTTTTGATCGAATCCTCCAGCGATCGTACGATTAGCCGCTCACCCAAATCAGATGCCAGTTTATCGCGACAAGCGATCACTTCTGGAAAGTTATGCTCAGTATCGATATGTACCAGTGGAAAAGGCAAGCGCGCTGGGCGAAAAGCCTTTTCAGCCAATCGCAGCATAACGATGGAATCCTTGCCGCCGGAGAATAGCAACGCAGGATTTTTACATTCTGCCGCTACTTCTCGCATGATGTGGATAGATTCACTCTCCAGCACATCCAGATGGGTAAAAGATTGATTACTCATTTTTCCTCAACTTCTAAAAAACAAATTCAAAACAACTGAATTTATGGTTCAACAAATAATAATGCCGCGAGTGGGTAAGGCACACCTTTTCTGACATCTACCGAAACACAGAATAGACTATACCTGTTTGATCGGAGTAATTTTGTTTACGTGCAAACCGCACTCCTTATTTTGCGCATCCTCCCACCACCAGCGCCCAGAACGGATATTCTCGCCTGGTGTGATAGCACGCGTACAGGGTGCGCAACCAATACTGGGATAAAAACGGTCATGCAATTTGTTGTATGGCACCTCATATTGCTTGAGGTATTCCCACACATCTGCATTATTCCAGTCGAGCAGCGGATTGAATTTCTGCAATCCATTATCGACATCGATCGCCGATACCTGCAATACCCCCCGCGTGGCCGCCTGCTCACGACGCATACCAGTGATCCAGGCGCGTTTGCCGGATAGGGCGCGACGCATCGGTTCTACCTTGCGCATATGGCAGCAGCTCTTACGCAACTCGACGCTGTCGTAAAAGCCGTTCACCCCATTTTGGGCGACGTACTCTTCAACCCTTTGAGCATCCGGGAAAAAAATTTGCAGCGGCACGCTGTAATGCGTACGAACCTCCTGCATCAGGTCATAAGTTTCTTGCGGCAGACGCCCGGTGTCCAAGCTAAACATTTCGATGTCGGGCTGATATTTGTTGATCAAATCAGTCAGCACCATATCTTCCGCTCCCAAACTATTAGCAAAAATAACGGGTGCGTAGTCATGCGCAGCATTGGCCAACACAGAGCGTACTTGATCAATTTTCTGTTGCAACTCACTCATTTGCTGAACCTGCTGTTGCAATTTCATCGCGTTTTACACGACGGAACAGTGGTAATTTTTGATCCATCGAAATTTGATAGGTTTCTGAAAAGTCGGTCAAACCCTTTAGCGCATCATGGATGTTCTTGTCTGGGCGTGGCGCAAAAGAATCAAAGCCGACGCGCTGCATGTAGAACAACTGGTCACGCAACACATCACCGATAGCACGTAATTCGCCAACATAGCCGAGACGGGCACGCAAATTGTAAGCAATTGAATAACCTCGGCCGTCCCCGAACTTCGGAAAATCAACAGCGATGACGTTAAACTTTTCCACCTCGCCTTTCAGCTCTTCCGGCCTTTCATCACTGGCAAGCCAGACACCCAGCTCAGCACGAGATTGCAGCTCGGCTCGTTGCGCCTGCCACACTTTGAGCGGAACAATTACTTTTCCGGCAGGAACGGTGATTGATTCTGGCATCTCATTTTCACTCAGCCGGAGGATAGTCCAATCATCGCTGACAATGGCTTTATTTTTAATAATCATGTCTTTAAAACCTCGATTTACGTTGAACTGTATAATTGTCAGGCTTATCTATAAATCCATAAGCATCTTTATCAATATCACCTTCTGTATTTATTGGTGTTGCATACACATATTCTTTAAAGGGTGCCATGCCTATCCTGCGTACCGTGTCGATAAAAGGCTCTTCTTCAAAGCGCTCACGCACATAAACTTGCAGCAGCCGATCAATTACCTCAGGCATTTGTTGAAAGTTGAAAGAGGGTCCAATTATTTTACCGATTGCCGTATTGTTACCCTGCGCACCTCCAACCGACACTTGATACCACTCACCACCATCCTTCTTGTCGACGCCGATAACGCCAATATTGCCAATATGATTATGTCCGCAAGCATTGACGCAACCTGAAATATTAAGCTCGATGTCACCAATGTCATGAAGAAAATCGAGGTTGTCGAAGCGCTCTGAAATTATTTTTGCAAGCGGGATCGATCTGGCAAATGCCAGGGTGCAGAAATCTGCACCGGGACAGCAGATGACATCGGTCAGCAAGCCAATATTAGGCGACGCCATGCCATGCTCTGTTGCTTCTTTCCAAAGGCGGATAAGGTCAGATTGTTTAACGTCGGCCAGCACCAAATTTTGCTTATGAGTGACTCGCAGTTCGCCGAAGCTGAAACGATCTGCCAAATCTGCAACGGCATCCATTTGCTCCGCAGTTGCATCTCCCGGCGCTATGCCCGTTTTTTTAAGTGACAGTAGCACAGCTGCATAGCCCGGAATCTTGTGTGGCTTCACGTTGCGCTGTAACCAGTTCGCAAAAGCTTTATTCTCAGCCTTGTAAGTCGCCACACTGGGATCATTTGCCGGTAATTTTTCATAAGCTGGCGCTGTAAAGTAGGCCGCGACACGGTTCAGTTCTTCAATTGTCAAAACGCCTGAACCGTCTTTTATATCAGCCCAATCCGCTTCGACCTGACGTCTAAACTCATCAATTCCGATGGCTTTAACCAGTATTTTGATTCGTGACTTATACATATTGTCACGGCGGCCATATTGGTTGTAGACACGCATGATGGATTCAATGTACGTTAACAAATGCTGCCACGGCAAAAAGTCGCATATCTCGCTACCGACAATAGGTGTGCGTGCCGTGCCGCCACCTACCAACACACGGAAACCAATTTCACCTTGCTTATTCTTGAGCATGGACAGCCCGATATCATGCACCGCAATCGCGGCGCGATCTTCGGTCGCACCATTTATTGCGATCTTGAATTTGCGCGGCAAGTAGGCAAACTCCGGATGGAAAGTGCTCCACTGGCGTAGAATTTCGGCGTACGGGCGCGGGTCAACAATTTCATCTGCCGCAACGCCTGCATATTCATCGGACGTGATGTTGCGGATGCAGTTGCCAGATGTCTGAATCCCGTGCATTTCAACTGAGGCAAGATCAGCCAATATATCCGGTGTTTCTTCCAGTTTGATCCAATTAAATTGGATATTTTGACGGGTTGTGAAGTGACCATAGCCACGATCGTATTTGCGTGCTATGTGCGCAAGCATGCGCATCTGTGCAGAAGACAGCATGCCATAGGGCACAGCGATACGGAGCATATAAGCATGGATTTGCATATAAAGTCCGTTCTGCAATCGCAGCATACGAAATTCATCTTCTGTCAGTTCATCTGACAAACGGCGGCGCACTTGGTCACGATACTGAGCCACGCGCTCATCAACTATTTGATGGTCATAAACATCGTACTTATACATATTTTAATATCCTTACATTAACGGCGCATTATAAAGCCAAGTTGAGTAAACGTGCCTCTGCGGCCCATTTTAAAAACGCACTCTATCAAGCAATAACTCTTAGTGCAGCATCAGCTTGACACCAATAACAGCCAACATGGTCGCCAGAATCGGGCGCAATATTTTGTCTGGGATCTTTATACCAATATGGCTGCCCAGATAAATCCCAGGCAACGAACCCAGCAACAAACAACCTAACAGCCCGTAATCTACCGTACCTAACGCGGCGTGCCCCAAGCCTGCGACCAAAGTAAGTGGTACCGCGTGTGCAATGTCAGTGCCGACGATCTTGGCCATAGGTGCGCGTGGATACAGAAACAGCAACACCACCACGCCCAGCGCACCCGCACCAACCGATGAAATTGTTACCAGCACACCTAAAATCGCACCGGTTAAAATAGTCGCTCCGGTTAAATGATGCGCATGCAGTTCAAACATTACACCATCTGAACGTCTCCCAAGCTTTGCCAAATATGGCTTGAGCAGTAGTGCCGTAGCGGTCAGCAGTAATGCAACACTTAGAACGCTGGTAATAAGTGATTTTAGATATTTCTCGTCCAGCGCCAAATAATGGAGCAGTGCCATGCTGAGCAACGAGGCGGGCAAGCTGCCCATGGCCAGCAGTTTAACCACCTTCCAATCTACGGTGCCGCGTCGCCCATGCACCCAAATGCCGCCCATCTTTGTCAGTGCCGCATACAGCAAATCAGTGCCGACTGCCGTGGCCGGAGCAATGCCGAACACAAGCACTAGTAACGGTGTCATTAAGGAGCCGCCGCCAACGCCGGTCACGCCGACCACAAAGCCGACCACAAAACCAGATAATGTATACAGCCAATCCATCTAAACTCCTTAAATCGGCGCGCATGGTAGCGCACCCCCATATTGTTATCAAATAATATTATGTTAGTATTTTATAATTTATAGTTATAAGAGAAGTCGCCATGAATTTACAACAATTACGCTACCTGCATAAGATCGTTCAGCATGAACTAAATATTTCTGATGCAGCGAAAGCACTTTATACCTCGCAGCCCGGGCTGAGTAAGCAGATAAAATCTTTGGAAGAAGAGCTGGGAATCGAGATATTTGTGCGCAATGGCAAACGCCTCACCGCAATCACCGAACCCGGCAAGGCTGTGCTTGAAATTGCCCAGCGCATGCTTCACGACGTAGATAATTTAAAACAAGTGGGACAGGAATTTTGCAGCCAGGATAGTGGCTCACTTACTATCGCTACCACCCATACCCAGGCGCGCTATGCCTTGCCGCCTGTAGTCAAGCAATTTATTAAGCGTTATCCAAAAGTCAAACTCAGCCTGCATCAAGGTAGTCCCACCCAAATTGCGCAGCAAGTGCTTGATGGAGAAGCAGACGTCGCCATCGCCACTGAAAGTCTTATCATGTACGGCGAGCTGACAACTTTGCCATGCTATGAATGGCACCACTGCATCGTGGTGCCAATAGGGCACCCGCTATTGGGGGAAAAAAAACTGACGTTGAAAAAAATTGCTCAATATCCCATCATTACTTACGACTTTGCATTTAGTGGTCGCGGCAAGATCAACGCCGCCTTCAATGCGCACAACATAACGCCTAACATCGTACTTACTGCTATTGATGCGGACGTAATTAAAACTTACGTAGAATTAGGCTTGGGTATAGGCATAGTCGCCCAAATGGCATTTATTCCAGAACGCGATAAACTCTTACGCATGATAGACACGGTCAATCTATTTCAATCCAGCACTACGCGCATCGCCATCCGTCGCAACGAATTCCTTCGCGGCTTTACTTATCACTTCATCGAGCTATTTGCCCCTCACCTTACCCGCGAGGTGGTAACTAAAGCCATACGCATTTAAAGGTATCTTCTATTAATCAAAATCCTGAACGAGATAAAGCAATTGCTCATGACGTTTAAAATTCATGCACATGAATGGGTTGGCGATGTAATGACATGATGTAATGACATCAGAGTGCCACTAGAAATTCATGTTTCTAAACAAGACAAGGCACGAGTAAAAATTTGATCGCAGCATATGGTTGATATGTAAGCGATAATTTATTTTAGTAACGCCGTATTGTGACGAAGCGGGATAAGCAGGCAAGCCGCAAAGCGGCTGCCTCGCAAATTGGATTTTTAGAGATGCGCTATATTAAAATTAATACTGTTATGCTGGCTCTTGGTCCAAATCAAATACCTTATGCAATACGCGCACAGCCAGCTCCAGGTATTTTTCATCAATAACAACGGAGATTTTAATTTCCGAAGTGGAAATCATCTGAATATTAATTCCCTCTTCCGCTAAGGTGCGGAACATTTTGCTGGCGATGCCGACGTGCGAACGCATTCCGACTCCAACGACCGATACTTTGGCAGTCTTATTGTCGCCCACTACACTTAGTGCGCCAATGTGACTTTGCACTTTGTTTTTTAGAATATCCATCGCCTTATCGAATTCATTGCGATGCACGGTAAATGAAAAATCAGTAGTACCATCCACGCCGAGGTTCTGAATTATCATGTCCACGTCAACATTGGCTTCACTTATGGGCCCGAGTATCTGGTAAGCAATGCCCGGTTTATCTGGCACACCACGTACGGTGATCTTGGCTTCGTCACGGTTGAAGGCTATACCTGAAATTATCGCCTGTTCCATCTTATTGTTTTCCTCAAAAGTAATCAGCGTACCTTCGCACTCTTCCTCGAAGCTTGATAACACACGCAACTTAACCTTGTATTTCCCGGCAAATTCAACTGCGCGGATTTGCAATACTTTCGAGCCGAGGCTAGCCATCTCTAGCATCTCTTCAAAGGTAATGGTCTTGAGGCGGCGCGCTTCCGGCACTAGGCGAGGATCGGTAGTGTATACGCCATCAACATCGGTATAAATCTGGCATTCGTCAGCGTGAAGCGCTGCAGCAATAGCCACTCCAGTAGTATCAGAACCGCCGCGTCCCAAGGTGGTAATGTTTCCTTCTTTGTCTATGCCTTGAAATCCAGCCACTACAATCACATATCCGTTAGCTAAATCGTTGCTAATGTTTTGCTCATCTATGCTAAGAATACGTGCCTTGTTGAAAGCGCTGTCGGTGATAATCCTGACTTGTGCACCTGTGTAGCTTTTAGCCTTCAATCCCTCTTGCATCAGCCCCATCGACACTAACCCGATTGTCACCTGTTCGCCGGTAGAAACCACCATATCAAGCTCGCGCGGATCTGGGTGTGCTTGCATTTCTTTCGCCAACGCAATCAGTCGATTGGTTTCACCGCTCATGGCGGATACCACGACGACTATTTGATGTCCGAGTGCTTTGAATTTCGCCACGCGACGCACCACGCTTTTAATGCGTTCCGGATTGGCTACCGAAGTGCCACCATATTTCTGAACAATCAATGCCACAAATTCCTGTACCCAGATAAAAAAATGGAGTGAATTCTAACCTAAAACCAGAATGCAACCCAAGTTCAAAATGCTTCTGGCACAACAATAAGCCATTAAGCGCTGTGCCATGCTATTTGCTTCATATAGAAAGACTGAAATAATTGTTTTTGCAATTGCCAAGCAAAACAATTGCAAAAATGTAAAATCGAGTTTGTACATCAGCAAAATTGGGGGTGGGTAGCATGTTTTATTAGCGTTGTTGTTTAATGTTGGGTAAAAAATATCCCAAAGTAAAGGAGGGAGCCTTTAATATACATCGAGTAACAAATCAGTACATCACAGCCTGATATTATTGTTGGATATACGATAGGTCTATCCTTAACTACAGCTTTAGGGCGCCTCTAAAAATTCAATTCTGCGAGCAGCTGCTTCGCAGCTTGCCTGCTTACCCCGTTGCTAGGCAAGACAAGGCGCGAGTAAAAAATTGTACGCAGCATATATTTGATATGTAAGTGATAAATTTTTTCGAGTAACGCGTTATTATGACGAAGATTGGATTTTTAGAGGTGCCCATTAAACAACAGGGTCATGGTAATGCGTAATCAACTCACTCTTATTCTTTCGTTAATCGCTCTGATTACCACGCCAGCATTAGCACTCACGAATCAAGCTGCGCCCACTTCATGCCAGTCTCAACGTGTACAACTACAAATGCTGGGCACGCGTGGCCCTGAATTTCTAGATGAGAATGCATCTACAGGTTATCTGATCTGGTTGGATGAAAAGGCGCGTGTGATTGTTGATGCGGGACCAGGGAGTTTACAACGCTTTAAACAAAGCAAAGCTAATTATGAAGACGTAGAATTGATGCTGTTTAGTCATTTTCACGTTGATCATAGTGCGGATTTTCCATCCTATGTTAAGGGCGGATTTTTTACAGGCCGAACTAAAACTCTGGACGTAATAGGGCCAAGTGGTGCTGAATTTGTTTCCTCAGCGGAACAATTTGTAGAGCGCGCTGTTGGAAAAAAAGTGGGAATGTACCCCTACCTGGGTGACTTTATTGATCCCGATGCATCAAGCTCTTACAAAATAAAAACAAGCAATATACCCTGGTCATCAATAGATTTAAGTATCAAAGAAATTTACCATAAAAATGGGGTAAGCGTTAAAACCGTCCCAACTTATCATGGGCCTTTTCCATCAGTAGGTTATCGCGTTGAACTTGCTGGTTGTGTAATCAGTTTTACAGGTGATATGAGCGGGCGTTTAGCTGCGATGCCTAAACTTGCAAAAGACTCCGATATTCTAGTTGCGCACAATGCTATCCCGGAAAATGCCACTGGCATTGCAGCGAATTTACATATGACGCCGTCGTATATTGGAAAAATGGCAAAAGAAGCAAATGTAAAGAAGTTACTCCTGACACATATGATGAAACGTAGTATTTCTGCGAAACCAGAAACTCAAAAAATCATTGAGAAATTTTATAAAGGTGAGATTGTTTTTCCGAATGATTTAGATGTTTTTAATCCTTAAGCTGTCAGGCCTGCAGAAAACAATAAGAAACCGATAGAACAAAAACAACGTCATTAGTAAGCGTATCTTTACCAAGCGTATTACCAAACACTATCCTTCAGCTTCTCAATTTCTCTTCGGTCGCGTTTGGTTGGCCTTCCTCTGAGGAAAGTGGGTGTCGGTTGTGCTTTTAACTCTTCAGATAGAGCTTTCCTCTTCAGAAGACTGTCTTCCGTCTCGCTGTAAAGCATCTGTGCTTGGGGAGCGGGCCCTCGTTTACTGGATAGAGCTAACACCTCTACTATGAATTGGTATGGCCCAAGGCGGATAGAAAGCATGTCGCCTACTACAACCGATTTAGCAGGCTTAACACGCACGCCATTGCATAATACCTTGCCGCACGCTAAAGCATCCACAGATAAAGATCGTGTTTTGAAAAAACGTGCAGCCCACAGCCATTGGTCTATGCGAAACTTGGCGTTATCATTTTTTTTGTCCATGGTATTCATCAGTAAGAGTCGTGATGGGTAGAAAACTAGGGCAGTATTTCAAATAATGATTTTGTTATTAACTCAGGTTATCCAATAGAACTATTTTTATAAAACTCAATTGGTTGCCTGATTTAAAATCAACTAGCGGTGACATAGCCTAGTTATCTGATAAAAACTATAACATAGCATAATATCTAGGCACAACAATTCAAAGCGTACGGTATGATTTGGTCTTTTAAACTTAATGTTTTCACAGTTCCTTTAATCCCAGATAATCCATTAGACCTGATTCGCGCGATGACTTCGCATTCCCCCCTTTGAAAAAGGGGGGCTAGGGGGATTTGAGCATTGCAGGAACACAAAAATCCCCCTTTTTCAAAGGGGGGAGGCTGGTTAAATTTCCTAATGGATTATCCGGGTTAATTCAAACGGCTCATCTGTATTACTAACAAGTTTTTGTTAGTTCCAATTTTTGGGTTAACTTAAATATCTGTCACCTGCTACCGTTTTGTGAAAATCTGGGGTTCAGGTACGTCGTTATTGGGATGGTACGGCAGCTATATTCTACGGGCCGAGGAGGGGGGGTGATTGCGATGCGCAAGAATGTTTGCTTGCGAAAAAACGCCAGGTTCTTCGCAAGCCAGTTGCAGTGGCTTAAAAAAATAAAAAATTTATAGCGGATAGATTATGTGCTGCAAAGCCTACAACAATTTATTTGTTGGTGTGCCAAGAAGGAAAGCGACAGTCGTACGTCGCTGTACATGCTGTATCCGTGATGAGGGCAGGCCCCTCGGTTTCGCCGATCAGGCGGTGATACCAAACCACCCGGAGCTGCAGTCGTTAAGA
>Ga0209344_10004741_pt1 | contig 12244 bp, 12 predicted proteins | sample Cruoilmetagenom6_FD_187293 | JGI IMG/M metagenome (GOLD analysis project Ga0209344, IMG submission 187293) | Oil polluted marine microbial communities from Coal Oil Point, Santa Barbara, California, USA - Santa Barbara Oil Seep Sample 6 (SPAdes)... | ecosystem: Environmental > Aquatic > Marine...
GAAGCTTTCAAACCAAAAATTCAAACCTTTTTTGAGCGTATTGAAATTTATATGCCTTTTTTAAAGGATTATCATTTTAAAATAGAAACATCAAATACATTTCCACATAGTTCAGGGATTGCATCTTCGGCATCTGGCATGAGTGCGATTGCACTTTGTTTAATGAGTATTGAACAAGAACTTAAAGCTGATGTCATTTCGACAGAGCGAAGTATGAGTGACGAGAAATCTCACTTCAACCAAAAAGCATCATTCCTAGCAAGGTTAGGTTCTGGCAGTGCTTGTAGAAGTATAGAAGGCGAACTTGTAGTTTGGGGAAAAAATGAAAGTATTGAAGATAGTTCTGATTTATATGGTGTAAAATTTGAAGGTGATGTGCATTCAAACTTTAAGAACTATCAAGATACTATTTTATTAGTCGATAAAGGCGAAAAACAAGTCAGTAGTACCGTTGGTCATCAATTAATGTATGGTCATCCGTTTGCAAAGGAACGTTTTGACCAAGCACATGTTAATTTAGCAAAACTGAAAGCTATTTTAGCTTCTGGCGACTTAAACGAATTTATAAAAATTGTTGAAAGTGAAGCATTAACACTACATGCCATGATGATGACGAGTATGCCATATTTCATATTAATGAAACCAAATACGCTAGAAATCATTAATAAAATTTGGGCATTTAGAGAAAAAACAGATTCTAAGGTTTGTTTTACGTTAGATGCTGGTGCAAATGTTCACGTCCTTTATCCGGAAAGTGAAAAAGAAAATGTCCTTGAATTTATTAAGGATGAATTGATTAGCTTTTGCCAAAATGGTCATTACATTTGCGACCAAATCGGACAAGGCGCAAACCAAATACAATTTTAATACGTATATTTGTTAAAGTAATTGCACACTATATATGAAGGGACCATTATTTTACTCTAAGATTTTATTATTCGGCGAATATGGAATTATAAAAGATTCTAAAGGCTTATCTATTCCTTATAATTTTTATAATGGTGCTTTAAAAGTAGATAAAAACCCTAATCAAGAGGCTATAAAATCTAACGAAAGTTTAGTGCGTTATGTATCTTATTTGAGAAATCTTGATAAAGAATTAGTAGCTTTTGATATTGATACATTGAAAAGTGATGTTGACAAAGGCATGTACTTTGATTCTTCAATTCCTCAAGGTTATGGCGTAGGAAGTAGTGGAGCTTTAGTTGCTGCTATTTACGATAAATATGCTTCTGATAAAATTACGGTTTTAGAAAATCTTACCCGTGAAAAGTTATTGAAGTTAAAAACGATATTCTCTGAAATGGAATCTTTTTTCCATGGAAAATCGTCTGGTTTAGATCCTTTAAATAGTTATTTAAGCCTTCCTATTTTAATTAACTCTAAAGATAATATTGAAGCTACAGGTATTCCGTCTCAACAAACAGATGGAAAAGGTGCTGTGTTTTTATTAGATAGTGGTATTGTTGGTGAAACTGCACCAATGGTGAGTATTTTTATGGAAAACATGAAGAATGAAGGTTTCCGTAGCATGCTAAAAGACCAATTTATAAAACATACAGATGCTTGTGTAGATGATTTTTTAAAAGGCGATATAAAGTCCTTATTTAAAAATACAAAGCAATTATCTAAGGTGGTGCTAAATAACTTTAAACCAATGATTCCTTCTCAGTTTCATGAGCTATGGAAAAATGGACTTGAAACTAATGATTACTATTTAAAACTTTGTGGTTCTGGAGGAGGAGGCTATATACTAGGCTTTACTGAAAATATAGATAAAGCAAAGGAAGCTTTAAAAGGGCAGAAGTTAGAGGTTGTATATAATTTCTAAATCAATTTAGTTATACTGAACGTTTTTTAAGTGTTCTTTCAAGATTTACCTAATTAACTCATGTTATCTAGACGGCAGAAACACATTCTTCTTAAATTTTTCAGCCTATTTTCTGTTGTAAGAGGTTACAATATTCTCGTCATTGTAATTGCTCAATATTTAGCTTCAGTTTATATTTTTGCACATCATAGACCTGTAAAATCCGTTTTGTTAGATGTTAATTTGTTAATGCTTGTACTAGCATCATCAGCGACTATTGCATCAGGTTATATCATTAATAATTTTTACGATTCCGAAAAAGACTTAATCAACAAGCCTAGAAAAACAATGTTAGATCGTTTGGTGAGTCAAAACACAAAACTATCCTTTTATTTTGTACTTAATTTTGTAGCCGTTGTTTTTGCAAGTTATGTCTCGTTTAAAGCGGTTATCTTTTTTGCTGTTTATATTTTTGAGATTTGGTTTTATTCGCATCGATTAAAAAAACTACCCATTATTGGAAATATGGTTTCTGCGATATTAACCGTAACCCCATTTTTTGTCATCTTTATTTATTACCAAAATTTCGAAAAAGTGGTTTTTGCACATGGTATATTTTTGTTTTTATTAATCTCTATGCGAGAACTCACCAAGGATTTAGAAAATATAAAAGGGGATTTGGCATTAAATTACAGAACTGTGCCAGTTGTATATGGTGAAAAAATATCTAAACGTATGCTTACTGTTGTGGCAGTTTTAACTATGATTTCGGCTGTCTTATTGATTTCATTTTTTAAAATTGGGCACATGTATTATTACTTTTATCTCAGTATAGTATTATTGCTCGTTTATCTCATCATCTTATTAAAATCAAATAAGAAAACCCATTACCTTACTCTTCATAATATCTTAAAATTTATAATTGTAGCAGGTGTATTTTCTATCTTATTAATAGATGTTTCAGTTGTTTTAAACCGAATATAAATAAGGCTAAGGTTATTTTAACTGTATTGTAAGTGTCTACAACAAACAACTTTAATATTTAAGTTGAAGATGTGAACTATTGTTATACCTTTGCGAAAAATTACAACATGAGCAGAAATCAAGACAGCAAAGGAAAAGGAAAGATTACAGGAAGAGGAAATGCAAATAGCAAGACTAAAAGTTATGCTAGAGGAAACGCTCCTATAAAGAAGAAAACTCAAGCTGTAAAAAAATCATCTAACTCAGATGAGATGCGTTTAAATAAATACATAGGTAATTCTGGTATCTGTTCGCGTCGTGAAGCCGATGAAAATATTGCTATAGGTTTAGTAACCGTTAATGGCAAGGTGGTAACCGAAATGGGCTATAAGGTTAAGCGCACTGATGAAGTGAGGTTTGATGGGCAACGCATTACGCCAGAGCCAAGCGTTTATGTCTTACTAAATAAGCCAAAAGGTTTTGCTACAACTACAGCAGAAAGCAAAGGTAAAACGGTTATGGATTTAGTAGCTAATGCAACTAATGCTAATATAAAACCCATAGGTCGTCTTGGTAGAAACTCAGTAGGTTTATTATTGTTTACAAATGACGACAAAGTGGTACAAAAATTCACCAATTCAAAAAATGGTGTAGCACGTTTATTTCAAGTTGAATTGGATAAGAATTTAAAATTTGAAGATCTTAAAAAGATACAAGAAGGTTTTAAAGTCGATGGTAAATTAATTGCTGTTGAGGAGATTAGTTACATTAAAGACGAATCTAAAAACCAAGTTGGAATTAAGATTAAAAACACAGGAAATACTATTTTACATACCATCTTTGATAACCTTAACTATGATATTGTAAGAATTGATTGCGTCGCTATTGGTCATTTAACTAAGAAGGATATACCTCGTGGTCACTGGAAACACTTAACTGAGCAAGAAATACATACTTTAAAGATGCTTTAATAGCAAAATTGATAAGCTAATTCGATTTTATATATCTTACCGTTCATCGAATAAATGGTTCGTTTTGACGACTAGGTGTTAATTTTTTTCTATATTGCAGCCCCAAATAGAATTGAAAATTACCTACTTATGAAAAATGTAAGACTACTCTTAGTACTTTTGCTTATAGTAAATTGTACAACAGATTTAACTGATGATAATAATATCTCAGAAATCCCTACCCCAGAAACACAAAGTTGTGTGGATGATTTACCCCAAATTAGGATAACTAATAATGGAGTGCACAGTTTCGATTTTCTAATCTATGATTTAGAAGATGATTATAATACATTGTATGATCAGAATATCTCAGTTACTTTAGATAGTGATTGGATTGAAATGACTAGCAATAGTATTGTAATTATAGCATCTAATGAGTACGATTATGGACAGAAAATTGAATTAAACCTACAGAATTGCGATGCTATTGAAGTAGTAATTGATGCTAACGACAATTTAACATCATTGTAATAAATCAGTTTAAGCAATAGTTAGCTTTTTACTACTATAGTTATAGTTAATTCGTGGTAGTTAAAAAGAATAATAAAACCTCAGATCGATAATTTGATCTGAGGCTTTATAACTAACACAGTTTATGAAAGACTGTTTTTTAATTGATGTTTATCCTCTCATTTTAATCATTTTTTGAATCATGTCGTAAGTTTCGCGTAACTCAGTTTCACTCATTTCTCCTAGTTCCTCATCATTTAGTGTCGCCTGTTTTTTCCATTCTTCAAAAGACATATTTTTAATTTTGTTTAAATCTTTATCTATGTCTTCAAGGTTGGCATCGAAATCAGAATCAATTTCTACATCACCAAATAAATTTTCTTGTTCTACAATAGTATAATCCGGAAGTTTAAAATGGCTTTCGTCTACTTCAACATTTAATTCAATATTTGTAGCTTCTTTTGTTGTTTTAATTCCCATTAAAGTACCAACCGATTTTAAAGTAACACCTTTATATATCCATTGTTTAATTCCCATTATTTCCCATATTTCACAGTCGAAATCTTTATAGGTTTCATTACCTGTTTTTTTTCCTCCAAGGGCTTTTAGCATTTCTTCTCCTACTTCTCCAGCATCTGCGTTAGGTTGAAATTTTTTGGTTAATTGCATGGCAGGATCTTGTGTTTTATAGATTTTTTTCTGTTTAAAATCTACACTATAACTATATCCATTATCAAGTTTTTTTATGGTGTGTGTTTCCGTTGTATTTGTTGATGTATTACCAAATACATTCGTTTCTGTAGTTTGAGTAGATTGTTCTTCAACTAATTCTAATGCACCAAAATCTTTAAAATAAATATGTTCCGTACCACTTCCCGTAATTTTACTTCCCATTACGTCTCCTGTAATAGTTATTTCATATTCTATGATACCAGATTTTACTTTGTAGCGTTTTAGTTTGTTGTCTTGCTGTTCTGTATTTTCTGAAGCATCTGTAAGCGTATTGCTTTTAGTTTCATTGCAACCTAAAATAAGGAAGGCAAGAATAAATAGGCTAAACTTTTTCATTTGTTTAAGTTTAAAGATTATAATGGATTAGCCGTAACTTCTAATTCTGCAGTAACCTCAATATTGAAATTCATACCAATTTCATTTGAAACAGTATTTCCAGTAATACCAACCGTTGCACTTTTGTTGCTTTTAAGCAAATCTGCCATAGCGTTTAGTTTACTAACATCTGTGACTTCGAAAATAGTGCCTGCATCATAAGCGTCTTTTACAGTAAATGATGCTACGTCTTTTAAAGTGATGTTGTCCGCATAAAAATCAACATCAACAGTCCCTTCTTCGTTTCCTGTAAAACTGATAATTCTGTAAGTTAGTTTTGTGATTTCAACACCTTTAATGTTATCTAAATAATCGTGTGTGTCATCGTTGTCTATGCTTAAAACAACATATTCGTTTACTGTTTCTTGACCTTGATCAACGTTTGCAACTATGGTTGCTTTTACAGTAGTATCGAAATCTACATCTAGGAGGTCATCATCACAAGATGTAAATACGAAACAAATAAGTAATGCCGATAAAATTTTTGCTGTAGTTTTCATAATATTTTTATTTAATGGTTACTATTTTTATTCCTGTTTCTGTTCTAATAGCAGATGCTTACTTCACTTCAACTTCAACTTTTATTGTAGATAAAGCATCTTCTATGTTGTCTGTCCCACTTTTCATTAAAAAGTATTCGAAAGTGTGAAATTGATTTTCTAAAGACATACCTGTTATGCCTTGTTTAAAGGGAGACTCTAGACTATTACCAGCATAGGTTCTGGAGTTATGACCATCGCGTCTTGCAAGTATCCAACAACCTGCTGCATTTACTACCGCAGCATCAAAGCTAACTTCTACGCTTAATCCTTCCCCTTTTTTAAGCGTTACTTTATTTGTATTAGGTTCTACAAGTTTAAATTTATAATCTACTTTATAATTTGGGTCTTTCATTTTTAAGCGTATAATGCTTTCTTCAGAAATAGTAGTGTATTCCATATAGGACACTTTATTTTTTTTATTTACTAATAGGATATAACCGTATAAATCGTCGAATCGTTTTTCGCGAATAAAAAACCACATATTGTCTTTTTTATAAAAGGTTTTTATCTCTATGTCAGATTTACTTACAGGTGAAAGGTCATCTAAGACGTACTGAAAAAGTCTAGCGTCAGCTTCCGTTTTAAGTGTATATTTTTTTTGAAGACTATTTAAGAATATGGGCATTTCTAGAAGTCCATCAACGGAAGTTTTTATAAATTCACCTTTATTTGAGACTAACATAAAAGGTGTGTTATTTGTAAAACTATTTCCTTCGTCTCCTTCTGTTACTTTTAAGTTGCATTTATTGAGTGAAATAGTTGATATATTATTAAGCGAATAAAAATTAAGAGGGGAAACTTCAAATTCATAGTTGACATTATCTAACAGATATTGATGCATATAATCACTGTCTTTTTTTGAAATGGTAGCTTCGGAAACTGCATAATCTACGGTTTCTCCTGATTGTAAAAGGGTTTCAGGTAAGGTCTTTTTTAATTCGTCTGTGTATTCTATGGTTAAGATTTGTCCTTTATTATCCGTTGTAATAATATAAGCTTTGGTCTCACCAAATCTGGTTCCTCTATTAAAATACCTGGAATTATCTTCTATAAAAAAACCTGAACCACGTTCATGGTCTAATAATTTTAACACGGATTGAAACGCCACTCCATCGGCTTCTGTTTTTAATTTAAAATTAGTAGCATTTGTACTTTTTATAAATGCATTTGAAGCCAGTAAATCGTTTCGGTCTGAAAAGACTTTAAGTTCTTTTCCTGCTTTTAAAAAATACTGAAGTTTTAATATATCATAACCATCGTATTTACCTGTACTAAAAGTTAATTCGCTTTGGTAAATATCTGCTGAGGTTACGTTTTGTGAAGTACTGCTTATAAGTACGGTGTTTTTGTTTTGTACAGTGCTTTCTAAATAGCCTTTAATTTTTGTCTGTTCTTTTTGGTTTTGACCAAAGACAGTAACACATAATAGTAATGCTACTGATGTGAGTAAAGTTTTCATTTTGTGCTATTTTTAATGTCTTCTAATTCTATTATGGAGTAGTCTACTTTATCGAAAAGACCAATATCTTCTCTAATAATTTTAGCATAAATGCCAGGTCTATCTGTTATCATCCAATATTTCACTTTAGCATCATCATCAAAGCCTTCAAATACTGTACATTCAAATTCACCAGCTGGTACTTTTATGGTTTCAGTGGTTACTAGTTTATATGGTCCTAATTCTTCCTGAGGAAAAAAGGTGTTGTATTGGTTATATAAATTGCCTTTTACACTTTCTGAATATTGAAGCGTATCATTTTTAGTAATTCTTAAATTTGCTAGACTAATTCTTTTTTCTTGCTGATTTACATTGATTTTAGACACTAATGTGTTGTGGCTAAAAGATGAAGTATTTGGTATAAGTTTACTTTGCTTATACTTTAAATAACTAACATTTTCTAATCCGTTTAATAGAGCATCAAAATCTTGCCAAGGCGATAGGTCTGTAGATTCTTCAGGGAAATCTTCTAAACTAAACGTTAAACGTTCTACAACAGATGAAGAGGTGTCTTTCTTGCCAATTATTTCTTTTCCATTTCGCTCTAGTATAAATTTATTTTCGGAAATAGTTTTTACGGTGCTGAAGCCTTTTAGTAAACTAGTTCCTCCAAGACATAAAAGGGTTTTTTCTTCCGGATTATATAGCCAAGTTCCTTTATAGGCAGCTGTTCCTCCACCAGAATAAATTCTAGTTATTAGAAAGGTGTCTGGACGTTCAATTTTTAGTAATTGTGTTTCATCTAATTCATTTTCTAAGATCCATTCGCCTTCCAAATTGAGTAATACATTATTTTTTTCGGCATCTGCCAAATTAATTTTATCATAATATAGTTTAACACTACCTTGTTGTAGTTGAAGTTTTTTAGTGGTGTTTAAAATTATTTCAAACTCACCATCTAACTCTTTAACTTCTGCGGAATGCATGATGATGAGTTGTTTTTCTTGATTGTATTCCCAAGTACCCAACTCTTGTTCCATGATTTCTATTTTACCGTCTGCCTTAAAGTTTTGTATAAACAAAGGATCATCGGTATTACTTCCGTCTTCAACTTTTGTTAACAACCAGTTGCCACTAATTTTTTCGTTTTGAGCATTAGTAAAACTTATAAATAAGATAAATATGGTAATTAATAGATGCGACTTTTTCATGATTTCCAAGCTTAATTTGTTGTTTTTGTTAATGCTGTATTACGTTAAAAAGCAGGAGCATATACTATTATTGATTAATAGCCCACTATAGTTTAAGCATATACTCCTGCTCGCCCTAAACAATAAACGTCATGTCTTATAATAATTAGAGCTCTAGTTTATTAATCTATTACCTCCCAAGCTGTAGATTCTACATAACCAGTTATGGTATAAACTTGTGCTTCCATTAGTTTGGTACAAGTACCTTGAAATGATATTTTACTAGCAGATGTACGTGTTAATGTGCCTGAGACTGTGCCATAATAGTCTGTTCCAGGAGAGATGTTTACTCCTGAGTCACTATCGGAATTCATCGTAATGTCGTCACCAATTGTTGTTGGAAAACCTGAAACCATTATAGCTGTTTCGGTACCAACACCAATAGAAACAGTATTTACATAGTTACCTTGTGCATCCTTAATAAGACCTACTTCTGCGTTGGTTGCTTGTTTGTAAAGCACACCATCTAAATATATTTCAAAAGCTCCTGTGGCAAGTTGTGGTCCTGAATTTGAGTCGTCATCACTGCTACATGAACTTAGTGTTAGACTTAAGCCACTTAATAAAATGACGAATAAAATGATTGAATTTTTCATGATTTGTAGATTGGGTTATTAATTAAATTTTTCAGGTTTATTAATATATTTATGACTTTATCTTCAGTCTTTGGTAATCCTACTTTTACATGATTTTATTAGTTTTAGTGTGTTAATAAATGCACGTTATTCAGTATTTAGTTCTAAAGTCCATACCCAATAACGAATATCATCGTCATCCAATCCGAGTAGTATTTGCAAAGGTTGTGTAAGAACTAGTTCATCACCACCTTGATTTAGTTGAGCTACAAAAGTCATTGCTCCTAAATTTGGGTGTATTGTTGTAATTACGTTATCATCTACTACTGTATAGGTGCCATTTTCTTCATATGTACTTACACCATTCTCAGTTTGATACATAGAGTAATTGGTCTCAGTAAATGTTATGAAATAAGTGTCTTCCTCGTTGAGGTCTCTATTTGTATATATACCATTGTTATCTTCTTGGAGGTGTGTTACCATCCATTCACCAACACTTAATTGTTCTTGTAAAGCTGGTTCTGTCTGTTCATCGTCATTATTATCACATGCGTTGAATGATAATATTAAACTTGATACTATTATTAATCCTAAAAACTTTTTCATGATTTGTAGATTTAATGGTTACTAAAATTTTACGAATTCTACACGTCTGTTGTTTGCTTTGCCTTCAGGTGTGCTGTTATTATCTATTGGTTTACTTTCGCCAAACCCATTAGATTTAAGTCGGTCTTTAGAAATGCCCATGGCTATTAATTTATCCATAACAGCTTTTCCTCTTGCTTTAGATAATTCCATGTTTGTGTCGTCGCCTCCATCACTATCTGTATGACCTTCTACACTAAAATTTAGTTCTGGTTGTTTTTGCATTAGCTGGTATATCTTATTGATTGGGCCCATGCTTTCAGCTTTTAAGGTGGCTTTGTTAATGTCGAATTTTATACCGTTAACAATAATTTTACCTTCAGATAAAACTCTGTCATAGTATTTAACTCCACCTTTAGCAATACGAATGTTTTTGATATATGTATATGAGCCTGACTCAGATTCAATTGTGATTCCAGTCGGATTTCCGTCGAGATGAGGAATGTTAATCAATCTAGTGTCATCCATATAAGCTTTAAATTTACCTTTTGTATATGCTATAGATATATGTCTCCAAGCAGGTTCAACTATTACTCCCCAGTTTACACTTTCTCTTCCTGGATATCTTTTATTTGAAGATCCATATTCCATCCCATTTGGATATAACTCTAAACTACTAGTTTCTCCATTTCGTTGATTTTTTTTATCAATTAAATAGATCCAATATCTCTTATAAGCTTGTTCTTCACCAAACCACACATCCATTTCTAAGGTAAATACTTCGGGTAAATAATCTTCTTTTGAATTCTTTAAATACGGAATTATTTCTGCACCATCGTCTAGAAACATTATAACTGGTGTTCCATTAAATTCAGCAACTTCAGTACCTCCTTTAATTAAATCCCAGCGACTCGGAAACTCACCGTTTTCTTCATTTATACTTGGTCCATCTTCAAAAATCACAGTTTCTCCAGGTATAAAATCAAACTTACTCCAAACCACATTTGGTTTTTCATTTTTTGTTTCTTCACTAGTTTTTTTATTTTGATTAGAGTCGATTTTTTTAGACTTTGTTTTTTCTGAAATACTATCGGTTTTCTTTGTGTCTTTGCCGTCAATAGCATCCTCTGCTTTGTCAAATTCTTTATCAATTTTTTTATTGATACGATTTTCTGCTCTTTTCTCGGCTTCGCGTTCTATCTTATCCTCTGCTTTCTTTTTTAGGCGTTTTAAAATTTGTCCATTTGAGTATTGAGGTATTGCAATTAGCATACTTAATACTAACAGAAACTTAAATAGATGTTTAGAGCTTTTTTTTGAGTGTAAAGTTTTCATAATATCTGTTGTTAGTAACTTAAAGTTACGACAGTATTATGATTGGTTTTTAACTAAATTTGATTCTGCTACGGCTCAATTTGAATTCGCTAGTTCTGTAACTGTATTTGCGAATTTAATTTTGATTTTTTTGAGAATCATAGTAATTAATAACGCTAGAATTTAAGAAAAATATCAGATTGGTATAGGGTAATTTAAAATGTAGACTGTTTAGATTTATTGCTGTAATTGTGTTTCATGCTAGTTTCGATTTTCTAATGAGAGATTAAAATTAATCTATTACAAGCGGTCTAATAAATCGATAAGATTTTTCTTTTGACGTGTTGAAATTGGGATTTCTTTTTTGTTTTTCATAATGATAAAACCATGATCCGTTTTGTCTACTTTTTTAATGTGATTTAGGTTGACTAAATAGGACTGATGCGGTCTAAAAAATCCGTACTCTTTCAGTAAACTTTCATAATCTTTTAGGCTTTTTGAAACTAATATTTTTTCTCCATCTTTAAAATAAAACGTTGTATAACTATTATCGCTTTTACAAAAATGGATTTCACTTATATCCACTATGTGCATTGAGTTTTGAGTGCGTAAAACCAGCTTTTTGTTTTGTAATTCTTTTTTAAACGAATTCATTAAAATATTGAATTGCGATTCTGTATGCTCTTTACTTTCAATTAAATCTAGAGCACGTTGTATAGCTTCTTTAAATTCAATTTCGTTTACTGGTTTTAAAATATAGTCTATGGCACTGAATTTTATGGCTTTAATGGCATAAGAATCAAAGGCCGTTATAAAAACGACTTTAAAATCGTAAGAAGGCAATTTTTGTAACAATTGAAAACCAGAGCCATCAGTTAATTCTATATCTAATAAAACCAAATCAGGATTTTCTTTTTGGATTAAGTCAATACCAGATTTAATACAATTGGCTGTGCCAACCTGTTTGATGCTTGGGAAATACTCAGACAATAATTGACTGTTTACTTCTTGCATAGCAGTTTCGTCGTCTATAATTATAGCTTTAATCATTGTTTAAAATTGGGATATTAATCGTTATTCTTACACCGGTTTGGTTGGGATATTTGTCATTTAAGTTTAAGATTTCGAACTTAAAATCTTTTTTATATTTCTGTCTTATCAGTTTTCTTCTATTTTCAAAAATGGACATTGCCATAGATT
>Ga0209344_10004742_pt1 | contig 12243 bp, 9 predicted proteins | sample Cruoilmetagenom6_FD_187293 | JGI IMG/M metagenome (GOLD analysis project Ga0209344, IMG submission 187293) | Oil polluted marine microbial communities from Coal Oil Point, Santa Barbara, California, USA - Santa Barbara Oil Seep Sample 6 (SPAdes)... | ecosystem: Environmental > Aquatic > Marine >...
CGAATTGTTGAGCCAGCGCGACAGTACGGGCTATTCGGTATTGACAATTGGGAACGTGTTGAGCTATGAGGACAAATTTTTTCGATACAACCAAACCGCGTCATTTGCGGAATTTGGTCCTTCGTACGAGACCGCAGATTTATATACGAAAACAAAACTAGAAGATTTGAGCTTAAAGGCCTATGCTGACTTCAACAACTCGCTTATCGGGAAAATTTCGGCCTGGACGGGTTATAACGATTTCAATTATGGGTACAATTCAGTATTGATTTTAGACGAACAGCGCATACCCAACAGGATTAAAGGAAATATTATTGAAGCTGGTGCAGCTTACGAAAAGGAATACCGAGGATTTAAGCTTCGTGGAAAAGGGGCGATAAATGTGGCAGGCGATTTTGACGGAAACTATCTGCAAGGAGCTGCCTCTTTTGATTTGAATGAAGATTATAATGCTGAAGCTTCCATAATCGTACATTCGGTGGCGCCCAATTTCAACTTTTTGCTGTACCAAAGCGACTACCAAAATTACAATTGGAAGACCGAGCTGAATAATGTAAAAACCCAAGAACTGAAATTTGAAATAAACACCAAAAAATTTGGAAATGCGTCTGTAAGCTACATGGGAATTGACGATTATGCCTATTTTGGAATCAAAGAGAACGACAGTACACCTTCGCCATTGCAGGCTTCCGAGCGCGTTGATTATCTAAAAATAAAAGCTGAAAAGGAATTTAAATTTGGCCACTTCGGATTGGAAAATACCGTAATGTACCAGCAAGTTTTAAGTGGCGAAACTGTTTTCAATGTACCGCAAATTATTACTAGAAACACACTTTATTTTGAGGATCATTGGTTTAAACGCGCTTTGTTTTTGCAGACTGGGGTGGGTTTTAAATATTTCACCAAATACAATATGAATGCTTACGACCCTGTACTCGCGGAGTTTTATGTGCAGAACGAGCAGGAATTGGGCGGTTTTCCGTTAGTAGATATTTTCTTCAATGCGAAAATACGGCAGACGCGGATTTACTTTATTTATGAAAACTTTACCGCACTCTTCGGTGGAAAGAACGAATATTTTGCGGCCCCAGGTTATCCGTATCGTGATAATGTGCTGCGATTTGGGTTGGTTTGGAATTTCTTCCTATAAAAATAGCCCACCAAATTGGCAGGCTATTTTCTATAATTAATTTTAAATAAATAGCTTAATCCCTCAAAAGGCCTCGAGAAATCACAATCTTCTGTATTTCAGAAGTTCCTTCATAAATCTGGGTGATCTTTGCATCACGCATCAAGCGTTCCACGTGATATTCCTTAACATAGCCATTTCCGCCGTGAACCTGTACCGCTTCAACGGTTACATCCATTGCTACTTGACTGGCATATAATTTTGCCATTGCACCACTCATATCATAATTGTTGCCTTGGTCTTTGTCCCAAGCAGCTTTCATTACCAAATGACGAGCCGCCTCAATGCTGGTGTGCATATCTGCAAGTTTGAATGCAATAGCCTGATGATTGCAGATTTCTGTACCAAAAGCTTTGCGTACTTTGGAATATTCACGCGCTAAATCATAAGCGCCAGCGGCAATTCCTAAAGCTTGTGCGGCAATCCCGATACGGCCGCCAGAAAGGGTTTTCATAGCAAAGGTAAAGCCGAAACCGTCTTCGCCAATTCTGTTTTCCTTTGGAACCTTTACATCATTAAAAATAAGAGAATGCGTATCACTTCCACGGATGCCAAGCTTGTCTTCTTTTGGGCCAATTTCAAAACCTTCCCAGCCTTTTTCAACAATAAAAGCATTGATACCTTTGTGTTTTTTCTCTTTGTCAGTTTGCGCGATTACCAAATAATAATCTGCAGAGCCGCCATTTGTTATCCAGTTTTTGGTGCCGTTCAATATATAGTGATCACCTTTGTCAATCGCAGTAGTTCTTTGTGATGTGGCATCACTGCCAGCCTCTGGTTCGCTCAAACAGAATGCACCAAGCTTTTCGCCAGTAGCGAGTTTAGTAAGGTATTTTTGTTTTTGCTCTTCATTTCCATAGGCTTGAAGGCCATAGCACACCAATGAATTGTTTACCGAAACGATTACGGAACACGAAGCGTCAATCTTGCTTAATTCTTCCATAACCAAAACATAACTCACGGTATCCATTCCGCCGCCGCCGTATTTTGGGTCCACCATCATTCCTAGGAAACCGAGCTCGCCCATTTTCTTCACTTGTTCGGTTGGGAATTTTTGATGATTGTCGCGTTCTATAACGCCCGGAAGCAATTCGGTACGGGCAAAATCGCGAGCGGCGTCGCGAATCATTAACTGTTCTTCGGATAGACTGAAATCCATAGGCTTTTTATAAGTAAGAATTCTGTTTTAACAAGAAAGGGCAAAGGTACTTATAAAAAGCAAATTCCAAAAGGGCAAATCCCAAATTCCAAAAGAGGCCAATTGGAATTTGGGATTTGGGATTTTGGGATTTGCCCTTTTGATATTTATTTGGAATTTGGCACTTGAGATTTGGAATTTTTCAAAACATCATTAGTATCTTTAAACTTATTATGTTCCCAAAAAGATGAAAAATAAAAAATACCATATCATCGGCGTTATGAGCGGCACTTCGCTGGACGGGATTGATTTGGCGGAAATTGTTTTTGACTATTCTAATGAAGTTTGGAATTTTGAAATACTCGCTACAGAAACTGTTCCCTATTCATCATTTTGGAAAAACGAGCTGCGCAAAGCCATAAATTATTCCGAAGAGAAACTTGAGCGGCTGGATTTTAAATACACCGAAAAGCTTTCTGAAGAGATTTCAAAATTCATAAAAAAACATAACATTCTTGAAATTGACGCAGTTTGTAGCCATGGCCATACCATTCTGCACCAACCTGAAAAGGGTTTTACATATCAAATAGGCAATCTGCCGCGCATTTCAAAAATGATCGGCCACACTGTAGTTTGCGATTTTAGGGTGCAGGATGTGGAGTTGGGCGGACAGGGCGCTCCGCTGGTACCCATAGGAGATAAATTGCTTTTTTCCGAATATGATTATTGTTTGAATCTGGGCGGTTTTGCTAATTGTTCTTTTCAAAATAATGGCGAACGGATTGCGTATGATATCTGCCCAGTGAATATTGTTTTAAATAAATATGCTGAAAAACTTGGACATGCTTTTGACGAAAGCGGCAAAATTGCAGCTTCGGGTAAGGTTGATAAAGATTTGCTGCAACAGTTAAATTCACTTTTTTTTTACCACGAAAAACCGCCAAAATCCTTAGGATTGGAATGGGTTCAATCAATAATTTTTCCACTTTTGGATGGTGCCGAAATTTCTTCCAAAGATATATTACGGACTTTTACGGAACATATTGCCGTACAACTTGCAAAACAATTAGCTGGAAATGATTCGGTTTTGATAACTGGTGGCGGTGCATACAATTCTTTTTTGATTGAACGATTGAAGCGTCTTTCTCAAGTTAAAATTATAATTCCTTCCACAGAAATTCTGGAATATAAGGAAGCCTTGATTTTTGGGCTTTTGGGTGTTTTAAAATTGCGCGATGAGGTAAACTGCTTGGCTAGCGTTACGGGGGCTTCAAAAGATCATTCTTCGGGGCATATTTTCAATCCATAAAATTTACATAAAATAAATATAAAGCCTTTACAAGTTTTTTATATTTGCCATTGTGTATTGACGCTTTCGTGAATATGCGCTTTAACTCTCCGCTTTAAATGAAGGAACTGCTTAAAAAGTACGAAGACAAAGAACCCGAAATAGTTTTTCACTGGAATGACCCCGAAACCGAAGCCGAAGGCTGGACAGTAATAAATTCCCTGCGTGGCGGAGCTGCCGGTGGGGGAACACGAATGCGAAAAGGATTGGATTCCAACGAAGTTCTTTCATTGGCTAAAACAATGGAAGTTAAGTTTACTGTTTCTGGACCCGCTATTGGCGGAGCTAAAAGCGGAATCAACTTTGACCCCGCAGACCCTAGAAAAAAAGGAGTTTTGGAACGTTGGTATAAAGCAGTTTCACCATTATTAAAAGCATATTACGGTACGGGTGGCGATTTAAATGTTGACGAAATCCACGAGGTAATACCAATTACCGAACAAAGTGGTGTTTGGCATCCGCAGGAAGGTGTCTTTAACGGGCATTTTTCGCCAACGGAAGCCGATAAAATAAATAGAATTGGCCAATTGCGCCAAGGGGTGATCAAGGTTTTGGAAAACGTGAATTTTTCACCCGATGTTTCCAGAAAATACACCGTGGCAGATATGATTACCGGTTATGGCGTGGCAGAAGCTGTTCGTCATTATTACGATATTTACGGGGGCAATGTAAAAGATAAACGTGCCATTGTTCAGGGTTTCGGAAATGTAGGCGCCGCCGCAGCATACTATTTATCGCAAATGGGCGCCAAGATTGTGGGTATTATTGACCGCGATGGCGGGATAATCAACAAGGATGGTTTTACATTTGAAGAAATCAAAAAACTTTTCCTGAAAAAAAACGGCAACACTTTGGTTGCCGAGAACATGATTTCCTTTGAAGAAATAAACAGTGAAATCTGGAAACTAGAAACAGAAATTTTTGCGCCCTGTGCCGCATCGCGTTTAATTACGAAAGAGCAGATTTCCCAAATGATTGGAACCGGACTTGAAGTTATAAGCTGTGGTGCAAACGTGCCCTTTGCCGACAAGGAAATCTTCTTCGGGCCTATAATGGAATTTACTGATGAGCGCGTAAGCTTAATACCCGACTTTATAAGTAACTGCGGAATGGCTCGCGTTTTTGCATACTTTATGGAGCGCAAAGTACAAATGACTGATGAAGCTATCTTTAACGATACTTCAATTACCATCAAGAACGCGATACAAAATACTTTTGATAACAACAGTACCAAAACAAACATTAGCAAAACCGCTTTTGAAATTGCTTTGAAGCAACTATTATAATTTAAAATCAGTAATTTATTATGGAATCAATAATCATTTTAATCTTTGTATTAGGATATCTTTCCATCACTCTTGAACACCCTTTGAAACTGGATAAAACGGTGCCGGCACTTATTATGGCATCGCTTATTTGGGCGGTTTTGGCCATCGGTTTTACCAGTGGATGGTTTGATGTTATTAACACAGAGGAACAGGCATTCAATTTTCTTTCTGGGGGCGAGCACGCCATGGAAGGTTTTGAAGGCACCTTGCTTCACCACTTAGGAAAGACAGCAGAAATCCTTATTTTCCTGATTGGAGCAATGACTATTGTTGAAATAATAGATCTTCACCGCGGTTTTGAAGTTTTGAAAAGCGCCGTTAAAACCAAGAGCAAGCGGAAGCTTTTGTGGATTATTGGTATTCTTGCATTTTTCCTTTCCGCAATTATAGATAACCTAACTGCCACCATTGTTTTGATCACGCTTTTAAGGAAGTTGATCCATAAAAGGGAAGATAGACTGTGGTACGCAGCAATGGTAGTGATAGCTGCCAATGCAGGTGGGGCCTGGTCTCCAATTGGCGACGTAACAACAACGATGTTGTGGATTGCCAAACGAGTATCTGCAGCTGGCCTGATTGAATATGTTGTCATACCTTCCATTATGTGTTTCGCTCTGCCATTCGTTGTAGCAAGCTATATGCCCGCCTTCCGTGGATATATAGATGTTGATGCACGAGAGGACAAAACAGAAGAGGCTCTTTTAAGTAGTAAAACGATGTTATTCCTAGGTTTGGGAATGATTGTTTCCGTGCCTGTCTTTAAAACATTGACACATTTACCGCCTTATATGGGCATGATGCTTGCTTTGGGCGTGGTTTGGCTCGTTTCAGAATATATTCACCCAGAAGAAGACTTCAGCAAAGAAAGAAGACATTTGTATTCTGCACATAAAGCCTTGTCGCGTATTGAAATTTCAAGCATTCTTTTCTTCCTCGGAATTTTAATGGCAGTGGCAGGACTAGAAAGCTTGGTATATGGCGTTGTTAATGGAGAAGAAGTAGGAACACTTCGCTACTTGGCTGAAGTGTTGCAAAGTGCTATCCCTAATCAGGATATCGTAGTTATACTGCTTGGTATTTTATCGGCAATTATTGACAATGTTCCACTTGTTGCTGCCTCTATGGGAATGTATGATTTACCTATGGATTCCGTCTTGTGGCATTTCATAGCCTATTCTGCCGGTACGGGAGGTAGTATGCTCATCATCGGGTCTGCTGCTGGCGTTGCCGCAATGGGAATGGAGCGTATAGACTTTATCTGGTATCTTAAAAAAATTACTTGGCTTGCTTTCATTGGTTTTATTGCGGGTGCGGGAGTATTCCTTTTAATTGAAAGAGTGCTATTTCACAATGCATAACAATTTCTGAAACCTTATACCGTTATTTACTAAAACAAAACCTTTTTTATGCTAAACTTCTTTATTCAAGAGGGTGCTGAGGTAGCACAGGATCTTGAACCAATTTCTGAAGAAAAGACTCTTTCCATAATGGATCTCCTTTTAAACGGAGGAGTGGCCGGACAAATAATAATAATGGTGCTTTTCGTACTGTTGTTTGTTGCGGTGTATATTTACTTTGAGCGTTTGTTCGCAATAAAGGCAGCATCCAAAATGGACAGCAACTTTATGAACCAGATACGCGACCATGTGGCCAAAGGAAATATACAAGCTGCAAAAGTGCTGTGCGCCCAAAATAATACCCCGGTTTCGCATTTAACCGAAAAAGGAATTTCCCGAATTGGAAGTCCGTTGGAAGATATTAATACCGCCATCGAAAATGCTGGACGTCTTGAAGTTTATAAACTCGAAAAAAACGTAAGCGTATTGGCAACAATTGCTGGAGCAGCACCAATGATCGGTTTCTTGGGAACTGTAATCGGGATGGTTTTGGCATTTCACCAATTGGCTACCAGTAGCGGCCAGGCCGAAATGGGAAGTCTTGCCGAAGGTATCTATACCGCAATGACTACGACTGTTGCAGGTTTAATTGTTGGTATTATTGCCTATATGGGTTATAATCACCTGGTTGTAAAGACTGATAAAGTGGTACACCAAATGGAAGCCACAGCTGTAGATTTCCTTGACATTTTAAACGAACCTGCTTAATGAACTTAAGAGGAAGAAATAAAGTAAGTGCCGATTTCAGCATGAGTTCCATGACAGACATTGTGTTTCTGTTATTGGTATTTTTTCTGCTAACATCGCCTGCCATAACGCCAGATGCTTTGGATTTAATACTTCCGAAGGCAAAAGGAAAAACTTCAAACGTTCAAAAAGCTTCTGTTAGCATCACAAAAGATGGTGCTTATTATGTGGATAAAGAGCGTGTAAGCGAATATAGCATAGAGAGCGAATTGAAAAAAACGCTTGCCGGACAGGAAGAACCTACCATTATCCTGCGCGCTGAAGAAGGCGTGCCCATTGAAGATGCAGTTTTTGTGATGGACATTGCAAACCGCAACAACTTTAAGGTAGTACTCGCAGTTCGACCTAATTAATAAAATGCTTCTCCGCATATTTTTGAAAAAGAAATTATAACTCTTACCAATGAGCCTGCTCGATACAGAACATAAACGAAAAAGTATGACCATTACGGTAATAGTGCATGTAATCATCCTTATTCTTTTGTTTTATGTTGGGATGAAATACATGGATCCGCCTTTAGAGCAAGGCATTGCTGTGAATTTTGGAACTACGGATACGGGCAGTGGAAACATCCAGCCTATTGAAAAAATTCAATCAGCGCCACAAAAAACCACTGCGCAACCGATTTCACAACCAAAATCTGAAATAAAGGAAGAAGTGGTGACTCAGGACAATGAAGACGCTCCGGTAATTAAAAAGGAAAAGCCCAAAAAGGAGCAAGTTGAAACTCCAGTAAAAGAGCAGCCTAAGAAAGAAGTAAAGAAACCCGAACCAAAACCCGATAAAGCTACCACCGATGCCCTTTCAAGCATTTTGAATGGCCCAAAAAGTGACGGAACCGCAAAAGGAGACGAAGGTAACGACGCTAACCCGGGTGACAAGGGAAGCCCCGATGGCGATCCTAATGCAAGTGCGTATTACGGCACTGGCAAAGGTTTGGACGGCGATGGCAATTATTTACTCGGTGGAAGAAAAGCACTAAATAAGGAAAAGTTTGTACAGGATTGCAACGAAGCCGGAACAGTTGTGGTTAGCATAGAAGTAGACCGCAGTGGAAGAGTAATTAGTGCAACGCCAGGAGTTCGGGGAACAACAAACAATTCCCGTTGTTTATTAGAGCCCGCCAAAAGAGCTGCTTTGGCTACAAAATTCAATGCCGACGATAAAGCTCCCGCAAAACAAATTGGCAAGATTATCTACAAGTTCAGTCTTTCACAATAGAATATTCTCTTTCAAGAATGCCTTGATTTTTTCAGTATCTTTAAACTTCAAAAAAAGATACTATGCTTCGTATTTCTACTTTTCTGTTAATTATAATTTGTTTTGCTGGGTGTAAAAATTCTTCCGAAAAATCCATTTCAAACATTTTCGAAAATGAAAAATATCCCCACGACATTATGTTTATGCAAAGAGCCTATCCAAATGGCCAATTGAATACTGCGGCATATTCTGAAGCAATCCGTTGGAAGAAACAAATAGCGAATAGAAACAATGCAAGCGAAATATGGCAATTCAGTGGACCTCTAAATATTGGCGGTAGAATTACCGATATTGAAATTCCTTCAACCCAACCCGAAGTGTATTATGTAGGTGCTGCCTCAGGCGGGATTTTTAAAACGATAAACAGTGGTGATGATTGGACGCCAATATTTGACGAACAACAAATGCTTTCCATCGGCGATATTGAAATTTCAAAAAATAACAATAACATACTTTGGGTAGGTACAGGTGAAGTAAATGCTGGTGGAGGTTCTTTGGTGTATGATGGTGATGGAATCTATAAAAGTACCGATGGTGGCGCCACATGGCAATCAAAAGGGCTACCCGATATTGGAAGTGTTGGAAAAATTGTTTTGGATCCAAATAACGATAACACAGCCTTCGTTGGGGCAATGGGCCCCTTGTTCAGGAATAGCGTCAATCGCGGGGTTTACAAAACCACCAATGGCGGCGATAGCTGGCAGCAGGTTCTATTTGTTAGTGACTCTACAGGAGTGATAGATATGTCGATCCATCCCACAAACGGGAATATAGTGTATGCGGCCAGTTGGGAACGAATCCGACGCCCAAACAATAGACAATACGGTGGAATAACTTCGGGAATATACAGAACTACTGACGGAGGATCAAACTGGACAGAACTGACCACCGGTTTGCCAAGTTTAGCTTCCCAAAAAGGAAGAATCAGCATAGACATTTCACAATCAAACCCCAATGTGCTATATACGCGTTACGCAGATGCAACGGGAAATATCCAAGGTGTTTATAAAACTACAAACGGCGGCGATACTTGGACTTCCGTCAACTCAGGTCAGTTGACCGATGTGGGGTTTCATTGGTGGTTTGGAGGAATTTTTATCGATCCCACAGATGAAAACACAATTTACAATGTAGATTTTGAAGTTCAAAAATCTACAAACGGAGGAATGAGCTGGAGTGATTCCTTTTCAAATGTTCACGTAGATCAGCACGCAATGGCGTTTAATGCTTCGGTGCCAGGCGAAGTTCTTTTGGGTAATGACGGAGGCCTTTATTATAGCAGTAACAGTGGTTCATCATCAGTAAAAGATGTAAAACTTCCCATTACACAATTTTATAGAATGTACGTAGATGCGCAGAACGAAAATAAAATTTATGGTGGCGCGCAGGATAACAGTACCAGTCGCACCCAAACAGGAGGTTTAACGGACTGGAATATAATCTATGGCGGGGATGGTTTTCAAACACTCGTAGATCCTACAAATACAAATGTGATATATGCACTTTACCAATATGGCGCCCTGGGAAAATCTACAAATAACGGCAATTCATTTTCCAATGCAACCAATGGGATTTCCGGCGGTGACAGAAAGAATTGGGATACACCGATTACTTTTGATCCTACAAATTCACAAACCCTTTATTACGGTACAAATAGACTCTACAAAACAACAAATGCCGCGACCACTTGGACGGCAATAAGTCCAGACTTGACCAATGGCCCCCACAGCGGAAACCTTACATACGGCACAATAACAACCATTAGTGTTTCGCCCTTGGACAATGAAATTATTTTTGTGGGTACTGATGATGGAAAAGCGTGGGTAACGCAAAATGGAGGTTCTAATTGGACAGATATCTCTGCGGGAGTTCCCAACAGATGGGTTACCAAAATCCTGGCTTCCCGGGAAGACCCGAACACGGTTTATTTAACGCTTTCGGGATATCGATATGGAGAAGATGTGGGCCACGTATACAAAAGTACCGATTTGGGAAACAATTGGGTTGATATTTCCGCGAGTTTGCCAGATATTCCCGTAAACGATATAGTGCAGGACGGTTTTGGAAATCTTTTTGTGGCTACCGACGTGGGCGTTGTCGCCACTGCCGATGAAGGCGTGAATTGGAGCGTTTTGGGGGAGAATCTGCCTTCCGTAGTAGTTACGGATTTACATATTCACGAAGGATCCCAGTTTTTGTTCGCCGCTACTTTTGGGCGCTCAACATATAAAATTGATATTTCAAATGATATTTTAACCCAAGATGAAACCGTGTTTTCTTCGGAAGTAAAAGTGTATCCAAATCCTGCTTCAGAAATGGTTACGATTTCAAACGCATCTAATTCTGAAAAATCTTCTGTATCAATATATGATGTTATGGGAAGAGTTGTGAAACAGCTTGATTTCAAGGGCAAGGAGCTTCAGCTTTCCGTTAAAAATTTTCAGCCCGGAATTTACTATTTGAAAATTTCCGAAGGAAAAAAACAGACCACAAAAAAACTGATTGTTAAATAAAATCTTTTGGCCATCAACTATTCAGAAACCATCGCGTGGCTTTTCACACAGCTGCCAATGTACCAACGGGTGGGGCAGTCTGCCTATAAAGCAGATTTAGCCGCGACCATAAAGCTTGCCGCTTATCTAAAAAATCCTGAAGAAAGTTTTAAAAGTATACATGTTGCCGGTACCAATGGTAAAGGCAGTACGAGCCATATGCTGGCTTCGGTGTTTCAGGAAGCGGGCTATAAAACCGGGCTTTACACTTCGCCGCATTTGAAGGATTTCAGGGAGCGGATAAAGATTGATGGCGAAATGATTTCGGAACAATACGTTTCAAATTTTGTCGAAAAACACAAACCTTTTTTTGAAAACAATCAACTTTCTTTTTTTGAAATGACCGTGGGTCTGGCGTTTGATTATTTCCGAAATGAAAAAGTGGATGTTGCAATTATTGAAGTAGGGATGGGCGGTAGGCTGGACAGCACCAATATTATCACGCCCGAAGTTTCGGTGATTACCAATATAGGCATGGACCACACTCAGTTTTTAGGAGATACCTTGGAAAAAGTTGCATTTGAAAAGGCTGGCATAATTAAAAACCGAGTACCTATTATTATTGGAGAAACATTGCCTGAAACAAAACCAGTGTTTGAAAAAATTGCTTCGCAAAGAGATGCTCCAATCTTTTTTGCTGAAAATTGTGATATTTCAAAACTTACAGCTGATTTAAAAGGCTTTTATCAGCAAAGAAATATAAAAACTGTTTTGGCAACGTTAAGGGTCTTGCAGAAAAACGGTTGGAATATTTCAGAAGAAAACATTCAAGACGGATTAAATCATACAATAAAAAATACAGGGTTGATGGGTCGTTGGCAGGTTTTACATGAAAATCCAAAAGTTGTTTGCGATACGGGCCATAATAAAGAGGGGTTGCAAATAGTGATAGAGCAGCTTGCGAAAGAAGATTTTCAACACCTCCATATTGTTATTGGTGTTGTAAGCGATAAAGATTTGGATTCGGTTTTGCCACTTTTCCCAAATAATGCAGCCTATTATTTCTGTAAGCCGAATATTCCGCGAGGTTTGGAAGCATCACTTTTATTGACTAAGGCCAGAGGTTTTGGACTGGAGGGAGAAGAATATATTTCAGTATCAAAAGCTTATGAGGCTGCACTTAATACGGCCTCATCAAAGGATTTAATATTTGTTGGCGGCAGCACTTTCGTGGTGGCAGAAGTTTTATGATTTTTTTCAAATAAATGTTTGCGGGAATTAAAAACTAACTTATATTTGCAACCTCAAAACAATGAGGGCGATTAGCTCAGCTGGTTCAGAGCA
>Ga0209344_10004743_pt1 | contig 12235 bp, 9 predicted proteins | sample Cruoilmetagenom6_FD_187293 | JGI IMG/M metagenome (GOLD analysis project Ga0209344, IMG submission 187293) | Oil polluted marine microbial communities from Coal Oil Point, Santa Barbara, California, USA - Santa Barbara Oil Seep Sample 6 (SPAdes)... | ecosystem: Environmental > Aquatic > Marine >...
GGCCTAACCGTAGGTGAAAACACCGCAGATAACGGTGGAATTGCCATTGCCTATGATGCTTTTAAGCTGACTGCTCAGGGGCAAGACTCACTAAAAATTGGAGGGTACACCCCTGATCAACGTTTCTTTTTATCGGTTGCACGTATTTGGCGCGTGAAAATGAGGGATGCCTACTTGAGAAATTATGTGGCTACAGATCCACATTCTCCTCCCATTTGGCGTGTCAATGGTCCCCTGATGAATTTCACTCCTTTTTATGAGGCTTTTGACCTAAAAGAAGGGGAAGCCAATTATAGAACGGAGGCTGAACGCATCAGTATTTGGTAATCCATAAACCTACTGTAATTCATGTTGTAACACATTCCAAACGGTATTGGCCACAATTTGATGCCCTTTTACCGTTGGATGGATACCATCGGCTTGATTTAATTCGGCAATTCCTCCTACATCTTTTAAGATAAAGGGAATAAAAGCAAGCTTGTTTTTGCTGGCCAAATCTGAAAAGATAGTGCGGAACGCTGTTGTATAGTCCGGCCCCATATTGGGGGGAAGCTCCATACCCGCTAAAATGATGGTAACATCAGGACTTTTTTGTTGTACAGTATCAATAATGGCTTGTAGATTTTCACGGGTTTCTTGTAAAGGGACGCCTCGTAATCCGTCGTTCGCCCCTAATTCAAGCACGAAGATATCAATATGTTGTTTTAAAACCCAGGCTAAACGACTTCTGCCGCCTGCCGTAGTTTCACCGCTCACCCCTGAGTTTACCACCGTATAGTCTAGGTCTAAAGAATCAATCTTTGCTTGAATAAGTGCGGGAAAAGCATCGTTGGTATCAGATAGGCCATAGCCGGCCGTAAGACTATCGCCAAAAAAGAGAATGGTCTTGGCTGTATTTTTGTTCTCCTCCGTACTGTTGTTGGGGGACGATTTCTCTTGGGTGTCTACAGCTTTTGTAGAAGCTTCACCACGGCAGGCAAATAGGAGCCCAACTAGCATAAAATAACATAATTTTATGAAAATCCAACGCATGGAGTGAGACAGTTTTAAATTCAATTGCTTATTTTGCGACGTATGCATCTGTAGGTATTAAGGTGTGAAAAGAAATGAACCTTCCTGTAAAAGGACAACTAAGTATAGGTATGCCAAAGATATTAAAGATTAACGAGCTTGAAAAAACATATACGAGTGGCTCAAAAAAAATAAACGTTTTACACGAAATCTCCTTCGAAGTTGAACAAGGTGAAACCTTCGCCATCATTGGCCCCTCGGGTAGTGGGAAAACAACCCTCTTAGGCTTATGTGCCGGATTAGATCGCCCTGATGCTGGACAAATAGAACTGTGTGGGCATCAGTTAGGCGACTTATCAGAGGATGAATTAGCACAATTGCGAAATGCAGAAGTGGGATTTATTTTTCAAAACTTTCAACTTCTCCCTACCTTAACCGCCTTAGAAAATGTGATTGTACCCTTAGAATTACAAGGGGCAACCAATGCAGTTGCTACGGGGAAGGAGCTATTGGCAAAAGTGGGACTCTCAGCTAGAGCCCATCATTACCCTTCACAATTGTCAGGTGGCGAGCAGCAACGGGTAGCCTTAGCACGCGCATTTTCTACACGCCCCTCTATTTTATTTGCCGATGAACCTACTGGGAACCTAGATGAAGAAACGGGTGAAAAAGTGATTCAATTGTTATTTGACTTAAATAAAGAAGCTGGAACCACCCTCGTTATTGTTTCGCATGATTTAGACCTCGCCAATAGAACCCAACAAATTCTGCGGTTAAAAGGGGGTAAAATTAGTTCCAATCTACGAACCAACGCGCAAGACTAATGGCAATCCCTAAGGCTACACTCCAATGGCGCTGGTTGTTTAACATGGCTTGGCGCGATGCAAAAGCGAGTTCTAAACGCTTAGCACTCTTTATGGCATCTATTATTTTAGGGATCTCCGCTGTGGTTTCTATACAACTCTTTAGTGAGAGTTTGACCCAGAATATCCAAGATCAAAGCAAAACCATGATGGGGGCCGACTATAGAATAGATAGCCGACAACTCCCTAGTGAAAATGTACAAAACTATATTGATTCCCTACAGCCAGCAGCCGTTGAAATCAACTTTTCTTCGATGGTCGCCTTTTCAAAAACGGGCGATAGTAAACTCGTAAAAGTTAGAGGAATTCAAGGTGATTTCCCCTTGTATGGTAGCCTAGAAACCGAACCAGCAGCTGCGGCACTTAGCTATCAGACCGAAGGTGGAGCCTTGGTAGATGCTACCTTAATGCTACAATACAATGTGCAGGTTGGAGATTCTATCACCCTGGGCGCGGTTACCATTCCCATTCTTGGAATTCTTAAGTCAATGCCAGGTGCAAGTGACATTGCTACCTCCATTGCACCCACCATACTCATCCCGTACAGGTATATAGAAAAGACGGCACTGTTGCAATTTGGGAGTCGTAAAGAATACCTGTATTATTTTATCGCTGATCCAGCGACAGATGTCACAGCACTTTCAAAAAAACTTGCTCCCGTCTTATCAGATGAAAATGCGGATATAGACACGCATTTAGAAACGAGTCAACGCGTGGGCAGAAGTTTTGAAAATGTAAGTAACTTTTTGAGTCTGGCAGCCTTTATTGCATTGTTGCTCGGTTGTATAGGGATTGCGAGCTCAGTGCATATTTACGTGAAAGAGAAGTTAAAACAGGTTGCCGTTTTAAAATGTCTTGGCGCTGCTAGAAAACAAACCTTTATTATTTATTTAATTCAAATAGCGGGCATTGGATTCTTGGGAGGGATAATTGGGGCCGCCGTTGGCCTGGGGCTTCAGCAAGTTTTTCCCTTGCTCTTACAAGAATTTTTACCAGTAGAAGTGCAGCTGTCATTTAGCTTACAACCGTTGGTAACGGGAGTCTTATTAGGCGTATTGATGTCGGTCTTATTTGCTTTATTGCCCTTATTGGGTACTTGGTATGTATCGCCATTAGCTGTGTTGCGCGTTGGTGAACAAGATGATCAAAAACCGCGTAAAGCACGTGTGTTAACGTTTGGAGCCATTTTGTTGTTTATGTACCTCTTCTCTTTTTGGCTGCTTAAGGATTGGCTTGTTGCCGGGGTATTTGTGTTTGGGGTTGCGTTGACATTTAGTGTCTTAGCCGCCATTGCGATCTTGTTTATGCGTGGCATTAAACGCTTTTTTCCAAGTAAATGGGGCTTTACAGCCCGTCAACCCCTACTAAATCTCTATCGTCCTAATAATCAAACCATGGTCTTGGTGTTGGCCATTGGTTTGGGAACTTTCCTTATCAGTACGCTTTATTTTACCAAAGATATTTTGCTCGCAAAAACAGCCTTAGAACAAAGTGAAGATAATCCGAATATTATTTTAGTAGACGTACAACCTACACAACGTAATGCGGTGGCGGATCATATGGAGCAAAAGAAATTAAAAGTGCTGGATAATCTGTCTATAATCACCATGCGAATGCACAGCATTAAAGGAGTTTTAGTAAACGAAATTCGTAAGGATAGTACGACCAAAATTAGCGATTGGGTGCTCAATCACGAATTTAGAGCCACCTATCGTGATAGCTTAATTGCGTCGGAAGAGATTGTGGCTGGGACCTGGATTCCTGAATTAGCAACCGGTGCTCCCATTGTTATTTCACTCTCGGAAGATCTCGCCGAAAGAGCAAAGGTGGGGGTAGGAGATCAAATTGTATTTAATGTGCAAGGCGTGCTGATGGAAACTACCGTAGGAAGTCTCCGCAAGGTAGATTGGGCGCGGATGCAAATGAATTTTACCGTGCTCTTTCCCAAAGGAGTTTTAGAAAATGCGCCACAATTTCACGTGCTAACCACGCATGTTCCGGATGATGCCAGTGCGGCCGATTTACAGCGAGACTTGGTCCGTACCTTTCCCAATGTATCGGTAATTGATTTACGTCAAGTGTATTCGATTGTAGCTGGGATACTCGATAAAATTTCATGGGTCATTAACTTTATGGCTTTTTTTAGTATTCTAACGGGGATTATTGTTTTGATTGGTTCCGTGCGAACAAGTAAGCAGCAACGCATAAAGGAAAGTGTGCTGCTGAGAACCATGGGGGCAAAGAGTAGACAAATCATAAAAATTACCGCACTTGAATACTTGTATTTGGGTGCTATTGGCAGTTTAATCGGTATTTTACTCTCGTTGATTGCCAGTCAAATGCTTGCAACCATCGTCTTTAAAGCGCCGTTTATTCCATCTAGTATACCCTTTATCGTCTTTTTACCAGGTCTTACAGCCTTGGTTTTACTGATTGGGTTAAGCAATATTCGCGACGTGTTAAGCAAGCCACCCTTAGAAATTTTACGCAAGGAAGCCTAGGTTGATATTAAAATAGAAAGCCCATTATTTGTGCTGTTTTATGTCAGTGTATAAATAGAAAGCGGTGATAAGTGTTGCTAGAAAATCGGCAACAGGAAACGCGATCCAAATGCCTAAAATTCCAATAAATTGAGGAAGGATTAAGATCAGGGGAATAAGAAAAAAACCTTGTTTTGTTAAGGTAAGGAGCAAGGCAGGTCTAACCTTCCCGATGGCTTGAAAATAGGAAGAACCAATTAATTGGATGGCAATTAATGGGGTAATGGCAAAAACCATTCGCAGGGCGTTTGGCGTTTCTCTAACCACCAGGGCGTCATCGGTAAACACGCGAACAATATGGGTTGGAAACAACATAATAATTGTAAAGATTAAAATGCCTAATGCCGTGGCATATAGCATTGATTTTCTTAAAGTTTCTTTTAAGCGATCAAAATTATTTGCACCATAATTAAATCCAGCAATCGGCATAAATCCTTGCGCAATTCCCAATACGGGGAAAAGCGAAAACATAAGCATTCTACTAATGATACCGTACACGGCAAGCGACAGCTCACTTCCATGGGTGACTAACGCGTTATTTAACACAATGGCTAATAGGCTGATCACTCCTTGACGCGCCAAGGTAATGCTCCCCAAGGCCGTAATTTCGGTTACGATTCTTTTCTTAAGCCGAAGGTATTTAGGTAAGATTTTTAAATCACTCAGGTCAGAATAAAAAAACCAAACCACAAAGAAGAAGGAGGCTGCATATGAGAGAAGCGTGGCATAGGCTGCACCCTGCATGCCTAAGTCCATGACATTAATAAATACGTAATCCAAAAAAATATTGACAAGGGCGGGTAAGATTAACGAAATCATAGCGAATTTAGGCTTTCCTTCCGCTCTAATTACCGTATTTCCCGTCATCGTAAAGGCTAGAAAGGGAGCCCCGAGCATCACGGTGTTATAGTAAATTTTTGAAGGTTCTACAACACTTCCCGTAGCGCCAAAAAGTGATAAAACAGGATTTGCAAAGAGCAGTCCTAGGGTGCTTAAAATTACCGATAAGCCAATAGAAAGAATAACTTGACTTCCAAAGGTGTCAAAGGCCTTTTCTACATCTTTAGCGCCAAGGGCTCTAGAAATCATCGAACTACCTCCAATCCCAATGGCCATCCCAATAGATGCCACAAAAAATATAATCGGCATGACTATGGTGATGGCGGCAATTGCTGTAGCTCCTATCCAGTTCCCCACAAATATCGTATCCACAACAGTATTAAGTGACATGGCTAAGATTCCAATTCCCGCAGGCACGGCTTGTTGCACAATAAGTTTGCCAATAGGAGTTGTGTCAAAATTCGTATTAACGCTTAATTCTTCTTGACCTGACGTATGTTTAACGGGCTGAGATTTTAACAAGCGATTTCAGTTTTGGGTGCATTAAGAATCCGTAAATTCGCTATGGCTCTACAACCTATTAAGGTAGCTAATGTCCCTAAAGCGTTGTTTTGTACCAACCAATTTATATAAAGGTACAATCCGGTACCCTTGGCAGTAGGTAGTAATACAACAATTTTTGGTGTGCTAAGCATCATTTTTTAAATGTAGATTTGAGCGGGGTTGAAGCCAGTAAAATTACTTTATTAATGGCTAAATTTAGATTTTGTTATGTTAATGCAATCATAAATTTATCGACCTAATGGCAACCAATCTGTGCTACTTATTTTAATACTAGGGAATTAATCACTACCTTTCTTCCACCACTACAGCGATAGACCAAGCAAACAACACTAAATGATACGGTATGTTACAATCAATTTTATTAGAACGTAAAATTTATGCCTCAGAAGAGCATAAAATGATGCAAAATATGATTCAAGACTTTATTAACAATGAACTACTTGAGCATATTGAAGCATGGGAAAAAAAAGGCATGGTGAGTCGGGCCATCTGGGAGCGCGCGGGCGAATTAGGCTTGTTGTGTATAGACATGCCAGAGGAATATGGAGGCAGCGGTTTTGATTTTAGTTTTAGCGCATTATTTATAGAAGAGATGGGAAAAAAGGGGATAAGCGGACCAGGATTTTCACTGCATTCCGATATCGTAGCCCCCTATCTTTTAACATATGGCACTGAAGCACAAAAGCAGAAGTACTTGCCTTTGATGGCTAGTGGAAAAATGATCACCTCCATCGGGATGACGGAACCCAATTGTGGAAGTGACCTCCAAGCAATTCAAACTACTGCGGTAGATAAGGGGGATCACTATGTGGTTAACGGGCAAAAAACATTTATCACCAATGGTTATCTCTGTGATATGTCTATTGTGGCGGTTAGAACCAACCCAGGAACCCCACAAGAAGGCGTTTCTTTGTTGATTATGGAAAGTGGGTATGATGGATTTGAAAAGGGGGTACCCTTTAAAAAAATTGGCTTGAAAGCACAGGATACCTGTGAATTATTTTTTGATAATGTGAAAGTTCCTAAAGAGAATTTAGTGGGCGAAGAAGGACGCGGGTTTCAAATTATGATGACCGAATTGGCAAGAGAACGTTTAACTGTGGCACTCTATGTAAATGGAAGCTCAGAAGGTGCCATTGAACAAACCATTGCCTATACCTCTACGCGTACCGCCTTTAAGCAACCCATCGCTCAGTTTCAGAACACCCAATTTAAACTAGCAGAATGTGCAACGAGTTTACAACTCCAGCAAGCGTTTATGGATCGCTGTGTAGAATTACTTGTAAGGCATGAGTTAACGCCTGAAACGGCTTCGATGGCAAAGTACGCAACCACAGAAATGAATGGAAAAATAGTGGATGAATGCTTACAGCTTTTTGGTGGTTATGGATATATGTGGGATTACCCCATTGCTCGGATGTATGCAGATAATCGGGTAACCAGAATCTATGCAGGGACCAATGAGATTATGAAATTAGTAATTGCGCGAGGTCTATTTAAGGAATTATTTAATGAAATGAAGCGGAAAAAAAACGCAGAAAACGATTAAAAATGAATTTAAAAAGTGCGGAAACAGATCTCAATTAAATTCTTGAGGTCCAGTTCTATACGAGGGGAAGTGTACTAGGCGAAATTAGCTAAAAAAATAAAATTACTGTATTAAAAAAAGAAGTACTTTCGCGTTTTTTTTAATTAAAAATTTCCGACAAATGGATAACATAGTCACTTTTTGTATTACCGTGTTTACTGGATTCTTTGCCATTACTAATCCCATTTCAAACATGACGGTTTTTGTGGCCTTAACGCAGGGTGCCGATAAAAAAACCAAAAATGATATTAATAAAAGAGCAAATATTACAGCCTTTGTTATTGTCACTGTTTTTGTACTGTTAGGCAAGTTTATTTTTGAACTGTTTAACATTAGTATTCCCGCCTTTAAAATTACAGGAGGAATCTTAATCTTTTTTATTGGATTTGAGATGCTTCAATCTAAAAAGTCGAATGTAAAAAACCTGAAGCACGTAGATATTGATGAAAATATTGCGGTATCACCATTAGCCATACCTATTTTAGCTGGACCAGGAACCATTGTAACCGCCATGAACTTCGTGTCGAATGTAGATCCGCTGCGAATAATTTTAGTGATAGCTATTTTTGGCTTAATGAGTGTGTTGGCCTATATCACCTTTAAATTAAGTGACCTAATTGTGAAGATTGTTGGAAATAACGTGATCTCAGTAATTGGAAAAATTATGGGATTAATTATTGCCATCATTGGAACTGGAATGGTCATTCAAGGGATAAAAATTTCGTTTAATTTAATCACCACGTAATTTTACATATTCTCTGAATCACATTACTCGTCCGAGGTACCGCTAATTTTGTTCGCTATTTAAATGGATACCACTTTAGCACGTTCCATAAAATACCCTTCAAATCGCTTAAGCATTGGATGCATCTCTTCTGCATAGAGTACATATTGACATTTGTACACACTTTGTGTAATTGACATTATGGCATTATAGGAAGTGTGCTGGGCTAAAAACTCAGCATCATCAATACTACAAATTTTTAATTGTGAGGTACTTACCCCATTCAATAAAAATAATTTGTTCATGGTTTTTGGAGTAGAAATTAGTATGTCTGCACCTTCAAATAGTTCAGATTTCTGCACCTCAATATCTAGCTTTTCATGCCCCACATATACGCGAATAGGCGTATAGCGGGTATAACTTAAAAAAGCATCATAAAGCGCCATTGCTTTTGCTTTATTTTCGACAAGGACTAAAGCCCTGGGGGTGGTTCCTACTGCCTCACAGTTAATTTTTTGTAAGGTGGTTAGTATTAATGCGGTAGTTTTTCCGCTTCCTTTTCTCGCAATACCATAGGTGTTTGCTCCGCTTTTAACTACAGGAATACTACGTTGTTGAAAGGGGGTGGGATGGTTTAATTCATGAGCGCTAAGCATCTCTTGAAGGGTTGGATGAAGTTTTTTAAATGGCATAGCTAAAAAAAATGATCTGTTAGGCGGATGGTTAATGGGGTGATTTTCGCGAGGTAAAGATACAATTAAATGAAGAGACCTTATTCTAGTGTTGAAGGGAGTAACCGCTGGTATACTTGGTGCTGTTAATTACTTGTTAAATACTCCTTTGCCTGTCGGGGATAAGGTACCTAAATTAAGGGTATATTTGACTAATCTACCTAATCCAAATCTTATGAAAACCTTTTTACGACACCGAATTGCAATCGCCTTTTTCGGTCTTATCCTTTGTAGCCAACTCAGTTACGGCCAAACTAAAAAACCACTTACCCTTGACGATTATGCACAGTGGAATAGGATTGTCAATACGGCCATTTCTCCAGATGGTACATGGATGACATATGCATATTCACCCAATGAAGGGGATGCAACACTACACATTCGCAAAATTGATGGCGATACGTTGCGTACGTTTATCAACGGAAAACGCGTCTCTTTTGCAGAGAATTCTAAATGGCTTGCCTTGTTAAAAGATCCGAGCAAAAAGGAGGCAGAAAAACTAAAGAAGGCCAAAAAACCAGTGAAAAGTGAGCTGCAATTAGTAAACCTTATTACAAATAAAGTGACTGAAATTACGGATGTAAGGGCGTATACTTTTTCAAAATCCACTAAATTTATTGCCATTCATAAAAATCGTAACGATGGGAAGGCTGAACATACGGGGAGCGATTTGCTACTAAGGGATTTAGCGAAAGAAACGATGCTCAATATTGGAAATGTTTCTAGCTATGCCTTTAACGAAGACGGTACGCTTTTTTCGTATATCGTCGATGCAGATGGCGATTATGGAAATGGGGTATACCTTATTGATTTGAGTACTATGCGAACGTGGCCATTAACTACCGGAGCCTATACCTATGCACAAATGTCGTGGAATGAAAAGGGAAATCGGCTTGCCGCGCTATATGGCACTAAAACAGATACACTTGTTGAGCGGGATAATAGCTTATTTTGGACAGCTAATTTGGCGCCTGGAATGACAACGCTAGGAACCAAATCGAATTATTCGCCAACCAAGGACCTTAATTTTCCAGAGGATATGGTTATTAGTGAGTATAGGGGGTTGACATGGAATGAAGCTGGTACCCAATTATTCTTTGGAGTTAGGGAACAACAAGCGGTCGTGAAAAAAGATGATTTATTAAAAGCTAATGTGGATGTTTGGCATCATAAGGACGAACGAGTACAATCTGTACAAGCCGTACAAGCCAATAGAGATAAACGTTCAACCTATACATCGGTATTGAACCTAGACGCCAAAAAATTCTTCCAATTGGCTAATGAAGATATGCCTTCGGTGAGCCTAAACGAACACACCAATTGGGCTTTAGGACGCGTTGATACCTTATACCGGAAGGATGTAAATATTCCTGGAGGCTATGCAGATTTGTATAGCGTAAATACCACAACAGGTAAGAAGACCTTAATTGCAGAGCGCGTATATCGGATGATGGGGATGTCACCAAATGGATCATGGGCATTGTTTTCAAGAGATGGAGCAGTAATGGGGTATCAATTTGCTAAGGGAAGCGTTACTAATCTAAGCGAGCGTACAGGGCTAAACTTTACCGATGAAGATGACGATAAACCCGTTGAAAAACGTACTTATGGCGTGGCTGGTTGGTCAAGAGATGGGCAAACCTTATTACTAAATCACAAGTTTGATCTGTATACTATTTCGTTGATCACGTCGGGATTTACAAACCTTACCCAAGGCTTTGGTGCCGAAGAAAATATTAGATTTAGATTGGTGCAGTTAGATCGGGAAGAAGACGATTTTGATTTAACTAAACCCTTGTTGCTTTCGGCTTATGGCGAACGAACCAAACACTCGGGATACTATGAGGTAACCGTAGGTAAAAAACCAAAGAAGTTGCGTTATGAAGATAAAATGATTGGTGGAGTCACCAAGGCGAAGCAGGCAGACCGACTCATCTATACCGAACAAACTTTTGTTGACTTCCCTGATTATTGGGTAGCTGATCGATCGTTTAAACGTCCAAAGAAAATCACTGATGCAAATCCGCAGCAGGCCGATTTTAAATGGGGAAGAAGAGTTTTGGTTGATTATACCGATCAACGTGGAAATAAATTACAAGCTACCTTAGCCTTACCGGCCGATTATGATAAAACGAAGAAGTACCCAATGATTGTGTATTTCTATGAGAAAATGTCACAACGACATCATCAATATTCTATGCCTGCGTATGATGACCGACCACATATGTCTACCTATGCTAGTAATGGATATTTAGTCTTGATGCCAGATATTGTATTTGATGTGGGATTACCAGGTTCTTCCGCTTTAGATGATGTTACGAGTGCTGTAAAAAAGGTAATTGACCTGGGGTATGCCGATCCAGAGCGAATTGGATTACAAGGCCATAGTTGGGGAGGGTATGAATCGTCGTTTATTGTGACACAGACGGATATGTTTGCAGCGGTGGTAACGGGAGCACCTTTGACGAACTTAGTGAGTATGTATAATATTGCGTATAAACGCTCAGGAAGTTTAAATGGCCCAATTCTTGAATGGTCACAAGGAAGAATGGGGGTAAGTCCGTGGGATAATATGGAACTCTACCAAAGCCAATCCCCTTTACACCATGCGCAAAACATTAAAACCCCATTTCTTATTCTTCATGGTACCGCGGATGGAGCGGTGGATTGGAATCAAGGACTGGAGTTTTATGCAGCCGCACGACGCCTTGGCAAAGAGGTGATTTTACTGTCTTATCCAGATGAACCTCACCATTTAGGAAAAGAAGATAACCAAAAGGATTTTCAAATTAGGATGAAGCAGTATTTTGACCATTACCTTAAGGATAGTCCAGCCCCACGTTGGATGAAGGAGGGGGTTAAACATGCCGATAAAAAACGAGTGGCGCCAACGGTTATGGATTGATGTGGGTTTATGAGGTGGGGACTGAAGACTGCCAACTAAAGACTGTAGACTGTAGACTGTAGACTGAAGACTGCTGGCTGTAGTTTTACCACAAGGGCCACGGGTTCTTAGAGCCTCTTTATGGAGATTTCCACAAGGGCCACAAGTTTTCCTGCGGAAAACGGGTTGCGTTTTTACACTAATTGACACGAAAAGTTTGTCGTATAGAGCTGGTTTTATTGCACAGATTTTTTTGCTTTGCAAAAATGGACTTTAAAATTCCGAACAAAAAACTTCAACAATCGTTAATCAATGTTTCCCCGAGAAACTTTCAAATGATTATTTTTTGAAGACAGAAGACTCCTGGCTGTAGTTTTACCACAAGGGCCACGGGTTCTTAGAGCCTCTTTATGGAGATTTCCACAAGGGCCACAAGTTTTCCTGCGGAAAACGGGTTGCGTTTTTACACTAATTGACACGAAAAGTTTGT
>Ga0209344_10004744_pt1 | contig 12234 bp, 12 predicted proteins | sample Cruoilmetagenom6_FD_187293 | JGI IMG/M metagenome (GOLD analysis project Ga0209344, IMG submission 187293) | Oil polluted marine microbial communities from Coal Oil Point, Santa Barbara, California, USA - Santa Barbara Oil Seep Sample 6 (SPAdes)... | ecosystem: Environmental > Aquatic > Marine...
AAGAAAAGGAGGTACTTCTGCCAAATAACTAATATTTTTTATGTATCCAATTCTAAGTAAAAGGAGATTTGAAGATGGCAAAAAAATTATTAATCTTGACCCTAGTCGTAATGCTTTTGACGGCCTGTGCTCCAGAAACCATTGAAGTTATCAAAGAAGTCGAAGTGCCAGTGGAAGTGGAAAAAGAGGTTATCGTCGAAGTGGACAAATCGCCCATTTCTGTGACGATCCCATGGACAGGAGACGCAATGGAACTCTTCCTGCCCGTCGTTGAAGCTTTTGAAGCTGAATCAGGTATCGAAGTCACTGTTCTCCCTTACAAAACAGCTGACCTTGGCCCGCTTCTGCCCGCACAGTTCATGGCCGAGGAACCAATGGCCGATGTGTTTATCATGTCCTGGCCCTGGTGGATCGAACAAAACACTGACCACCTGGTTGATCTATCAGACGTCGCAGCTGATATAGATTGGCTGGGCAACCCGGTTGTTGTGGAAGGAAGCACCTATGGTATTCCAACCTATCTGTGGGTAAAAGGTGGATTCTGGTATTTCGAATCAGTCTTTGAGGCCAACGGCGTTGAAAAACCAGAAACCTGGGAAGAATTTGATACGATGGTGACCACTCTGGCTGAAGTTGAAGGTATGGTGACTCCATTTGGTTCCCCCGCAGGATACCCATTGGCTGACATCGTAGAACACTTCATGGCCGCAGTGGGAGGTCCAGAAATGATACAGGGTATCATTGATGGATCGGTTCAATGGACAGATGCTGAGGTAAAAGAAGTATTCACCGATTACCTGATCCCTTTGCTGGATAATGGCTACTTTGATGATCCTGTAAATAGAGGCACTGCAGGTGAACTCTGGATCGAGGGAGATTATGCCTTCCATTATTACGGAAACTGGATTGCAGAAAAAGTTGAAGATCCTACTGATCTGAAGATCATGCCTGTTCCGGGATCCACATCCATCGTCAGTGGTTCCGACTGGATGTTCATTCCAAAATACACCAATCGTGTAGAAGATGCAACGAAATTCATTGAGTTCGTGATCAGTGAAGCAGGTATGAAGGCCCGCCTTGAATTGGGTGGACGTCTCTCCAGCCGCGCAGATATTTCTCTAGATGTGTATCCGCCATCCGAAGCAGCTCTGGCAGAAACAGTGAGCACTTTCACAGTTCTGGGAGACCTGGATGACACCATTGGTGGTGAATGGCAGAGCACTTTCTGGGATCAGATCGCTTTGTTGTGGGTTGATACTTCTGCCCTCGATGATGTTCTGGCAACACTCCAGGAAAATATGCCTGAGTAATCTATCTTAGCTTTCCTCGCAGCTGGAGCATTTGGCTGCGAGGAAAGCTTGTTCCAGAATCAATCAACGAAAATAATTTATACAGAAAATTACAGCAATTATTCCTAATCATTTTTTGATTGTATTGAATACTGATTTTTGAGTGGATTCTAAACCTGCTGATGCGGAATTCTTTGAAGTTTAAGGCGGAGAGTGATCATGAAAAATAAACTCAGCAAACTCCTGGAAGTGGTGATCTTTATTTTCCCGGCTTTGATCCTTCTGATGATCTTTGTGGTTATTCCGGCAATGAAAACCCTATCTCTGGCATTTCTTAACGCTGAAGGGCAATTTGTTGGACTGTTGAATTTCAAGGAAGTTCTTTTATCAAATGACATCATCAATCTTGAAAGATTTCCAACAAAATCTCCTCCCTGGGGTGCACTTATTCATAATGGACTCTGGATTGCTATCCATTTGCCTTCAGTGGTTGCGCTGGGTATGATCCTGGCAGTGATCCTGCGGGATGCTTGGGGTGGAAAAGTAATCAAATCGATAATCTTTCTAGGCATGATTACACCGATGGTTGTTGGAGGTGGAATCGTCACTTTTATTTTTGATGAACGTTCAGGAGTGGTCAATGGAATTCTGCGTTTTCTTGGCCAGGATCAATTAATCCGATCCTGGATGGTTTATCCTGATACAGCCCTGCTTGCGCTCATCCTGGGATCGATCTTGCTCTGGACTGGATTCAGCTTAATCTTGTATTCATCGGGTTTATCTACAATTCCTCAAGAGTGGTATGAAGCAGCAGAAGTGGACGGAGCCAACTCCATTCAGAAATTCTTCCATATCACTGTCCCATCCTTAAAACCGGTCACCATAACTGTTGTGTCCATGTCATTATTGTGGGAACTAAAAGTATTTGACATGGTATATACCGCTACGGGAGGGGGACCAGGTGGCTCTTCAACAGTTCTGGCCTTACGAATGTATTCCCTGGCTTTCAGAGCTTTGGATCCGAACAGATCAGCGGTGATTGCTACTTTGCTGACTGTATTGACGTTAGCGATCGGCCTTTTGTTGGCGAGATCTACAAATAAGATTCAGGAGTAAACCTGATCATGAAAAAGAAGAAATTTTCCTGGAAGAAAGTGATCATTAATATCATCGCATGGACAGCTGGCCTGGTCTGGATCATCCCATTCATGGGCATTCTAATGGCTTCGATCAGACCTCAACGAGAATTGATCCACGGTTGGTGGAAATTGGATGAGGTGACGATATCGTTTGATAATTTCACAAATGCCTGGTTCCACCCGACGGCCCCTATCGGCGAGGGCATCAAAAATTCCCTGATTGTTACTGCACCTGCGACCATTCTGCCAATTATTATTGCAACTTTGGCAGCCTATGGGTTAATGCGATTGAAATTCCCAGGTAGAAGGGCGTTATTGGTTGGGATTGTCTTGCTTTTATCCATCCCGCAGCAAATGGTGGCTGTCCCTCTATTCCAGACATTATTGGATTTTGGGATACTCAATACTTATCAAGGGTTGATCATCACACATACAGCCTGGGGGATTATTTGGATCACGATATTCATGAGAAATTATTTGACCACACTGCCGCCGGAGGTAGAAGAGGCGGCCAGCCTTGATGGAGCGAATCGTTTTCAAATATTCACTCGGATAATTTTGCCCCTATCATTGCCGGGTTTAGCATCCGTGGCCGCCCTGCAATTCACCTGGGTCTGGAATGACTTTTTTATGGCCCTGATCACCTTGTATGATCCGGTAAAATTGGTTGCTACTCAAAGGATACCGTTATTGAAGGGTCAGTTTAGTGTTGATTGGGGTGTTTTATCTGCGGCCTCACTTTTGGTCACAGCGATTCCTCTACTGGTATTCGTGATGCTGCAGAAGTATTATGTTAAAGGTTTAATTGGCTGGACTTCAAAATAACCTAATTGACTTTACTAAATTATTGAAGCGGGTGATAGTGAAATGATGTCAAATGCAACCATGCAAGATGTTGCTAAAAGAGCTGGTGTTAGCGTAGCCACTGTCTCCAGAGTGCTTAATGGCTCGGATAAGGTTGTAGAAGAGACTCGAGAACGAGTTCTAGAAGCGTGCCAGGACCTTGACTATTCATTACATCTGGCCGCTCAAAGACTGCGACTCGGAAAAACTAACACGATTTGTGTGATCTTGCCCTTCCTGACGCTTCCATCCATCGTTGAACGGTTAAGAGGAGTCCAGGAAGCGTTGTTGGACAGTGGATTTGATCTCATCCCATTTAGTGTAGGCTCACCTGAGATGAGAGATTCGAGGTTGTTTGACCTGGCAAATAGGTCCCGAGCCGATGGTTTGTTGATCATTTCTATGCCTATTAATGACAAACAGGCGGAACGAATCAACAATAATGATATGCCAGTGGTGTTGATTGATTCTGACAAACCGGATTTTTGCCGAGTAAATGTTAATGATCAAGAGGGTGGTAGGATAGCGACGGAGCACTTGATTAGTCTTGGTCATGAAAAGATTGCATTTATCAGCTCTCATCTAGAAAACCCACTCCAATTTTCATCCACTTTGAACCGCTACCATGGGTACTGCCAGGCTTTGGATATGGCTGGTATTCCGATCAACCTGGCGTATCAAGAAGAAGGGGATCACGGCAGGGAAGAAGCAGAAGAGATGGCAATCTCCTTGCTGCAGCAACCAGATCCCCCAACAGCGATCTTTGCTTCCAGCGATTCGAAAGCAATTGGGGTCCTTGATGCCGCTAAAACATTGAACATTAAAGTGCCAGAGCAATTATCCGTTATCGGGTATGACAATATACGTGATGCGGAATTCCTGAATCTTACAACAATCCAGCAACCTCTCTACCAGGCAGGATTGGTGGGGGGAAAGATGTTACTACAGCTGATAGAACACTCGCAGGCGACACCGGAAGAGACTATCCTTCCTGTAGAGCTTGTCATTAGGGAAACAACAGCACCACCCAAAACATAAATTTGCTTTCGAGAGTATGACAAGAAGACCAGCATTATGACAATAAGCCCATTTCATGACGAATTTCTTAAATCCAATCGAGAGCATATTCTGATGCTGACTATTCATGGTGTCCATGAATGGAAGGTGGTTCCCGGCCTTCAAGACACGGGAGGACAAAACGTATTCGTAAATCAGTTCTCATCGGCCTTGGAGAAATTTGGTTATAAGATCACTATCGTCAATCGGGGAGGATACGCCCATCCCAGAACCGGAGATGACCAAAAGGGTCTCCATTATAAGGATAAATATCAGCGGATCCTTTATCTAGACGATGGGTTGGATCAGTTTGTCCGAAAAGAAGATATGTGTGACCAAGTTCCAGCTTTAGTCCAGTCGCTATCGGGTTTCATGGCTGAAGAAGGAACGACGCCAGATTTGATCATTTCTCATTATTGGGATGCAGGAACCGTTGGGTGTTTGCTTAAGGAGAGAATAGGCGCAGATATCAAACATGTTTGGGTTCCTCATTCATTGGGCGCTGTAAAAAAACGCAATACTCCACCGGAAGCTTGGGATGACCTGCGTATGAAGGACCGCTTAGCTTATGAGGAAAAGATCCTTAATAAGATAGATTATATAGCGGCGACTTCCAGTATTATCAGATCTTCAGCTAAAAAAGATTATGGATTTAAAAATAATGTGCTCTGGCTTCCTCCCTGTGTTGACCAGGAGAGGTATTTCCCCCGCCAGATTGAAAAATCGGATCCCGTCTGGGCGTTGTTGAGTGGTCTCACAAATCTTCCAATTGAGGAAATCCAGAACAAAAAGATCATTACTGAAATCAGTCGGACTGATGAAACAAAGCAAAAAGATGTCCTAATTAGATCATTTGCGCGGGTTCTCAAGGACCATCCAGAAAGCTTGTTAGTAATTACGATCGATGATACAAATGCGATATTATCTGAAAAGTTGAACACCCTGATTGCAGATAGCGGAATAGCGTATGCTACTGCTGCTGTTGGTTCAATTTGGGACATGCTGCCCTCTCTATATGCAATTTCGGATATATACTGCACACCCTCGATCATGGAGGGGTTTGGAATGGCTGTCCAGGAAGCAGCGGCAACAAAAGTTCCTGTAGTTTCTAGTGATCTAGTACCCTTCGTCACAGAATACCTTGCCACAAAACAGCAAAAAGAATTGAAATTGGATTCTGGGACCCAGATAATAGTTGGAGATGCGGCAATTATCGTTCCACCGGGGGATATCGACGCGTTTGCCTTTGCTCTGGATATGTTATTATCTGATGAAAGCCTTCGCTTGGAAATGGGGAACCAGGCGTACCAGGCAGCAATCCCATATTTTACCTGGGATCATATAGTCCAGGATTTCATTCTTGGGATAAAGAGCAAGTGAAATGAAAGATAATAAAAGAATCGAACAAGATGTTCTTATGGGCCTTGTGGAAGGAAAAGAAATTGGAGAGGTCTCAACAGAACAGCTTTTAACATTTTATTTGAATAACAATATAAAAAACGGATATTCTGCAGCGGTTAAATCTACTGTCGATCCGAGATCTAATGAGGCAATTATCTATAATCCTTCCCGGGTAGATCGACCTCATGACTACCACGATAAGGATAATCCCCCAGCACCATCAAAGAATGATTGTCCGATTTGTAATGGAAACACTACTGGTATCCTCGACTTGGTTGAACTGAGTGATGGATACACTTTTATTAACAAGAATCTATACCCGGTTCTAAGCCCTCCAGAACTAAAAAATTATAAGAAGACTCCTCAATCATCTTCAGTATGGGGATTACATTTGGTCCAATGGAGTTCCTCTTATCATTCGAGGAACTGGCAAAATATGCCTATTGAAGACTGTGCTGTAGTGATGTCGCGACTGGCGGCTGCAGAAAAGAAGCTGTTAATGGTAGGAATGGAGATCTCTATAGATTTCAACGCAGAGAATTCTTCACCTGCGGACCAATGTTATGTATCAATAATCAAGAATGTTGGATCTGCTGTTGGGGGATCCTTGGAGCATGACCATCAACAAATCATCCTTGGTAATCTTGCACCGAGAAGGATCCTGAATAATCAAAGGTTCCTCAACAAACACGGGAAGACCTTTTCAGAACATACCCAACTGACTACTCCTCCGGAATATCTCATCCGTGACTATGGCAGCGCAGTTTTGATTGTGTCTGAATATATGAGACGGCCTTATGAGATGATCCTGGTTGTAAAGGATTTTCAGAAATCATATATGCATGAACTAAATTCTGATGAACTTTTGGCTATCTCAGAAGGATGGAAAGATGCAATCAGGTTGTATAAAGAGATAATGCCGGAGTTGAATAAAGAGCTGGCTTATAACGTCGTTACCCACAACGGGCCCGGCGCCGGTTTGTATTTTGAGTTTTTGCCGTACACACAGGAACAAGGGGGTTTAGAACATTTGGGTTTGGCAATATGCCAGGCAGATCAGGAACAGGTGGTAAAAAAAATCCGGGCCTTCTTCGCCTAGACGAATAATCAGTAGCTTTGAAGGCAGCACCTTTTAATTATGGCTTAACTGCCATTACTATACCTACTGGTAATCCCCACATCTTATATTCGTAGGTTTCTTGGATCGTAAATCCACTTTCCTTAAGTAAATATCTGACCGGTATTGGCCGACAATCCGCCCATTTTGCGAAGCGATCATGGAAGGACTCGTAAATCCTGCCCATTAACCCCAGGGGGTTATCCTTTGAAAGGGAAACGATCACCAATCTTCCGTCAGGTTTCAGCACTCGCTGACACTCACTTAACACGCTGGTTATCAGAGGGGAATCAAAAAGCTCCAATGTGAAGCTGGAAAATATCCCGTCAAAAACATCCTCTTTTAATGGAATCGGCAGGGTATTGCTCTGCACCAATTCAACTTGATTAAGAACTCCAGCCCTGGACAATCTCCTTTGAGCTACCTGCCCCATACCCGTTGATAGATCCAGTCCAATGCTTAGGCCGTTTCGAATTTTCTGAGCGATCAACTGTTGAGCGTACCCGGTACCGTAACCGATTTCCAGGATCCTTTCTCCGGGCAAAGGTTGCAGGAGGGCCAGGCCTAACCGGATAAATCTTTTTTCGCTGGAAGCCAACCAATCATAAATCCTGCTGAGGTTGGAATAATAGCTTTCGGCAGCCAGAACAGGCCGATCTACTCTTGAGAATTCTTGAAATGGTTCCATAATGGTCATCCCTGAAATACATTTTTAGTATATCCCAATCTTAAATAAATACAGCGCTGCCTTCTAAGGAAGCGCTGTATAAGTAATCGTGGGGTCTTATCCCAGGGTGACTCCCTGTTTCTTTTTGCCGCCCTCGGTCCATTGCAGCTCGATCTCAAGCTGTTTTTTGAGTCCGTTCTTTTTGGGCTGTTCATAATATTCCAGCTCAAAGCTTACGGATTCTGGAAGATCTACAACAATGTCTTTTCCACCCTGGACCAGAGTAACTTTGCCGCTTTCCACTTTATCAGCCAGGTCTCGAAGAAATGCTGCTGAGTCAGCCAGGTTTTTCCTTTGATCACTTTTTACTAGCACATTTTTCTTGGCCATTTTCCCTCCTCGTCTATAAACCCATTTTAGCAAAAAATAATTTAGGAAGAATAAGAGATGTGTTAAATAACTTAATACAGGCCTTGCGTAATAGTCGAAAAACTGGAGATCGGTTTGAGCTTACATCAATCGAATGCTGAAAACTGTTATCCGGCACTATCCCCCGCGATAGGGCGGTACAGTGATGGCATAGATCCGGCACAGACGCCGATCCAGGATTCTGCTGCGAATGCGGGGATCGATCTCGCTGAGTTTGTCCGTAGTCGTGATCACAGTGGGAAGCCCGGCATTGTAGCGGTAGTTAAAGAGCTGATAGAGCTTTTCTTTTACCCAGGGGGTCATGGACTCTGTGCCCAGGTCGTCCAGCACAAGAAGGGGGGATTTTTTGATCTCATCAAAGCGCCGATCATAACTGACAGTACTGTCGGGGCTAAAAGTCGCCCGTAAATGGTCCATTAGATCAGGAACCATGATGAACAGCGGTGGTATACCTTCTCCGGAGCGGTAGTTTGCGATGGCAGCTGCCAGGTGAGTCTTTCCACTGGCATAGCCTCCTTGTAGTACCACCCAGCCCTTGGGTTTCTCAGCGTATTTCTGGGCGGCTTTGAAGGCGCTTTCCAGTTTTTTCTTTTCATCCTTTTCCAGATTCTCATCATTGCGCAATGAGAAATTTCCAAATGTGTGGTCACCCAATAATGATAACGAGGAGAGTTCGGAGTGACCGGTATCGTCCATAGGGCGGCGATAGTCCGGGGCCAATATCTTGACCCGATTGACAAGCTCAGGATCCTGTAATCGGGAGCGTATGCGTCCTTCTAATTGGTCCAAAGAAAGGTTTGTGGTGATCAATAGAGGTAGATTATTTATATAGCGGTAATTAAGGATCTGGAATAATTTTTCTTGAGCCCAGGGAGTCGCATTTTCGGTCCCAAAATCATCCATGATCAACAATGGGGAACGCCGGATGTCTTCAAATCGCTCCTCAAAACTGGATTCCGGGTTGTTGTAGGAAAAACGCAAACTGTCCAGGAGGTCCGGGACTGTCAGGAAGAGGGTTGGGATGCCAAGGTCAACCACAAAATTGGCCACAGCTGCTGCCAGATGGGTTTTTCCACATCCGTAAGGGCCTTGTAGAACCAGCCAACCCTGAAGTTTGCTGGCATATTGCTGAGCATGGTTGAACGCCTGTTCCAGTGAGTCGGCCTGGGCAGGACCCAGTCCGATCTGGCCCCGAATTTCAAAATTCTCAAAGGTTAAATGGGTCAGCTCATCCAGGTTGCTCATTTTGAATAAACTGGCACGGGCTTGTTGTCTTAACTGTCCAGCCCGGCAGGAGCAAATCTGGAGTTTGCCAAAATCAGGATGTCCCACAGGGAGATCTTGCCGCAGGTAACCAACCCCACCGCATATCTCACAATTGGGATCACCAGGATAAGACCCGGTGCCTGGATCAATCTTCGATGAATTCGGCGAATTCATCTTCGAGATATCCCCGGCGGTCCTTTTTAGTATGTCCTCTATCCGGTCGCTCATCTCTACCACCGTCCTGCCAACTTCGTAATATGGCTTCTATGTAATTCCATTTCCTGACATTATTCTGAACTGCGATCGCAACAGCGTTCCTGATCCAATCCTCTGGGAACTCTTTCTCGGCGTCTCTTAATGTATCTGCGATCAATGGTGTCAGTGGACCAATATTCTCTTCATATAACCGGAAAATATTGGGCTGCTCCAGGCTCAATGTTGGGATCGGGCTATCTCCGTCCGAGGGGCGCCACGATCCGTCTGCGACGGATTGAATCGCGGCTTGTCCGCGTGGAGAATTGAAAAAATAAATTACCAGCTCGCCTTGACCTTCAGGTACCGCAGTTTTTAACAAGGTGCCGCGGTTCACCGCCTGTTCCAGCCCGGTTTGTACTGCAACCAGCTGGGCGGCGGCCGTGGCGCCCATGCCTGCCATAAAATCTGGGTCGCCTGTAAGATTCTCTTCCTTGAGGTAGCGAACCTCGCCTTCCAGCCTGGTGAAAAGCCACAAAGAGTATAGGGTGACCTTCATTTCATCCAGATCATCTATTTGGGGAAGAAGGTCAGTAAAAAACAGGCTGGGAATCCTTGTCGCGTTTATTTTTCCGGGAGGAAGACCATTAAAAGTCATCAGGTTACCTGAGATAGGTCAATATCACGGGTGGCAGCATTCTCGAATTTAGCCAGGTTCTTCCGGAAGACCAGCTGCACATCACCGGTGGGCCCGTTTCTGTGTTTGGCAATGATAATCTCGGCCAGGTTCTTGAACTGAGAATCTTCTTCATATACTTCTGGACGATAAATGAACATCACAATGTCCGCGTCCTGCTCGAGGCTGCCAGATTCCCTGAGGTCGGACAAAACTGGTCGTTTGTCGGACCGCTGCTCAACAGCGCGTGAGAGCTGGGCTGCCGCCAGAACGGGTACATTAAGTTCTCTAGCCAGGATCTTCATGTTTCGGGAGATATCAGAGACCTCCTGTACACGATTATTCGTACGTATATCACCACCCATAAGCTGCAAATAATCCACGACGACCAGATCTAATTTGTGTTCGAGGTGAAGGCGCCGGCACTTGGTTCGCAGCTGTAGGGGCGTGAGGGCGGGCGTGTCATCGAGAAAGATGTGGGTGTCGGTTAGAACCTCGATGGCCTGGGTGAAAAGCAACCACTCATCGGGGCTGAGCTTCCCAGAACGGAGACGTGTGGAATCGATGCCGGTTTCCTGAGCAATGATGCGCTGCACCAATTGTTCATTAGACATCTCCAGGGAGAAGATCGCCACATGTTTTTTATGGGTCAAGGCAGCGTTTTTTAGCGCGGATAAGATAAAACCGGTTTTACCCATACCTGGTCGCCCGGCGATGATCAGTAGATCTGAGGGCTGCAAACCGCCAAGCATTCTATCGATATCGATAAAGCCTGTAGGAACACCAACTAGATCGTCGTCCCGCTTAGAGAGCTCTTCCATGCGGTCGAAATAATCACTTAATACGGTTCGAATGGGCTGCAGGTCTTGATTTGTTCGACGCTGGCTGACGTTAAAAACGGCTTTTTCTGAATCATCCATGACCGTATCGAGTGTGAGATTCTCCTCGTAGGCCAATTTGGCAATTTTATTGGCTGCCTCTAACATTCGGCGCCTGATGGCAGTTTCTTCTACTCTGTGTCCATAAGCCTCGGCATGCAAGGATGAGGGAACGTTGTTGGTCAGTTTGGTGATATACGCTGATCCGCCAATATCTATCAGGTGACCTTTCTGATCGAGTTCTTCTGTTACTGTAACCAAATCGACAGCTTCATTGCGATCGTGTAGAGAAACAAAGGCATCCCAGATCCACTTGTTGCGGTGAATATAAAAATCATCCGCAGCCAGGAATTGGGCTACATCATAATAAGCCTCAGGATTGATCAACACTGCCCCAATAACAGCTTCTTCTGCTTCCCGGCTGTGGGGAACCATTTGGGGTCCGGATGTTTCGGGAGCGGCTTCGAATTCTAGGGATTCGGTCATGGTTTGTTTATTGAATTGATGTTGGTGCTTGACTGTCGAGATTTTTGATTTTGGGAGCTGAAGAGTGGGAGAGTAAGTTATTCCTCGTCGGAATCCTCTTCGTCTGGTTTGTCTTCAGATTGATCTGGACTGATCTGGTCCAGGTAATTCTTAAAGACTGACAACCGCTCACTGTCCATTTCTTCATCTGGGAGACCTTCTGTAAGATCGTCTTCGGGGATCAACCCAGCCTCATCCAGGACATCTTCCGATACTAATATTGGCACATTTAATCGGATAGCTAAATTCATGGCGTCAGATGGACGGGAGTCAATATTATGGATAGTTCCATTAATATTGATAGCAATATTCCCATAGTATGTTTCATCTTTCAGGGAAACCACTTCAACCTGGATAACTTCGGCCTCCAGGGTGTCCAGAATGTTCACAAAGAGATCATAGGTCAGTGGTCTGGATACCTCAACTTCTTGTAAAGCCAGCGTTAGGTGCTCGGCTTCATAGATCCCAACCATTATGGGTAGATATCGGTCTGAAGTGGTCTCTCGTAGAATCACAACTCGCTGCTGAGACATTAAACTGACTCGAATGCTATCAATAACTACTTCGATCAAAGCGGCCATAATTGGAGTATCCTTCAGGAGTAATCCTGATGTCTTGTAATTCTATCACGGGGGAAAGGCCACTGCAACAAATGAACCTTAAAGGCTTAAATTTATTAAGAAATGAACTACTTCTCGAGAGGGATAGAAAATGATTCCACGGGATGCCGCAGGCTGCTGCCATTATGTTTATAAT
>Ga0209344_10004747_pt1 | contig 12225 bp, 11 predicted proteins | sample Cruoilmetagenom6_FD_187293 | JGI IMG/M metagenome (GOLD analysis project Ga0209344, IMG submission 187293) | Oil polluted marine microbial communities from Coal Oil Point, Santa Barbara, California, USA - Santa Barbara Oil Seep Sample 6 (SPAdes)... | ecosystem: Environmental > Aquatic > Marine...
CACCTGGATTTAGAGGCGGTGGTGTGGTTAATTGAATGGCTCAAACAGTATCAAGGCACCTTGTTGGTGATTGCTCATGATCGGGATTTTCTGGATGCGGTGGTGAATCATATTTTGCATATTGAGCACAATCAGCTGACTTTATACAGTGGCAACTATTCTGATTTTGAAGTCATTCGGGCTGAGCGATTGACGGCGCAACAGGCGCAACATGAAAAACAACAACAAGTGATGGCGCATATGCAATCCTATGTGGAGCGTTTTCGCTATAAAGCCAGTAAGGCCAAGCAGGCGCAAAGCCGTTTAAAAGCCCTGGAACGCATGGAAAAAGTGGCGGCGGTGCAATCGGAAAATCCATTTACTTTTCGTTTTTTTGAGTGCAAAAACCTATCACATCAAGTGGTGTCATTGAACCGGGCTGACATTGGTTATGGTGATCATAGGGTCTTTGAAGGTCTGGATTTTGCCATTGCTGCAGGAGATCGGATTGGCTTATTGGGTCGTAACGGTGCCGGTAAATCAACTCTGATTAAAGCACTGGCGGGTGAAAAAGCCCTGGCAAGCGGTAAACGGATTACCGCCAAGGATTTATCGATTGGTTATTTTGCCCAGCATCAATTAGAACAACTCGATAAAGACAGCAGTGCTTTGAACCATTTACAGGCTGTGGATAAACATGCCAAGACGCAAGACTTGCTCAACTTTTTGGGTGGTTTTGGCTTTCGCGGGGAGCGGGCTGATTGCCCCATTGCGCCGTTTTCCGGTGGTGAAAAAGCCCGACTGGCCTTGGCTTTAATTGTTTATCAACGTCCGGATTTGTTGTTGTTAGATGAGCCCACTAACCATCTGGACTTAAATATGCGTGAAGCCATTTCCATGGCGTTGCAGGATTATCAGGGTGCGGTGATTCTGGTGTCGCATGATCAGCACCTGATTGACAGTGTGGTGGATGATTTGTGGTATGTGCATGCCGGCGATGTGCATCATTTTGAAGGTGATTTAGCTGCCTATCAAAAGCACATCAAGGCTGAACTACGGGCACATAACAACAGCGAAGACAGCGATTCAAATAATCAACATAAACCATCTACAAGTAACGAGAATAGCCATCAGGCCAACCGCAAACAACAGAAAGCACAAAGAAACCGGCTACAAAAACTGGACAAACAATTGCAAAGTCTGACAAAAAAGAAACAACAACTGGCCGAAGAGCTGAATAATGAATCTTTATACAGTGCCGACCAAGCCGATGAATTGCAACGTTTATTGGCAGCTTCTAAAAGCAATCAGAATGAACTGGATGAGGTTGAAGCCGAGTGGTTGGAACTGGCAGAATTGTTGGGTGAGTAGCTTATTGAGTGGCTTTTTTGTACGCTTCAATGGTGGCTTCAGCACAATGCTGCCAGGTAAATTGCCGGCTGTGATTTAGGCCGTTGACAGCGGCTTGTTGCCGCCATTCGGGATTATCGATGGCCCATTGAAGTTTTTCTTGCATGTCGTCAACTTCTAAAGGCCGGCATAACAAAGCATGCCCGCCGGCCACTTCCGCCATGGCGCCGACATCTGAAGTCATCACCGGCGTGCCGCAGGCCATGGATTCAATGATTGGCAGGCCAAAGCCCTCATATAAAGACGGCATCAGGGTCATGGTGCCGGCGGCATACAACTGATGAAGCTGTGATTGATCGATATAGCCGGTTAAGCGAATGTTATGTCGATGTTGTTGAATCAATTGATTGAGTTCATGATTAAGCCAGCCGCGATCGCCGACTAAGACCAAAGGATATTGGTTTTTTAATTTGCAAGTCAGCTCACCATAGGCTTGAATCAATCGAATCAGATTTTTCCGAGGCTCTCGGGTGGCGACCGCCAAAAAATACTGCCGATGGCTCAGGTCAAAGGTGGTTAAGACTTCTTGACAGTCTGTTTCCGTAAGGGGATTAAAGCGCTGATCAACACCTAAATACGTGACACTGATTTGATCTTCTGGTAGGCCATAGGTGCTAATTAATTCTGATTTTATGGTCTCAGATACGGTTATGATTTGCTGGGCCTGGGCCAGTGTTTTGGGGATTTCCCGGTCTAAAAACTGCAGACGGTATTTGGGTTGGGTGTGGCGATAATGGATGTAACTTAAATCATGAATGGTGGCCAGTGAAGGCCCTTCAAATGGCATCAAAATAAAATTCGGGCTGTGTAAAATATAATCATTTAAGGATGCTTTCAGCCGTTGTAAACCACGACTTCGTTGTTTTTGATAAGCGCGTAAGGCCAATCCTTTAAACGGGATAAAGCGCCGGGCTCGTGATAACCAGCGATTGTTGTCGGCCAATGATTCAAAATTATCGGGCCATTGACCACCACTATACAGCTTTAAGTCGGCAATACTTGAATGTTGTTGCAGTTGCAGTCCCAGTTGATGGGTATAACGCCCAATACCGGTGAGCGGATGGTTGATGGCATCGACGTTATAAATAATATTCAGGGCTTGGGTCATAATTTCAAAGTAATAACCTGTGCATTAAAATCATAACACAAGCCCTTGAATTAAGATTTATTAACGTTTCATGGAGGTGAAGAATTCTTCGTTGGTTTTGGTATCTTTGAGTTTTTCCAGCAAGAATTCAATGGCCTGTATGTCATCCATGGGATTGAGGATTTTACGCAAAATCCAGGCTTTTTGTAGAAACTCGTTATCGACAATCAATTCTTCACGGCGGGTGCCTGATTTATTGATGTTCAAGGCCGGCCAAATGCGTTTTTCAGCAGCCCGACGATCGAGGTGGACTTCCATATTACCGGTACCTTTAAATTCCTCAAAAATAACTTCATCCATTTTTGAGCCGGTTTCTACCAGGCCGGTGGCCAGAATGGTGAGGCTGCCGCCTTCTTCCACATTACGTGCCGCACCGAAGAATTTCTTCGGGCGATGTAAGGCATTGGCATCAACACCACCGGTGAGGATTTTACCGGAGGCCGGTGTGACCGTGTTATAGGCACGCGCCAGTCGGGTGATGGAATCCAATAAAATAATCACATCTTGTTTATGTTCGACCAGTCGTTTAGCCCGTTCAATCACTAAATCAGCCACCATCACATGGCGGGTGGCCGGTTCATCAAAGGTTGAGGCGATCACTTCACCGCGAACCGTACGTTCCATTTCGGTGACTTCTTCCGGACGCTCGTCAATCAGTAGTACAAATAATTTGGCTTCCGGATTATTTTTGGCGATGGACGTGGCAATATTCTGCAGAATCATGGTCTTACCGGCTTTCGGTGGTGACACAATCAGGCCACGTTGGCCTTTACCGATGGGCGAAATAAGGTCAATAATTCGGGTGGTTAAATCTTCCCGTGAGCCATCGCCGCGTTCTAACTTGAGTGGCTCAGTCGGGAATAAAGGGGTCAGGTTTTCAAAGACAATTTTGCCTTTGGTGTTTTCAGGCGGCTCATAGTTGATTGAGCTGATTTTTAGTAAAGCAAAATAGCGCTCACTGTCTTTCGGGGGTCTGATTTTACCGGCAATGGTATCACCGGTGCGTAAACCAAAGCGTCGAATCTGGCTGGGAGAGACATAAATGTCATCCGGACCGGCTTGGTAAGAACCTTCAGGGGATCGTAGAAAGCCAAAGCCATCGGGCAAGACTTCTAAGACACCATCACCAAAAATATCATCACCTTTTTTGGCGTGTTTTTTAAGGATGGAAAAAATCAGGTTTTGTTTGTGGACTCGTGAGCGGGTATCAACGCCCACTTGTTCAGCAATTTCTGTCAGTTTGGTTGAAGGTAGTTGTTTTAATTCAGTCAGGTTCATAGGCTATGCGGCAGAACGCCGGTATCGTCGTATTATTGAAAAGTGTATTATCCCTAAACTGCGGTTAGCAGTGTTGTATTGTTATTATTACGTTTAAGTTTGAAAGGTTATTCGGGGGAATAGGTTTGCCCGATTAGATGGTGCATAAACTACCATTAAAAATTTAGGCTGTCCAGTAACAATTAAAAAAATGCCCGAATTTACGATTAATTCGGGCATCATTGTATTGTTTAGCTGATGTGTTTCTTCAGAAAATCCATCAGTTGACCTTTTGATACAGCACCAACATGTTGGTCGATGACTTCACCATTTTTAAACAGCATTAAAGTCGGGATGCCGCGGATACCCATCTTGACCGGGGTGTCTTTATTATCTTCAATGTTGAGTTTGGCTACTTTGACCTGACCGTCCAGTTCATCGGCAACTTCTTCTAAAACCGGCGCAATCATGCGGCATGGGCCACACCATTCGGCCCAATAATCCATCAGGACCGGGGTTTCTGAATTGGTCACTTCGGCAAAATTGTCGTCAGTTGCGGTGATTATTTTATCGCTCATAAGCGTGTCTCCTTGAAATGAGTTATTAGGATTAATGAAGTAATTTTGGGGTCAATTGGGATTATTCAATGATTTGTTTGAATTTTGCCATGTCTAAAATACTAATTTGCTGGTTGCTCAGCACCATTATGTTCTGTTTCTTAAGCTTAGAAAAAGTCCGGCTAAGTGTTTCTTCAGCTAAACCCAAAAAATTGGCCATATCCCGTTGAGAAATCTGAAATGGAAATTGTTTGGCCGAAAAGCCTCTTGAATAATATAAATCAGAGACATGCAGGATAAAATCAACCAGTTTTTGTTGAGCAGTATATTCTGAGTGAGTGACTTCAAATTGAAAAATTTTAGCGCTCATCATTTTCATTAATCGGTTTTGAATGTCACGGTGTTTCATGGCCAATTCCTGCAGCGGATAAAATGGAATGACACAGTAAGAACCCGAGCTGATGGCTTTAACCGTGGTTTTATATTGACCGCCATGAATGCCATCAAATCCCATGATTTGACCGGGGATAAAGACATCAACAATCCGCTCTTCGCCTTGTTGGGTGATGTAAACAGATTTAAACATACCCGAATGTACCGTATAGAGGTTTTGAAATGTTTGACTATTCTCGTAGACAGTTTGACCTTTTTCGACCCGAATATGGGCGTCAATAATGGTCTCAATGGCAGTGATTTCATTCGAACGAATTCTGACCCGTCGGTTGTCAACAATGCGAGTACATAGCTCACAATCCCCACAATTGCTTACAGATTGGTTAAAATGGACGCCGGATGAAGGTTTTTGATTAAACATATCGAAACTTTTATACTGGAGAGTGTTTGAAACTTGACAAATGTCAATTTTAACATTATTGGAAGGAAATTATAATTCACCTGTAATTTAAATGGGAAACAAACAGCAAATACTATGACTGATTATAATGAAAAGGTAATTAGGCAATTTACCGTTGCCACCATTGTTTGGGGCATCATTGGTATGCTTGTCGGGGTCTTTATTGCAGCACAACTGGCTTGGCCGGCGCTCAATTTCGACATTCCATGGCTGACGTACAGCCGTTTACGTCCGCTACATACCAATGGTGTTATTTTTGCTTTTGGTGGTAATGCGCTGATTGGCACATCCTTGTATGTGGCCATGAAGACCAGCCAGGTTAAATTGTTTGGTGGCAAATTATCTTCCTTAACCTTCTGGGGTTATCAGTTGGTGTTGGTCGGTGCGGTGTTTACCTTACCCTTTGGTTATACCCAAAGTAAGGAGTATGCTGAGCTGATTTGGCCTTTGGATGTGTTGTTAACCATTGTTTGGGTGATGTATGCAGTGGTCTATTTTGGCACCCTGGCAACCCGTAAAGTTAAACATATTTATGTGGCCAACTGGTTCTATGCCGCCTTTATTTTAACCATTGCCTTATTGCACATTGTTAATAATCTGGCGATCCCGGTTAACTGGCATTTGTCTTATCCCATTTTTTCTGGAGCCGTGGATGCCTTAACTCAGTGGTGGTATGGTCATAATGCGGTGGGCTTTTTCTTAACCGCCGGCTTCTTGGGTATGATGTATTACTTCGTTCCGAAACAAGCGCAACGCCCGGTGTATTCGTATCGCCTCTCGATTGTTCACTTTTGGGCGTTAATCTCGACCTATATGTGGGCCGGTCCCCATCACTTACATTACACCTCCTTACCCGATTGGGCACAATCTTTAGGCGTGGTGTTTTCCTTGATTTTATTTGCACCGTCCTGGGGCGGTATGATCAACGGTATCATGACTTTATCGGGTGCCTGGGAAAAACTCCGCTCAGATCCGATTATTAAAATGATGATTGTGGCCTTGTCATTTTATGGTATGAGTACCTTTGAAGGCCCCATGATGTCAATTAAAACCGTTAATGCCTTATCACATTATACCGACTGGACGGTGGGCCATGTGCATTCCGGTGCCTTGGGCTGGGTGGCGATGATGACCATGGGATCGCTATACACTTTAATTCCACGTATTTGGGGCCGTGAACGGATGTATTCGGTACAACTCATTAATACCCACTTCTGGGTGGCCACTTTGGGTATAGTTTTATACATTGCCTCGATGTGGATTGCCGGTGTTATGCAAGGTTTGATGTGGCGTGAAGTGGATGCCAGCGGTTCTTTGGTTTATACCCATGTGGAGAGTATTAAAGCCACCTACCCGTATTATGTGATTCGATTCCTGGGTGGTGTTTTATTCCTGGCGGGTATTATTATTCAGGCTTATAACACCTGGAAAACAGTAAAAGGTGAACTGCGCGATGAAGAGCCATTAGTTGATAGTGTGGAAGGAGCAAAAGCATGATTAATCATGACAAAATTGAAAAAAATGTGGGTTTATTAGGGGTGTTGATTGCCATAGTGATCAGCTTCTCAGCCATCATTGAGATTATTCCCCTGTTCTCCCAAGCCAGCGTCGTTGAGCCGGTTGAAGGCATGAAGCCGCGTAACGCGTTACAGTTAGCCGGTCAAAATATTTATGTGGCTGAAGGTTGTTATAACTGTCATTCGCAACAAATTCGGCCCTTTGTGGACGAAACCTTGCGCTACGGACACTATTCTCTGGCCGGTGAGTCTGTCTATGACCGACCCCATCAATGGGGTTCAAAACGTACCGGGCCGGATCTGGCTCGCGTCGGTGGTCTTTATTCCGATGAGTGGCATGAAATTCATTTAATTGATCCCCGTTCTTTGGTGCCGGATTCGAATATGCCCGGTTATCCTTGGTTGGCAGAAAATCCGGTCAAAGTGGAACAAACCCTCAAGAGTATGAAAGTTTTACGCAGACTGGGTCATCCTTACACCGATGAAGATATTGCCGGTGTCGCCGACGCCCTGGCTGATAAGACAGAACTGGATGCGTTGGTGGCCTATTTACAGAATTTAGGTACCGCTGTATCGCGGAGATACCAATGATTAGTGGCTTAATGACGGCACTCTTGTTAATTGTTTTTATTGGCATCGTGTTGTGGGCCTATAGCAAGAAAAATAAAGACACCTTTAAGGATCTGTCTCAAATGGCATTAGATGAGGAAGATCGGGAAAAAACCGAGGAGAAAAAAGATGAGTAATTTTTGGCACTGGACTGTGACTATTGTGGTGGTTGGACACATCATCGCCTATTGTTGGCTGTTATTTGCCACCTCGAAAAAGAAAATGGATAAACGGGCGGATAATACCACCGGCCATGTCTGGGATGATGACATCACGGAATTGGATAATCCGATGCCCCGTTGGTGGTTGTGGCTATTTGTTGGCACGATTGTGTTCGCGGTGGCTTATTTAATTCTGTATCCGGGTTTGGGTAATTATGCAGGCACCAAAGAATGGACACAAAAAGGTCGATTTGAGGCCAATTACCAGAAAGTTGTTGAGGCCCGTGAAGCGACCTATGCGGCTTTTATCAATAAGCCGGTGGATGACATGATTCAGGATGACACCGCCATGTTATTAGGTCAACGTATTTATGCCAACAACTGTTCACAGTGTCACGCCTCTGATGCCAAAGGGGGTTATGGCTATCCTAACTTAACCAACGATGATTGGAAGTGGGGCGGAGAATTTGACACCATCGTGCAAACCATTACTCATGGTCGCACCGGTATTATGACGCCCTGGGCCGGTCCATTGGGTGAAGAAGGCGTTCAGCAGGTGGCGGCTTATGTTCGAAGTTTATCGGGCATTGATCATGATACGGCGTTAGCTGAAGGCGGTGCATCTAAATTTCAGATGTTTTGTACCGCTTGCCATGGTCCTGAGGGTAAAGGTAATCAAATGTTGGGCGCACCGAATTTAACCGATGATATTTGGTTATATGGTTCTCATGAGATTATTGAAACCGCACTTTATGAAGGTTTACAAGGTTATATGCCACCACAAAAAGATGTGCTGGATGATCACCAGATCAAATTGGTGGCCGCTTACGTTTATTCACTCAGCCGGAAATGAACCATGGGTACCCAACCAATCGTTAAAAACAGAGATTTTAATGAACGCCAGATTAAACGTATTTTTTATCGTCGTTTAGGAATTGTTACCTGGGTATCTTTTGTCGCGGCTGCATTGCAGACAATGATTTTTTTTGCTCAGTTTGATCCGGCTTATTTAAATGAGATTGCCAGCATTACCATCAGCATTGGTCGTTGGCAAGGCTATGCATTGGGGTTTGTATTTTTTTGGTCGTTTACCTTTATCACGGGTTTATTTTGCGGAGTTGTAATGGCCTTACCGCGAACCCGATTGGCACAAAGAACCACCCCTGAATAATCTGGCCATACAAGAAGTGAAATAATTATGTCAACTCAGGACACCAAACCGGTTGAGCTGAAACTCTATAAAGCCCACGAAAAAGTTTATCCGCGTGAGACCAAGGGTCGCTTTCAATTCAAAAGAAAGTTAGCGGTCTTCATTTTATTGGGCTTATTTTATTTATTACCCTGGATCGATTGGGGTAGTCATCAGGCGGTGTTGTTCGACTTGCCGGCACGGCGCTTTTATATTTTTGGTATTACTTTATGGCCGCAAGATTTTATCTTTTTGGCCTTAATGCTAATTATTGCCGCCTTTGCGCTGTTCTTTTTTACCGCTCTGGCGGGTCGATTATGGTGTGGTTTTGCCTGTCCGCAGACGGTCTGGACTGAAGTCTTTATCTGGATGGAGCAACTCACCGAAGGCAACCGCAATAAGCGCATGAAGCTCGACAAAGGGCCCTGGAATTTCAATAAAATATGGCGCAAAACCGCCAAACAGTTTTTATGGATTACCTTTGCCCTGTGGACCGGATTTACTTTTGTCGGTTTCTTTACCCCAATCAAAGAACTGGCGGTGAATGTTTGGACCTGGGATCTGGGTTCCTGGGAAATGTTCTGGCTGTTCTTTTATGGCCTCGCTACTTACGGTAATGCCGGTTTTCTGCGTGAACAAGTGTGCTTGTACATGTGTCCTTATGCCCGCTTCCAAGGTGCCATGTTCGATAAAGAAACCCTGATTATTTCGTATGATGAACAACGTGGCGAGCCACGAATGCGCGGTAAAACTCGCCGTGAAGCAGAAAATCCCGGAGATTGTATTGATTGCACCATGTGTGTACAAGTCTGCCCAACCGGTATCGACATTCGTGATGGCCTGCAATACGAATGTATCGCGTGTGCCGCCTGTATTGATGCCTGTGATGAGGTGATGGAGGCGGTTGGCCTACCCAAGGGTTTAATTCGTTACACCACTGAAAATGCCCTGGCCGGTAAACCGTCACGGATTATTAGACCACGCATGGTAACCTATTTTATTATTTTGATGTTATTGGTTAGTTCATTTGGTTATGCTTTCTTTACTCGTAGTTCCATTGATACCAACATCATTCCTGATCGCAACAGCTTTTACCGCATAGTGGATGCACAACGGATCGAAAACGTGTATAACCTGAAAATCATGAACAAAGGTCCAAAGACTGCACAATATCAGGTTAATGCCACCGGCTTGGACGGTTTAGAAGTTGATTTTGAGACCGATGTTGGCGGTTTATCGGCTGAGCCGGGTGAATTAATCAGTGTCCCCATTCGTATTCGCGCCGACAGAATTGTCGCCAATAAGAAAATTCACACCATTAAAGTCGTTGTTAATGAGGTTGATAACCCCAATAATATCAGCACTGAAACGGTTAAATATTTTGGATATAACAAATGAGTAAACAAAACCCACACAAAGCAAGCAGTCAACCGGCACCCTGGTATAAACATGCCTGGGTGTGGTTTATTATCGCTCTGCCTGCCACTGCTGTCGCTGCCAGTTTATACACAGTTTACGTGGCACATCAGAACCCACCACAAGTGATTGCCAAGCAAAATAAATTCCAACTGAAAAACGATTAAATGTCCAACCAAACCTCACGCTGCTTTCATTGTGGGGAGCCGGTGCCCGATGATTGCCGATTATCCGCCACCATTGATGGTATCGAACGGCCCATGTGCTGTATCGGTTGCCAGGCGGTGGCACGTTTTTTAGCCGCTGAATCCCATGATGATTTTTACCAGTACCGCGATGAAAAAAGACCGGGGGCACAGGTAGAGGCGGACAGTCAGTCCTGGTCACATCTGGACGAACCGGCAGTATTTAACCGCCTAACCCATGAAACTGACGAAAATAATCGTCAGGTTACCCTCAAAATTGAAGGCATGTATTGCAGTGCCTGTGGTTGGCTGATTCAAAAAGTATTACTGGATTTGCCCGGTGTCGAGGATTTGCAAATCAACAGTGTGACTCAGAATATGCGGGTTATTTTTAATCCCGAAAAATTGACACTCAGTGCACTGTTTTCTCAAGTGGCACGTCTGGGCTATCGGCCCATGTATCAACAGGACAGCGCGCATCAAGCCGATACCCTACGCAAGAAAAAACTCAGACAAATTGCGGTGGCCGGGTTTGGCATGATGTTTATTATGACCCTGGCGGTGCCGCTATACAGCCCCGAATCCATGGCTGAGGATCCCGATATCCGGCAGTTTTTTCGTTTAACCAGTTTGTTAATTGCCACCGTGGTGTACTTTTATGCCGGTCAAAGCTTTGTTCACAATGCCTGGCGAGACATTAAGAATCGACACCTTGGCATGGATGTGCCGGTGGCGCTGTCCATCAGTATTGCTTACTTTGTCAGCGTTTATATCACGTTAAATAATCAAAACCATGTCTACTTTGATTCCATGGCGATGTTTATTTTCTTTTTGTTATTGGGGCGTTATGTGGAATCTGCGGTAAAACATAAGGGCATGGATGTCCGCTCAGCCTTAAATGCCCTTATTCCGGTCAGTGCGTTACGTATTGGCGCGCACAAGACTGAAGAAATCCCCATCGACCAGGTTAAAAAAGGTGATAATCTAAAGATTGCTGCCCAGCAAGTGGTGCCCTGTGATGGTGAGATTACTTCAGGTCAAGGCCATTTTGATGAATCCTTGTTGACCGGTGAGTCGACGCCGGTTCAGAAGCAGCCAGGCGAGACCGTGTATGCCGGTTCGCGTCTACTGAATGATGCGGTGACTATCCGCACCACGGTGAATAATCAGGATACATTTTTGGCCAAACTGGCTGATTTAATGGAATTGGCCCAAAGTAAGAAACCAAAAATTCTGCAAACCGTCGATCGCATTGCCGGTTATTTCGTCGCCGTGGTTTTGCTGATTGCGCTGGCCACCGGATTTTGGTACGCCCAGTACCAGCCTGATTTGGTGTTGCCGGTGGTGTTATCAGTGTTAATTGCCACTTGTCCTTGTGCTTTGTCCCTGGCCACACCCACCGCCTTAACCGCCGGCGGCATTAAACTGTTACAACAAGGCGTGCTGGTTAATAACACCGAAGCACTGCAACAATTGCCCGCCTGTGAGTCCTGGTTTTTTGATAAAACCGGCACCTTAACGGAAGATCAGTTGTTGGTGTCAGAAGTCTATCGTTTTGAAATGATTGAAAATCCTGAGCAAATCGCCGCCGGCTTACAGTTAATCAGTAATCATCCGCTGGCCAGTGCTTTTCGCCAACATAAGGCGGTAACCATTGATGACGCACAAGAACATACCGGCCGAGGTGTTGCGGGTTATTATGGCGGTCAATTGTGGCGCATCGGCAGTGCCGAGTGGTTACGGTCTTTAGGTCTTCAGATACCTGCTAAGACAGTTTCTGCCGCCGGTGATTCACTTGTTTACTTAGCCGCTGATGATGTGGTTAAAGCTGCTTTTGCCTTGCGTGTTCAAGCCAGATCCGGTGGTCATGAACTCATTCAGTGGTTGCAGCAACAAAATCGACAATTGGCCATTATCAGTGGCGATCACCACGATACCGTGGCCG